>Ga0105048_10015125_pt1 | contig 11989 bp, 11 predicted proteins | sample MAT05_FD_78382 | JGI IMG/M metagenome (GOLD analysis project Ga0105048, IMG submission 78382) | Freshwater microbial communities from Lake Fryxell liftoff mats and glacier meltwater in Antarctica - MAT-05 | ecosystem: Environmental > Aquatic > Freshwater > Ice > Liftoff microbial mat | place...
GATCGAGATTTATACAGATCGCCCGCGCAGCGCGTGGCACGGCCCTGATGGGCGCATCCGGATGGCGACAGAGCGGCTGGATCTGGCCGCACTGGCCCGCGACGCCCGCGCGCCTTGGGCCGGCGCGCCCGACGGCACGGTCGTGGGCCATGTCCATCTGCAAGTGGGTTCCCTGCACGACGCGGTCGCTTTCAATACCGAGGTTCTGGGCCTGCCGGTGATGGCGACCTATCCGGGCGCAAGCTTTCATGGATCAGGGGGCTATCATCACCACATCGCGGTGAACGTCTGGAACAGCAAGGGCGCGGCCCCACGAAAGTTGCCTGCGACAGGTCTGGCCGGGTTGATCCTGCGCGCCGATCCTGACGTCCTCGCAGCTTTTCTTACCCGTGCGGGTACCACGCTACTCACCGACCCATCCGGTACGCCCGTCGCGGTCTTGCCCAAAACCGCGTGACACCCGCGACGCACGGCGCCGCGACGATGGCGGTCCGGCAGAAAACAGCGCCCTCGGACCCTGCAGCAGTGATCAGGTGACGCCGGGCAACTGCCTGACCACAGCGAAGATTGCTCAGCCTCGATTGCCTGCGCCAATCCGGTGCCCCCGTTCCGCCCAAGCAGGCGCGGCCAGACCGATCCAGACACCTGGTCGGGTTTCGCCCCAAACCCCCGACGGTGGAACGGTCGGGCAGTTCCGCAACCGCCACCCCTTTTTCCGAGCAACGCCGCCCTTTGTCGGCTGTCCGGTGCAGCTTACCTTTTGGATCTGAAGTCCGGGAAAAAGGCTTTATGGGTGATCCAGCTGGACGCGGGGTCCGACGATACCAACTTCGCGGTCCATTCGAAGGGTCAGCCGGCACCGTCAGTTCAAACGTAAGTCCGAGAGTTGTGTCCGACCGGTCCATCAAACCTTGTCTGCCTCCCTCGTCTGCCTCCCTCGTCTGCCTCCCTCGTCTGGCGTCCGTCGTATGGCGTCCCTCGTCTGACCTCTCTCGTCTGGCCTGCCACTTCTGGGCTGCCTCGTTGCAGAACTTGGTATGGCTCGCGCGGTATGTCCTGTCTCTTATAGCCCGGCTCATCCGCGCACCTGTGTGAACCGTCTGTTCCAGCTCTTTGCCGGAGTCCGCTGTTTGAGCGCCCGGCTAAAGTGCATGGTCCAAACTTCCGGCCCCAGCCCCCAGTTCAGCGCCCCGGTCCCAGCCTTCGGTCCCAGCCTTCGGTCCCAGTGTCCAGTCCGCCCGCGTTTTCCGGCGATGCGGTTGATCCGCAGATCCGGTCGCCCTGAGCCGCGCCACCTGCCCGGTCGCCCTCTCACCATGGGCGGATCGGGCGCGTGGACCGGGGTCGCTTTGGACCCAACGGAAAATGACCGCTCATGCAAGTCCCTGTGCTTCAACTCTGTCCGGCCGAGCCTTCTCTTCCCGGTCAATCCCGACCGCCTGCCAGCAGCCCGTCGACCGGGCTGGTTGACGCCAAAACGCATCCGGTTCCTCATCGCCGCCACGCCGTCCCTTAAGATTGGTTGTCAAAAGCCACTTCGCCGTCGCGTCCGCGAGGTCGACCATCCGCAGCCCTTCCGCCAGAGAAACGCCCGGCCGATTGTTAGTCACGCCCCCGACCCGACATGAGTTGTACACAATGGCACCCGCACTATTCCCATTGGCTCTGCGCCGAGGAAAGCATCGGCGGCATCGCCTCCGCCGACTGCACCAGGTTGGCCACCCCTGGTGCAAAGCGCGCGCCTTCGGCATCGCCGAGCCTGATTGCGCGCATCCCTCTGTTCTGGCCAAGCCGCCCCTGTCCGACCGTGACCCCGAAGGCACTGTCGAGCGCCACGCGGTCCAGCGCCGCCATTGGCAGTGCCAGCATGTCGCCCTCGCGAAGCGCGGTGACCTGGAATAGCGGCAGGCTCACGCGGGCAATCACGGCGTCCAGCCGCGCCTCCACGGTCATGATCGCCTCCGCGATCGCGGCTGCGAAGACGGGGCCGGTCGCGCCCTCCTCCTGCTCTGACGACAGCGGCGGCGCCTGACGCAGCCCACGCCCCTGCGCCGGAAGCGCCAGGATCAAGGTGCCCTGCCGCGCCCCCTGCTCCAGCGATACCTCTGCTGTCAGGACCCGGTAGGGCTGATCCTCCAGCAGCAACCCCAAGGGCCGGGGATCATCGAGGAAAGAGGCGTAGCGAAACCCGCCCGCCCAGATCAGATCCGCCTCCTCTGACAGCTGATTTTCCAGTCCTGCGAGGGCTGCGTCAATCACCTCCACCACCATCGCCGCATCGGTGCGTGTGGGGCGCCGCGGCACCACGGGGTGACGCAGGACCCGACCGATCGTCAGCTTCTCGATCAGTCCTGCCAGAACCGTCTGCGACACCACCATCAGCCCCAGCCCCTCTCCGGGTCCCTCAAGGACCGCAAGGAACGAAAGCTCGGGCGGCAGTTCCAGCACTTCGGCCAGCCCCTTGCGCGACAGCGACAGCCGCGTCACATCCAGTGCAAGGCTCATCTGGTCGCGCGCAGCCCGTGCCAACGCCAGCCGCCATGATCTGTCCGCCCCCGGCCCGCCTTCCGCCTGACGGTCAAAGGCCACCTGCATCTTGCGCCGGATCACGCTGTCCATATCACCCCCCTGGCCAGAGACATGCGCAGGACCATAGGCCAACAGCCTTGCCAAAGCCCTAACCGCTGCCCTGTGTCGCGTGCTCCACTATCCCGGGACGCACAACCTTGTCGCCGCATCGACCGGACATTCGGCAACACCCAGACCGGGCCGGGGGCACGCTTCCCCTTTGGCAAATTCAAGCGGCCTTCTTCTCCAGCCGCAACGGCAGGGTTACACGGAACGCAGCCCCCCCCTGCCCCGGCAGATAACCGATGGAGCCACCGAGCGTCGTCACCACCTCGCGGCAGATCGCAAGGCCGAGGCCCGCCCCACCTGCCCGCGCCTCATCGGCGAGCCGCGCGAATTTCTCGAAGATCAGGCTCTGGCTTTCCTTGGGGATCCCGCGACCATTGTCGATCACATCGACAATCACCCGCCCGGACCGGGTGCGCACCGCGATCCGCAGTTCTGGCGCCTGTGCGTCGCAATACTTGCGCGCGTTGCTGATCAGGTTGATCAGCACCTGCGTCAGCCGGTCGGGGTCGGTGCGCAGATGAACACCCTCTGCCAGCGTGTCGCGGTGAATGACAAAGCCGCGTTCGGGTCGCGTGGTTCCGGCCACCTGAAGCGCGCGGTCGATCACGTCGCGCAAATTGGTCGTCTGCACCTGCAACTGTACCGCTCCGCTTTCCAGCACCGACAGATCCAGCAGGTCATCCAGAAGCCTGGTCAGCCGCAGCGCTTCGCCGTGGATGACCTCGGCAAAGCGCCCGACATCCTTGGCGGCAAGGTCCGGGTCGGTCAGGATCTCGGAGAACGCGCGGATCGAGGTCATGGGCGTGCGCAATTCGTGGCTGATCTGGCTGAGGAAGGCGTCCTTTTGCGCAGAAAGCCGCTTCAGCTTCTCGTTGGCCTCGCCCAAGGCCCGCGCGGCGCGGGCAAGCTCGGCCTTCTGCGCCTCGAGTTCGGCCGAGTATTCCATGATCTGCGCGGTTTCATTGGCCACCGCCATCAGATCTTCGACCGAGACCGTATCCCGCCCCATCTGCTGGCTGATCATCGCATGCGCCGTGCCCGCACCGACCGATCCCGCCAATGTCCGCTCCAGCGCCGCGACAAACTCGGGCGTGGGGTCAGGCAGCAGGCCCGCCTTGCCCTGCGCCTCGGTTTCGCGCTGAAAGAAGACCTGCGCCGCCTCCTCGCCCAGAACGCGCTGCGTCAGGATCAGCAGGGCCTCGGGCTCCGCCCCGCCCGCGCGCCAGCCCTTCGGCCCCACCGCGCCCTCGAAGGCATTGACGAAGACCGCGCCTTGCAGCCGCTCCACCGGCCCCGGAAAGGACAGCACCGACCCCAAGAAGAATGCGGCACCGTTCAATGTCAGGGACCAGAACGTGGCATGCAGCACCGGGTCCAGCCCCGCCACGCCAAAAAGCGCCAGGGGCCTCAGGGCGGCGATCCCCATCGGCCCATTGGCCACAAGGGCCGCACTCATCCCCGTACCGCTGCCGAGGATCGGCAGGAACAGCGTATAGGTCCAGACGGCAAAGCCGACCCCAAGCCCCCAGGCGGCGCCGTTCCGCGTCGCCCCCCGCCAGAACAGCCCGCCCATCATCGCGGGAAGAAACTGCGCCACTCCGACAAAGGCGATGAGGCCGATGCTGGCAAGGGACGCCGACCCGCCCGAGGCACGATAGTAGAGGTAGGCCATCAAGAGGATGGCCGCGATGGACACCCGCCGCGCCATCAGCACCAGCTGTCGCAAATCGCCCGTGACCGCGGCCTGCGGGCGGACGCGCAGCCACAACGGCAGCACGACGTGGTTTGACACCATCGTGGCCAGTGCGATCGCCTCGACGATAACCATCGCCGTGGCACTGGAAAACCCGCCGAGGAAGGCCAGAAGCGCCAGCGCGCCCTGCCCCTCGGACAAAGGCAGGGTCAGCACGAACATGTCGGCATTCGACCCCGCGGGCAGCCGCTCCATCCCCATCACCGCGATGGGCACGATGAAGAGGCTCATGAGAAAGAGGTAAAGCGGAAAGGCCCAGGAGGCGGTGGCCAGGTGCTGCTCGTCCACATTCTCGACGACGAGCACCTGAAACATGCGCGGCAGGCAGATCACCGCGGCGGCAGACAGCACGATCAATCCCATCCAGTGCCCGGGGGCCGCCCGAATGTCGGGCAAAGGCGCGTCGGCGATGCGGGCGGCCATCGCGGCGGGGCCGCCGCCCATTCCCCAGACCACGAACGTCCCCACCGCGATAAGTGCCACCAGCTTGACCACCGCCTCCAGCGCAATGGCGGCGACCACGCCGTGGTGCTGCTCGTTGGCGTCAACGGCCCGTGTGCCAAAGAGGATGGCAAAGAGCGACAGCCCCGCCGCCACCCAAAGCGCCATCGTCTCGCTGTCCTTCGGGCTCAGCCCGTCAGGCGTAGTGCTGGCAAACACGCCGAAAGATTGCACCACCGATTGCAGCTGCAGCGCGATGTAGGGCGTTGTTGCCACGACAGCCATCACGGTGACCAGCGCCGCAAGCCCGGTCGATTTGCCATAGCGGCTGGAGATGAGGTCGGCAATCGACGTCACCCGCTGCTGCCGGCCGATCCGTACCAGTTTGCGCAGGACCCACCACCAGCCGACGAAAACCAGTGTCGGGCCGAAATAGATCGTCAGAAATTCCAGCCCCGAGCGGGCGGCATAGCCGACCGCGCCGTAAAAGGTCCAGGCCGTGCAATAGATCGAGAGGGACAGCGTGTAGACCAGCGGCGCCCGAAGCCAGCCGGGATTGCCCTCCCGCGCGCGGCGTTCGCCCACGAAGGCCACGCAAAACAGCATCACCACATAGGCAAGGCAGGCCAGAACCAGCAGGTTGAACGGCACCTCAGCTCTTCCCTTGCCCGGATGGGGTGTCGCTTTGGCCCGCATCTGCGGGCCTGTCCGGGCCCGAACCCTGTCCTTTGGGGGGCTTCGCGCTTTCCTCGGCCTCTCCCAGCACCAGCCCGCGAGCCAGCAGGGCAGTGGCGACGATCATGCCAAGCCAAAGGGCCAGCATATAGCCAAGGTCGGCAACCAGGATTCCAGATCCATCGCCAGGGGCAGACCAAAGCAGCGGCAACACCAGCAGCAATGCGCAAAACACCGGCATCGCCCGGGCCGCATCCGCAAGCCTGCGCCGCCGGTACGACGAGCGCCCAAGGAACAACGGCTTTGGTGCCCGTGCCATCAGCGCCCCATGATCGCCCGCACTTCGGCGAGCATCTCGGCGTTCGAGAAGGGTTTGGTCATGAAATGCGTGGCGCCCGCGCGCAAAGCGGCGTCGCGGTCACGGCCCTGACCCTTGGCTGTGAGCATCATCACCGGCACCGCCGCAAGCGTCGGATCGGCCCGAAGTTCGGCCAGGATCTCCAGCCCCGAGCGTCCGGGCAACATCAGATCAAGGATCACAAGGTCGGGCAGATCGCCACGAATCCGCGCCACGGCCGACGCGCCATCGGAATGGCACGAAACCCCCCAGCCCTCACGCGAAAGAAGAAAGCGCATCGCCTCGACGATGTTCGGCTCATCCTCGATCAACAGAACGTGCTGCGGCATGCGCCGCCTCCTCCCTGACCGGTTCTTTGCCAGCCATGTCCACCGGGGTCTGAAGCCCGTCTTGCGGGCAGTATCAGGGAAAACCGCACCGCTTGTCAAAGACCACGCAAAGGGACCTTGCGCCGCGGAGGTGCCTGGGATGGCAACGTGCATGCGCAGGTCCCACCCGTTCACCGGCAATCGGTGCCGTGATCTGGGGGAGATACCAATGAAATCCCACCCGGACCAACCTAAGCCCTCATTGAAGGCCGCAATCCGACGTCCGGACGGATCAGCGGCCCACAAGCAGCGCTGTGCCGATCCCCCCGGCTGCGGCGATGGCAGCAAGGCCATGACCGGTGCCGAGCCCATGAAACAGCATTACGGCGAGAACGGCGCCCGATGCGCCGATCGGATGGCCCCGCGCAAGCGCGCCGCCTTGCGGGTTCACGCGCGCAGGGTCAAGCCCCGCGCCTTCGACGCAGGCGATGGCCTGAACGGCATAGGCTTCCATCACCTCGGCCCGGGCGATCATGGCCGGGGCGAGCCTGGCCCGCTCCAGCGTGGCCGCAATAGCCGCAAGGGGCGCGAGGCCCGGCTCGTCGGGCCGCGCCCCAAGCGTGGCGCCACCCAGCAGGCGCAGCGGGCTTTGGCCAAGGCTTTGGGCCACACGGTCCGACACGACGATGCAGAAGGCTGCGGCATCGGCGGCAACGGCGGTGGTCGCCAAGGTCACGCTGCCCGCCAGCGCAGCCGCCCGGGCGGCAACGGCAAGGCTGAGGGCGCGGGCGAAAGGGTCGCGGCTGACGCCAAGGATCGGCACGATCCCCGAGGGCGGGTTGGCCCGCGCCTTGGCGTGGCTTTCGACCGCCCAGGCCTCTTGTCGCGCGCGAGAGATGCCAAGCCGGTCGGCCAGCGCGGCGGCGGCTGAAGTCATCGCGGGGTCACGGTCGGGCCAGGGGGTGAAGGGGGGCGCGTCATAGGGCACGGGGAGGCCACCGTCCGGGTCGGTGGCAAGGCGCATCGGGCGGCGCGACCAGCTTTCGACGCCACCTGCGATGACGATTTCGGCGCTGCCGCTGGTGACCAATGCCCGTGCGAGCAGGATCGCATCCAGCCCGCCCGCACATTGCCGGTCGATCGTCAGCCCGGCCACCCGCTCGGGCAGGCCCGCGGCCAGCGCCATCCGACGCGCCGGATTGCCGCCCGCGCCGAGGGCGTTGGAAAGGATCACCTCCTCTACCCTGTCCGGCGTGATCCCGGCATCTGCAAGGCAGGCCAGCAGGACCGGCACCCCGACTTCCTCGATCGAGAGGCGGGCAAAGGCACCGCCTTGTGGGACCACGGCGCTGCGGCGGGCGGCGATGATCCAGGCCAGCCCGTTCATGAGGTGGGCCCGACAAGGGTGGTCTTTGCCGAGAACACGCCATGCTGGCCGCCCACCGCCGGACGGGGTGGCTGTAGCGGAAATATAGCCTGCCGGAGCGGGCCGTTCCTGCGGCACGGCCCGACTTGGGGAATGGCACGGACCGGGGCCATGATGGGGGTCACGGTCAAGTCAGATCCTCGGCCAGCGCTGCAAGGTCGGTCTTGCCGGACACGAGCAGGGGCCAATGATCGCGCCAGACCGCCGCACGGGGCGCCTTGAGCGGGCCAAGAGCGGCGCGGACGTCCCGCAGGATGGCTTCCTCGCGCCAAGGATCGCCGTGCAGCACGGCCACGAGCACGACCCCGCGCGTGGCATCAGGGCGGGGCAGGACGGCCGCCTGCCGCACCCCGGGTTGCGCGAGAAGCATTGCCTCGACCTCTTCGGGAAAGACATTGTGATCGGCGATGGTGACCATGCGGCCCGCGCGCCCCGCGAGGTAAAGACACCCCCCGGCCATCCAGCCCATCTCGCCGACCGAGAGCCAACCATCCTGCCAGCGCGCGGCCCCTGTCCCGGTGGCCTCACCTGCGTAGTCCACAAAAAGATAGGGGCTGCGCACCTCGATCAGCCCGGGGGACTCAGGGCTCCCCTCCACCCGCAGCTCCACCCCCGGATAAGGGCACCCGACGGACCCGTCCGGGTCTTCAGGGCTTGCGAGAGTGACAAAACTCGTCTCCGCCGCGCCGTAGAACTCGCGCACCGCGGCATCGGGGGCCATCACGGCGAGGGCCGCGCGCAGCGTCGCGTCGAGCTTGGCGCCCCCCACCAACACCACCCGCAAGGCCCGGCAGACCGGCCCCACCCCGATCAGCAGCCGCAGTTGTGCGGGGCTGGCGTACAGCACCTCGACCCCCCGTGCTGCCAGTGCCCGCCGCTGCCGGTCGGGGCGCAGATCATCGAGGAGGTGGACCTCGGCGCCCAAATGCATCCCCTCCAGCGCGCCATAAAGCGACAGCGACTGCACCAGCCGCCCCAGCACGGCCACCCGCACCCCAGGGCCTATGCCGAACAAACCCGCATTCACCGCAAAGCTTGCCGTCCAGCTCGACTGTTTACGCCATATGCGGCGGGGGGTACCGGTGCTGCCGGAGGTGAGGGTTTCAAACATCGGCGCCACTGAGGCCTCTGGCGCGGGCAGACCAGGGCCGATGCGGAATGCACCCGCCGCCGCAAGCGCCGTCGCGACAGCAAGGGCAGAGGGACGCTCGGCGATCACCCGCAGCCTTTGCCGCACCTGGCCCTGACTTAGCCCGCGCCCGTCAACCAGCCGCGCCTCGGGATGCCAGAGAAATCCTTCCGTCACGCCTTTCCAACCAGCGTGGCCATGCGACGCAGCGCGAGCAGGTAGCCTTCGGTGCCGAAGCCCGCGATCACGCCATCGGCACGGGCACTGACGAAGGAGTGGTGACGAAACGCCTCGCGCCGGTGGATATTCGAGATATGAACCTCCAGCACCGGGCCGTCGTATGCGTTCAGCGCATCGAGGATGGCGACCGAGGTATGGCCGTAGGCCCCCGGGTTGATGATGATCCCCGCAGCCGTCGCGCGCGCCTCTTGGATCCAGTCGACCAGCTGACCCTCATGGTTCGATTGCTGGAACCGGACCGCCAGCCCCAGATCCCCGGCCAGTTCGGAGGCAGCCTGCGCCACATCGGCCAGCGTCTCGTGCCCGTAAACCTCGGGCTGGCGCTGGCCCAGAAGGTTGAGGTTCGGGCCGTTCAGAAGGCTGATGAGCTTGGGCATGGCGATCCTTGCGGATGGGCGGGTGCGTGCGACGATAGCCGATACGCGCGGGCGAGCAAGGCCAACCCGTCGCGGCGGCACCCCAAAAAGAACGGCACCGGAGTGCAAGGGCACCCCGGGGCCGCGAAGTGGGAGTGAGGGAGACGCCGTTGAGAAAGCGGCGTCACGCCACCTTTTCCAGCGCCACATCCGGCGCAATGCCCAAGGCGCGCACAACCTCCCGGGTCAGTCCGGGGCGGTTCAGTGTGTAGAAATGCAGATCCCCGACCCCGCCTTGCAGCAGCCGGTCACACAGCGACGTGCACTGCGTCAGCGAGAGCAGATCCTCGCGCCCGTCGCGGGCGGCGGTGGCAAAGGCTTCGTCCAGCTTCTGCGGCACCCGCGCGCCGCAACGGGCTGCAAAGCGCTTGGCCCCGGCCCAGCTGGTTATGGGCAGGACGCCAGGGATAATCGGCGCGGTTATGCCGGCCGCGCCGCAGGCATCGCGAAAGCGGAAGAAGGTATCGGCATCGAAAAAGAACTGCGTGATCGCCGAGGTGGCGCCCGCATCGATCTTGCGCTTCAGATGCAGCACGTCGGCCCGCGCGTCGCCCGCATCGGGATGCGGTTCGGGGTAGGCGCCGACGCGGATGGTAAACGCGCCTGTAGCAGCCAGCGCAGCCACCAGATCAACGCTGGAGGCAAAGCCGTCCGGGTGGGGCGTGAAGCGCGCGGCCCCGCCTGGCGCATCACCGCGCAGGGCCACGATCTCGGTTACACCGCCCGCGGCATAGGCTGCCGCAATCTCCATCGTTTCGGCACGGGTTGCATCGACGCAGGTCAGGTGCGCAGCCACCCGCAGCCCGCAATTCCGCCCGATGGTGGTGACGGCTTCATGCGTCAGCTTGCGTGTCGTGCCGCCCGCCCCATAGGTCACCGACACGAAGCCGGGACGCAGCGGCGCCAGCGCCTGAACCGTTTCCCACAGCCGGAACGACGCATCCAGAGTTTGCGGCGGAAAGAATTCGAACGAGATACGGGGGACGGACATGGGCGGACTCTCCTTTGACTTGCCTCTTTGTGGCAGACCGGGCAAAGTGAATCCAATTCATAATTCTCACCATTATCATGCGGTAGACCTCATGTACATCGAGCTGCGCCACCTGCGGTCCATCCGCGCGATCCATCAGGCCGGCGGCCTTGCCCGTGCGGCAGATTTGCTGAACATGACGCAATCCGCCCTCAGCCATCAGGTCGCGGGGATCGAGGATCAGGCGGGGATGGAGCTGTTCGTACGCCGTTCCAAACCGATGCGGCTTTCGGCAGCAGGGATCAGGATGTTGCGCGCGGCCGACCGGATCCTGCCGGAAATCGACGCGATGACCGAGGAATTCCGCGCCCTGCGGTCGGGCAAATCCGGGCGGCTGCACATTGCCATCCAGTGCCACGCCTGTTTTGACTGGCTCTTTCCGGTACTGGAACAGTTTCGCCACGCCTGGCCCGAAGTCGACGTGGATATTCGTGCAGGCCTGGCTTTCGACAGCTTTCCCGCGCTTTTGCGCGAGGAGGTGGACCTCGTCATCTCCTCCAACCCCGAGCCTTCGCCGGGCATCGTGGCCAATCCGCTTTTTGACTACCAACCGACTTTCCTCGCCTCTTCGCAAAACCCGCTTGCCGCCAAAGCGATGGTGGAGGCCGAGGATTTTCGCGATCAGACCCTGATCACCTACCCGGTCGGGCGTGACAAGCTCGACGTCTTCACCGACCTTTTGACCCCTGCCAAGGTGGAGCCCCGCGCACAGCGCCCCGTTGAGTTGACGGCGGTGATCCTGATGCTGGTCGGCTCAAACCGGGGGGTGGCGGTGCTGCCCGACTGGGTGATCCGCGACGTGAAGACGAATGCCGATTATATCACCCGCCCCCTCGCGCCCGGCAACGTGACGCGCCGCCTCTTCGCCTGCACCAGAGAAGACGATGCCGCCCGCCCTTACATGGCACATTTTCTGAAGCTGGGGCGGTCAGAGCCAGTGAAGCTTCAGCGGGGGGAGAGATGAAAGTGCTGCCAGAAACGCCGCAAAAGACCACAAGATTATAATCGCCCGACTGCACAGGACGTCCACGCATCGCTTCGAGACAGATGTCCACAAGGCCGTCCCCAAGCGCATCAATCCGACGTCGACTGGATAGAAACCGAAACTTCCCTCGACCTGTTGCAAAAATTTACCTGACCGATAGATGTAGCGTTCCGAGCAAGTCGCTCAGGTCGATCTTGTCAACTCCACTCTAAAAGTCCGAAATACGGTCTGTTCGGTCCTGCGCTGTTCAGACAAATTGGTCAGCTTGAGTTTCCCCGAAAAGCAGATCATCGGCAACCCCTCCCACAAGGATGTCTGCGCCAGCGCCTTCGTTGATCGTGTCGTCACGACGACGGGCGAGAACCCGGTCGTCGCTCGCAATAGCATAGAGAACCTCAGACACGTTCCCGATCGCGCCGCCCATGGTGTTTCTGGCGTCGTCGCCCACAGCGTAGCTTGAATAGTTTTCCCTGAACAACACCCATGCCATTGATCTTGCGTTGAAACGTTGCGGTTTTTCTCGCCATGGCCTGCAGGGTTTCGCATGATTTCCAGCGAAACCCTGCAATTTCGGTTCTGCCATGAAGCATC
>Ga0105048_10015127_pt1 | contig 11988 bp, 10 predicted proteins | sample MAT05_FD_78382 | JGI IMG/M metagenome (GOLD analysis project Ga0105048, IMG submission 78382) | Freshwater microbial communities from Lake Fryxell liftoff mats and glacier meltwater in Antarctica - MAT-05 | ecosystem: Environmental > Aquatic > Freshwater > Ice > Liftoff microbial mat | place...
GACCCGCCCAGTCTTTGCTCGCGAGCACCTCTTTCGAGACGAGACTCGATCCCGCGCCCAGCGCCGCGGAGCCGGCATCCAGAAAGTCTTTCGCCGTCTCGGGCGTCACGCCACCCGTCGGGATGATCTGCAGCATCGGCAGCGGGGCGAGGATCGTGCGGATGTATTTGGGTCCGCCAAACTCGGCGGGAAACAGCTTCACAAAATCCGCGCCCGACTCGTAGGCGAGCAGGCATTCCGTGGGCGTGAAGGCGCCACTGGCGATCGGCTTCCCGTAGCGATTACTCATCCGGATCACCTCCGGCCTGGTCACCGGCGTGACCACAAATCCCGCGCCGGCGAGGATCGCCGCCCGGCACGTCTCCGGATCGAGCACGCTCCCCACCCCCATCAAAATCCGATCACCGAAACGCGCGGTCACGTCACTGATCGCCTTCAGGGCACCGGGCGTGGTCATCGTCACCTCCATCGCGGAGATGCCACCCGCGAGCAGCGCCTCGGCCACGTTCCCGAGTTCGGCGGATGAATCGGCCCGGATGATCGCAATGATCCCGGGCTGGAGAAGTCTCTGGATGATTTGCGGTTTCGTCATAGGGAAGAGGGCGGGCCTTTCAGGAACTCTACTTTGGCGCTGAGTTCCGGGGTCAAAAACTGGTCGGGCTTTTCGATCTGCACCTTGATTTGCAGCGTACCCTTTTGCCGACTCGCCTCCGGTGCGCGCTCAGCCACGTAACCGCCGTAACTCTTGTCGGGGAAAGCCTCCGGCGTGACCCGGCAGCGCTGGCCCACGAAAACCTTCGGCAGGTCGGTCTCGTTCACGTCGATCTCCACCTGCAAGTCCTGCGGATCCGCCAACGCGACGAGCGCCGTGCTCGGCCCTTTGGTGCCGCCAAAGCTCTGCGGTGTCACGAGCGCGCCCGCCACCGCCAGCTTCTCGAGCACCACTCCATCGATCGGCGAACGAATCACCGTCCAGTCGAGCGTCACTTTCGAGGATTCGCGCATCCCTTCGATCTGCTGGACCACCGCTTCCGCGGATTGCACCCCGAGCCGCACTTCGTCCTCCCGCTCCGCCGTTTCATTATTCGTCGCCCGGAGCCGCTTCACTCGTTGAAACGCGATCTTCGCTCTCTCCATCGCCACTTTCGCGCCGAGGAGTTGACCCTCGATTTCGTAGAGTCGCGCCCGCTGCTCCGCATCATCCAGCCGCACTAGCACCTGATCCTTTTTTACCAGGTCGCCCTTCTTCACGCCGATCCACGTCACCAGTCCCATCATGCGCGGGCTGAGTTCGATCCGCTCGCGATTGACGATGTACCCGCTGGTCGTCAGCACCATGTCACCAGCGGCGCCGGAAGGGTTGACCTTGGCCGTTCCGCTCGCCGTCGCCGGAGTGGCTGCGGGAGCGGCCACCGGGGTCCCGGCTGCATCGCCCACTTTCACCTTTTGGTTACCCTTAAAGACTCGCCGCTCGTCGCCCTCCCGCGGCCACGCAAACCAAGCCGCCGCAACAGTGATCGCCGCGACGATGATGAAGATGAGCGTGGTGGACCGCGTCTGCCGCCGCCGCTGGCCGGGCTCGATGTGGATGGACTGCAGGCGGGTCGAGTTCATACGGATTTCAGCGCGGCGATGACGGGCAACCGCGCCGCGCGAATCGCCGGGAGCAGGCTGCCGATCACGCCCACGAGCACGGCGAAGACGAGCCCTTTCAACACCAACAACGGCGTGATCCGGAGCTGAAACACCGTCTCGCTAAAGGTCTCGAAACTCATCGTGCCCGCGCTTTTGCCATTCCAAAACAGCGCCACCCCCACCCCCACGAGCCCACCGATGAACGACAACAACGCGCCCTCGATCACAAACCCGAGGAGCACCCAGCGGCGCCGGTAGCCGAGCACCCGCAGCGTGCCGATCTCCCGCGTCCGCGCGCCCACGCTGGCATACATCGTATTCATCGCGGCAAAGATCGCGCCTACCGACATCGCCGTGGCCAGGAAGCTTCCGAGGAACTTGATCGGCTTTGCCGTCTTCGTCTGCTCCTTGTAATACGAGACTTCACCGAGCACCCGTACGCCGAGCCGTTTGTCCGCTTCGAGGCGCTTCGTGAACGCGGTAGCCTGCTGCTCATCGACCGGTCGCAGGAGCAGGCTGGAGTAGTTCTCCCGCGTGAACATCGAGCGCACCTCATCGGCCGCCATCCAAGCCTCGGAATCAAACGCGCTGCCGCCCGCGTCGAAGTGCCCGACCACCTTCAACTCACGAATGCCCAGGCGGATCGTCTCACCCACCTGCATCCGGGCAAAACGCTTCGCCAGCCGCGTGCTCACCACCACCTCCCGCTTGCCACCTTCAAACCAGCGCCCCTCCACCAGCGACACCTGCGGCCGCAGCGCGAAGCCGTTCGCCGAGATCCCGCGCAGCGTCACATTCGCCTCCCCTCCGATCTCGCCGCCTCGCGCCAGATTCATGATGACCAGTGTGTCCGCGGAGATCAGCGGCCGATCCTCCGCGTCGCGCGCGATCTCCGTGGAATACTGAATGATGTTGAACTGATCGCGCGTGATCTGGCTACCGCTCTCCGCATCCGAGCCGCGACGCACGATCAACAGGTTGCGCGGATCACCCGTGTTCCCGCTCGCCTGCTCCAGCCCCGCCGCGAGCGATTGCACGACCACGAAGACTGCCACCACGAGCGCGATGCCCAGGATCGTCGTCACCGTCGCGCGCCAGCGGACGAGCACGTTGCGAAAATTATACCGGAGCGGAAGCGCCATCGTGGGAAGTGAGCAGCGGTCAATAGTCAGGACAAGCCTACCCGCGCCAACTCAATACTACGCGCACCGAGGCACCAGCGGTCAGTTCTTTCGGAAAATCTCCCGGCTCATTGGCCCGGCCATTCTTTGCAGACGCAGGAACCGCTTCTGCGCCGCAGCGGGGGCCACGAACCCGCGGAAGCGGCGGCGGCACGCGGCAAAAAGGGGCCGATTTGAACCCAAAACTTCCGTTTTACAGGGTAAGCCCTTTCCTCCATATTCCGCGCCCCATGCTTCCGATCCTCATCAAGTTCCTTCTCGCGATCAACGTGATCGTCGCACTGTTGATCGTCATGCTGGTGCTGATGCAGCGCCCGAAGAACGAAGGTCTCGGCGCCGCCTTCGGTGGCGGCATGACGGACAATCTTTTCGGTGCGCAGACCACGAATGTCCTCCAGACCATCACCCGCTGGCTCGGCGGCATCTTCTTTAGCCTGGCCCTGCTGACCTCCTGGCTGCAGGTGAAGGAGACCTCTTCGCGCAGCACGCTCCAGCAGCGGCTCAGCGCCCCGACGGTCATCCCCGCGACGCCCGCCCCTGTCATCCCGAAAGACGTCCCAACCTCCCTTCCCGACGCTACCTCGCCGCCCGTCACGCCCGACGCCGCGCCCGCCGCCGGCGCAACTCCGGCGCCCGCCGCTCCGGCGTCCACAACTCCGGCACCCGCACCCGGCCAAGCGCCGAAATCCGAGGCGCCCGCGCCCGCGCCCGCGGCTCCAGCACCGGCCGCTCCCGAAGCCGCGAAGCCTTCGCCCGCCCCGGCACCCGCACCCGCGCCCGCTCCGGAGAAGGCACCCGCGGCTCCCCAGCCGTAAACCCGATCCTCGCCCGTGACCGGGGCGTGATTTGATCCGGCTTGTCGCCCCCGCCTCCCGCGGCGACGCTCGCGCACCGCATGGCCGACGCTCCCCCGACTCCGCACGACCCCTACGCGGCGTTTCGCACCCCGGCTTACCGCAATTACGCGATCGGCGGCTTCATCTCCGTGGTCGGCCGGCAAATGCTCGCGCTCGCCGTCGGCTTCGAAGTCTTCCGCCGCACCCACTCGGCCACGGCGATCGGCCTCGTCGGCCTGATGGGCGCGCTCCCCGTCATCCTCCTCTCGCTCCCCGCCGGGCAGGTCTCCGATCGTCTCAGCCGCAAGTGGATCATCCTCACCGCGCAGACGCTCCTGCTCCTCACCTCCCTCGCCCTCGCGCTGCTCTCGTGGGAAAATTTCGCCCTCCCGGCCCTCGCTCCGATCGAGTTGGCGGATCGCCTGCTGTATTCCATCGCCGCGTTTTTCGGTGAAAAGGAAGGCGTCATCTTCGGCCCCGAGCTGCCCGTCATCTATCTGCTCCTGTTGCTCAACGGCGCCGCCCGTGCCTTTGGTTGGGCGGCGCGCAGCCCCTTCGTCGCCAACCTCGTCCCTCGCGACTCCCTGCCCAACGCCGCCATCTGGAACAGCAGCACCTTCGAGATCGGCACCATCGTCGGGCCCGCGCTCGGCGGCTTCCTCATCGCCTTTTTCGGTTTCTCCGCCGTCTATGTCATCGACGCCGTATGCAGCCTCGTCTTCATCGGATTCCTCCTCCCCATCCGCTACCAGCAGCCGCGTACCCAGGCGCACCTCCACCCACTGCGCGACCTCTTCTCCGGCATTCGCTTCGTCTGGCGGGCCAAACCCATCCTCGCCACGATCACCCTCGATCTTTTCGCCGTGCTGCTCGGCGGCGCCACCGCGCTGCTCCCCATCTTCGCCGAAAAAATCCTCCATGTCGGCCCGCTCGGTCTCGGCTGGCTCCGTGCCGCGCCTTCCTTCGGCGCCGTGATCATGGCCCTGAGCCTCGCGCATCTGCCCCCGATGCGCCGCGCCGGTGTCGCCATGCTCTGCGCGGTCGCCGTCTTCGGTGCCGCCATCATCGTCTTCGGCCTGTCGCACCACTTCTGGCTCTCCATGGCCGCGCTCGTCGTCACCGGCGCGTGCGACAATGTCAGCGTGGTGGTCCGCCACACCCTCGTCCAGCTCCTCACCCCGGACCCGATGCGCGGCCGCGTCTCCGCCGTGAACAACGTCTTCATCGGCTCCTCGAATGAACTCGGCGCCTTCGAATCCGGCGTCACCGCCGCGCTTTTCGGTCCCGTCATTTCCGTCGTGGGCGGGGGAATCGGCACCATCTGCGTGGTCCTCGGCGTCGCCTGGAAGTGGCCGCAGATCCGCCGGATCGGCCGGCTGCACCAGATCGCGGAGATCGACCGCGAAACCGCGTGAACTAAATCGCGCCGAGCACCGCCACCGCGTTGATTCCGCCGAAACCGAACGCGTTATTCATCGCGTAGCGCACCGGTTGCTCGCGGCCCACATTCGGCACCACGTCGAGATCGCAGGCTGGATCAGGCGTCTGATGATGCAGCGTGGGGGGCACGAATCCCTCGGCGATCGCCAGCGCGCAGATCGCCATCTCCATCGCCCCGGTCGCGCCGAGCGGGTGGGCGGTGTAAGCCTTCGTTCCACTCACCGAAAGTTTCCCCGCGTGCGCGCCGAAGACCGCCTTGATCGCCTGGCACTCATTGGAGTCGTTGAGTTGCGTGCCGCTGGCGTGGGCATTGATGTAGTCGATCTGCTCCGCGGCCACGCCAGCATCCGCGAGCGCCCCGTGCATGCAGGCGATCACCGACTCGCCACTCGGGAGCGGCGTCGTCATGTGGTAGGCCTCGTTGTTCAGCGAATAACCGAGCACCTCCGCGTAAATGCGGGCACCGCGGCGGCGGGCGTGCTCCAGTTCCTCCACCACCAGCGAGGCCGCGCCTTCGCCCATCACGAAGCCATCGCGGTTTAGATCGAACGGCTTGCAAGCCAGCGGCGCCTCGCCCGGCCAGCGGCTCATCGTCTTGATGAAATCAAACGCGCCAAAGGTCAGCGGACTCAGCGGCGCCTCGGCGCCACCGGCTACCATCGCGTCCGCAATCCCATCGCGGATGTAGCGCATCGCCTCGCCGACCGAAACGACTCCGCTCGCGCACGAGTTCGAATTCGTGGTGCCCGCGCCGCGGAATCCGCATTCGATCGCGATGTTCGAGTGCGCGCTCCCGCCGAAGACTTGCAGCGCCAGCGTGGGGTTCACCCCGCGCGAACCTTTTTTCAGAAACCGCTGATGCTCCGCCTCCGCATTTGCGATTCCGCCGAGCGCCGTGCCGAAGCTCACGCCCACGCGGTGCGTCGGCGTCTCGCGCGACCACGGCAGCCCGGCGTCCTCCAGCGCGAGCAGCGCGCTGGCCACGCTGAACTGCGCATAACGATCGAGGCGCTTCAGCCGATGCGGCGGGAAAAAAACCGCGGGATCCCATTCACGGATTTCGCCGCCGCAGTGCGCCTTTAGATCGCTGGTATCGAAGCTGGTGATTCGGGAGATCCCACTGCGTCCGGCGCGAATCGATTTCCAAAAAGCCTCGCGGCCGATGCCGGCGCAGGTGATGGGGCCGAGCCCCGTGATGACCACGCGCCGTCTCATTTTCTCAGAGCGCCTTCAACACGTCCGTCTTTTCGTGTCCCTCCGGAGCTGGCGTGGCTTCGGATTCGAGGAGCTCCTTAAAGGTCGCGAGCGTCTGGCTGGCGACATGATCGATGAAAAAGCCGCCGATGATCGGTTCGGCCAGCCAGGCGAGCAGGGGCACGCGGAAGACGAGATCGTGAACGATTTCCACCCGGGTCCCGTCCCGCGTGGGCGTGAGCGTCCAGACGACTTTCATGCCCTTGGTCCACTTGCTGAGATGCTGAAAATGAAGCTCCAGCGAGCGGGCATCGGTCCAGTATTCCGAAGTCCACGAGATCGGGATGCCGGAGCGTATGGCCGCCATTTCTACGATCTGCCCGCGCGTCCCGGTGCCGCGGAAATCAATGTAACGGTAGTGCGGCAGCCACTCCGGCCACCGACCCAGGTCGCTTACCATGGCGAAGATCTTCTCGCGCGGTGCCTGGATGTAGGTGGAAGTGGTGGTGTGCAAGGCCCGGGAATCTCGGAGGTGGTCGGCGAAGTGTCGAATGGAATTCGGCCAGCGGGAGCGATCCGGTTGCAGCGAACCTGCGAATCCGCGCCAAAGCGGCGCTCAACGCCGGACGCGGTAGCGCAGGAAGCACTCGCCCTCGATGACCTGGCGCTGGGCGAGGCGGAGGGAAATCGAACGCGGCAGGAAATCGCCCGCGATCCCCGTCAACGTGGGCGCTTTGATTCCACCGAAGATGCGCGGGCAGAGCGTGGTGTGGAGTTCATCCACGAGATCGGCGGCGAGGAGCGAGCGGAGCACCTGCGCGCCGCCCTCGCAGACCAGCCGCTTCACGCCATACTCGGCCCGGAGCGTGGCCAGCATCGCCGGAAGGTTCACGGCTGCGCCTTCGTGCAGCCACAGCTCGGCCTTCGGGGCGAGCGCGGCGCGGGTCTTCGGCGGCATCCGGGTGGTGGAAAAGATCACGATCGGCGAAAAGTCCTTCTCGAAGATCCGCAGCGCGGGATTGATGCGCCCGGCATTCGTGAGCAGCACGCGCAGCGGATAAGGCGCCTGGCCGCGTTCTACCCGCGCGGCCCGCAAGGCTTCGTCCGGCAGGCCCATGGACATGTTGTCCACCGAGATGGTCTTCGCGCTGACCAGGATCGCATCGCATTCCGCACGGATCTCGACCAGCCGGCGCTTATCCCGCTTTGAAGAAAAATCCGAGGGCGTGCCGCGCCGGGTGGAGATGCGCCCGTCCCAGGTGATCGCAAAGTTCGCCGTGACGAACGGGCGCCGGTTCATGGCGATTTGGCCGGGAAATCGGCGGCTTCTTCCAGCGCGATTTCCTCCTCCGCCACCGCGTGCTCCTCGGCGCTGACTTCGGCCCGGATTTCACGAAATCGCGCGTGCTCCGATGGCCGGTAGAAAATGTAAATCACTCCTCCGATCACGCCCCAACCCAGCGTCAGTAGATAACCGACCGAGGAGATAATCACGGCGACCGCCGCGCTGACGCCGCAGAGTTGCCCGAGGAAAACCTCGAACAACCCCTCGCGCACGCCGATCCCGCCGAGGCTGATCGGCATGGCCGCGAGCGTATTCACGATCGGCATGATGGTGACCAAGTCCACCAGCGAAGGCAGCCGTGCGCCGCTGGAATCCAGCGCGCGGGCTGCGCAATAGAAGGTGAGGAAGTAGCCGACATTTGCGATCAGCGAGAGGACCATCGCGGATGAGGTGGCGCGCCAGGCCTTGCCGTAGAGATGGTAGGCGGCCGCCGCTTCCGCGAGGCGGTCGCGACCGGGCATCCGCCGGGGCAGGCGATGCACCCAGCCATACTTGGTGACGATGTAGGTAAAGTGGAGTCCGCCCAAGCTGGAGCCGAGGATGATCAGCGCCGGCCAGACGTAGCGCCGGGTCTCGGGCGAACTCATGATCCAATCCCAGCGCAGAAAGACGACCACCCCGGCGAAAAAGCAGAGCGCGAGCACGCCGGTGAGCCGATCGACAAATACGGAGAGGAGCGCGGGGCCGCGCTTTCCCGGCGTCTCCTTGAGCAGATAGAAGATCTTCACGACGTCGCCGCCGGTCCCGCCGGGGATGAAAAAATTGAAGAAAACGCCGATGAGCAAGAGCGCCGCGAGGCGGGTGGGGGCGAGGACGATCTCCTGCACGCGGAGCAGGATATACCACCGGATGGCACTGACTACCTCCACGAGACCGTAGATGAGGAAGCCGGCGAAGAGCCACCAGCGGTTCGCATGCGCGATCGAATGCGCCATCTCCGCACGCTTCGTCGGATCGCGGAAGATGAAGTAAAGGATGACGAGCGTGAACGCGACCTGCAGGGTCGTGACCAGCGGCTTTTGCCAGCCACCGCGCTGGACGACTGGTCCCGCGGCGACCGGCGGCAGCACGGTCATGCGCCGAATTTCTGCACCCACTTATCCCGCGCCGTCGTGATTTCCTCGACGGTGCGGCGCGGGCTCATCTCGAATACGTAGAGCGTATCGCGGGGCAGGAGCGGGATGAGGCGATCGTACTCCACCGAGCCGGTGAAGGGCGCCATGTGATCGCGCCCCGGCCACACCGTGTCATGCAGATGGCAGCCGACCAGGCGCGGGGCCACCTCGCGGAGCCACTCGAAGTGATCGACGAACCCGACGTTCTGCTTCACCTGCACATGCCCGAAGTCGTGCCAATAGCCGACGTGGGGCACGTCGAAACGCGAGAGCACATTGAGCATCTCCAGCTCGTTGGGGATCTCCTCGAAGCTGTGCCGACTTTCGACACCGAGCGTGATGCTCTTTTTCTCCGCGTACTCCGCGATGCGCTTGAGGCACTCGATCGCTCGGTGGAAATACGGCAGCGCCTTCTCTTCCCGCTTGCGCACACACTCGAGCTTCTCCTTCACGTAGTCGCGCGAGTTGTGCAGCCCGACCTCCGCCATCCGGACCAGCTTGTCGGTGTAATCATCGATCGGCGTGCGGCCGAGGTGCAACACCACGAAAGGCGCCCCAAGCCGCTCGGCGAAGTCGATAGTCTGAAACGAGTGCTTCACCGCGCGTTCCCGCTCGCGCTCGTCGGAGGAGGAGAATTTATAGCAGTCCGGCGAGGCCCGGGTGATCTCGATCGGGAGCGGGCAGAAATTGTGCAGGCTGGAGAAGCGCACTTTCCCGGCGTGAAAGAGTTTCATCACTCCCTCCATCAGGGACAGGCGGATGCCGTGCCCAAGTTCGATGCGCTCGAAACCGAGATCGAGCAGTTCCTGACACATCGCTTCGCCATCAGTGTGACGTCCGGAATTCCAACAAGTCGAGATACTCAGCATGGGTGGGAGCCGGATAAACTAGCGGACCGATCCACTTCGGCAATGCCGAAGGCGTGGGGCAAAGTGACAAGTCGAAGAAGCTCGGCGGAATGCCCGTCCTTACGATCCAGTTGCAAAGGTAAAAATGACCATTAAAGTTTTTATCATGATCGCTTGTTTTCCTAACATGACCCTGCGGTATGAAATTTATCCCTCCGACGGCGGCTGGTGCTGGCGGTTCGTGGCCGCTACGGGAGAAATCATCGCTCGGGCCCTCCGACCGATGACCCAAGAAGGCTGCCGCGAAGTGGTTTCCAACCTGCGGGCCACGCTCGCAGCCCCCGTGGTATGCATGGCTGAATGACGCCGCCGGTTCACTGGAGAAGCTCCGCGATTTCGTCCACGCCCAGGCCTTCCATGAGGGGCTGTTCACTTTCGAGCGTGGCGTCGATCACCGCCCGCTTCCGCTGCTGAAGGGCGAGGATTTTCTCCTCCACCGTGCCGCGGGCGATGAGCTTGTAGCTGGTCACCACGCGGTCCTGACCGATGCGGTGCGCGCGGTCGGTCGCTTGGGCTTCCACGGCGGGATTCCACCAGGGGTCAAAGTGGACGACCGTATCCGCGGCGGTGAGATTCAGCCCGGTTCCGCCGGCCTTCAGGCTGATCAGGAAGCAAGGCACCTGACCGGTTTGGAAGCGGTCCACTTCTGCTGCGCGGTCGCGGGTCTGCCCGTCGAGGTAGCAGAAGTCGATACCCGCGCCCGTCAGCGCTTCGCGCAGGATGGCGAGCATGGAGACGAACTGGCTAAAGATCAGGACGCGATGCCCGCCATCGAGCGCTTCGCTGAGTAATTCGAGAAGCATTTCCACCTTCGCGGAAGCCGTTTCTTTCGCGTCCTCCTCGATCTGGAGGAGCCGCAGATCGCAGCATGCCTGCCGGAGTCGGAGCAGCGCGGTGAGCATCAGCATGCGAGCCTTGCCCTGATCCTTGCCTCCCGCGAGTTCGGAGACCTGCCGCCGCGTGGCGTTCATCAGCTCGGTATAGACCGCGCGCTGGCGGCCGGTGAGCTCGCAATAGGCCACCTGCTCGATCTTGTCCGGCAGTTCCTTGACCACTTCACGCTTCGTGCGCCGGAGGACAAAAGGCCGCAGCCGCTTGATCAATCGCCGATGCGCCGGGCCACCCGGCTGGGACTCGATCTCCTTTTCAAATCGCTCCCGAAAATCCTGCCGCGCCCCGAGATAACCGGGCATAAGGAAATGCATGAGCGACCAGATATCGCGCACGGAGTTTTCCACCGGGGTGCCGGTGAGCGCGAAGCGATGCTGGGCGCGGATCGTGCCGGCGGACTGCGCGTTTTGGCTCTCGGGATTCTTGATGTGCTGCGCCTCGTCGAGCACCGCAGCGGTGAAATCGATCCCCCGATATCGCTCGGCGTCGCGACGCAGCAGCGGATAGCTGGTGATGACGAGATCCGCCGCGGCGAGCGGCTCCCCGAAGAGCCTCGCGCGGTCCGCGCCCTCGATCGCCAGCACGCGGCGATCGGGGGTAAAGCGCTGGGCTTCGCGCTGCCAGTTGAAGATGAGCGACGACGGGCAGACGACGAGCGACTTGCCGCCGATCGCCCGGAGGAAGGCGAGGGCCTGGAGCGTTTTGCCGAGACCCATTTCGTCGGCGAGGATGCCGCCGAGCCGGTTCGTGGCCAGCCAGTGGAGCCAGGCGACGCCTTGTTTCTGGTACGGGCGCAACACCGCGTCGAGGTCCCCGAGCGGCGGCACCAGCAGATCCGCGGGCTGCCGAGAAGCGCCAGCGGCTTCGCGCCAGGCGGTGGGGGCGTCGAGCACGGCACCGCGTTCGGCAGCGGTCGCCGCGAGATACGCCGCGTGCCGGTTGTCGATACGGTAGCTGCCCGGCTGTTTTTGCTGCGGATCGCAGTCGCGCAGCACGTCGTTGAATTCCTCCAGCATCCCGGGATCGAAGACCGCGCGCTTTTGATTCTTCAGCTTCACCGCACTCTGCCCGCTCTGGAGCAGGCGCTGGATCTCCGCCGCCGTGAAGCGATCGCCTTCCGCCGTGCCCAGCGCCACGGTCAGGTCGAACCAATTCTCGCCCGAACTGCGAATCTCCAACCGCGGCTGAATGCGCTCGATATCCTTGGTCACGTATTCGAAACGCGCCCCGATCGTGACCTCCCACGCCGCCTGCAGCCGCGGCAGTTCCGTGGCAAAGAATCCGAGAATCTTCGGCTCCGTCTTCAGCACCCACTGCCCATCGAACGCCGGCCCGGTGAAGCCCGCCCGCCGCAGCCGTTCCGCCGCCGCATGCTCCGCAGGGGGATGCCGCCGCGCCATTGACTGGGCACCCTCCGCGAGCGTGACGCGGTGATCCTCGTAA
>Ga0105048_10015128_pt1 | contig 11988 bp, 8 predicted proteins | sample MAT05_FD_78382 | JGI IMG/M metagenome (GOLD analysis project Ga0105048, IMG submission 78382) | Freshwater microbial communities from Lake Fryxell liftoff mats and glacier meltwater in Antarctica - MAT-05 | ecosystem: Environmental > Aquatic > Freshwater > Ice > Liftoff microbial mat | place...
AAAAAAATTGCCGCTAAAACATAAGTGCACTTCCCCATTGGTATTTGATAATGATGTTTCCGAAATTACGCATATGATTAGCGAAACAAATATCAAAACCATCGGCACCATTGATGCAAAACGGCTTGTTTGGCCCATTAGCAGAAATTAGTCCAGACCTCCTCATCAATGGGAGTAACTGCATTCATAGTATTTTTAAGCGCAAGACTACTCATTAATCAAATATAGGAGTTTTAATTTAGATGTCAAACGTCAAGGGACAAGCAACAAACAACAATTGCCTGCACAGTTCTAAACTTTGGTCTTTTAATTTACTATCACCGCTGGTTTCATAACATTTTCAAGCTCTTGAATGTTAACTAACCAATAACAGAGGCTATAATTCTGAAAAGCCCTTTGTAACAAACTTCGATGAGGATGATTAAATAGTTGAAATAAAAAATGGTAAATTCGGGTGATACTTTTATATAAAGCAAACCAAAACTATTTAAACACTGATCAGGTTTCTTCCAATACTCTTCACTCTGAAAAAATGAACTTTAAAACACAAGTCTACAGCACGATACAACTACTATTCCTATTAATTTTTTTAAATTTAAAAGCAACAATTCATTCAAATTTTAAAAAAGATTCAATTTTAATAGCTAACACTATTAATAACGCATTAACAATCCAAAACACAAACGAAGCACTTATTTTAATTAATAATACGCGACAGCAAATTAAGAATGCAGACAGCCTAACGAAACAATTTTTCTACTTTAGTTTAGGCAAGTATTTTTTTCTAAAAGGTAATTTAGATAGTGCTCAAACAAATTGTAACTATGGTAAAATTTTAACACAGCCTAATAGTAACTCTGAAGCTAAATTTTATAATCTACAGGGTTCAATCTTTAGCTATAAAAATAAGTATCAATTGGCAATATATAATTTTCAAAAAGCAGTTGCAATTCTCGAAAAAAATAATCAAAAAAAATTAGCTGCACAAATAAACAATAACATTGCTAATATCTTTTTTTCGTTATTAAACTATCCTCAAGCCTACAAATACAGTAATGCAGCATACAAAGTAATGCGGATCGAAAACGATACTCTTTACCTTGGCAGTGTCTCAGGAATACTTGGGATATCATTATTAAAAATCGATTCTATCAAACAAGCTCAAATCTATATTGACAGCGCAATATACTTTAGTACGAAGTACAACAGTGTTTTGGGGTTAATCATTGCTAACTACAGCAAAGGTGAATTATTTCTTAAACAAGAGAACTATAATTTAGCTCAACTGCACTTTACAAAATCGTTACAATTAAGTTTTAAATACAATCAACCACTATATGTTTTAATCAATTCAATTGGATTAGGACTCACTAACAATCAAAAGAAACAATACAACCTGGCTAAATATAATCTATCAACTGCATTGCGGCTTTCGGACAAAATCGGTAATAAAACCACTTACTACGCCATTAACAGGCAACTCGCCGAAACATATTTAGGTTTAAATAACTCAGACAGTGCCTACTACTTTTTAAACGTTGCGCACGAAATATATCAGCTTAACACTAAAGACGAAACTCAAGCGAGTATTAATCAATTATTAATAAAATACGAATACGAAAAGCAAAAAAGCGAAATTGCAAACAAACAATTAATAATTAATAAAAGTGAACAAATAGCATTAAGACGTAATTTGATTATTGTGGTGTTGGGATTTATTTGCGTCTTGTTTATTGTAGTAATTATATTTATCTATAAAATGAATAAGGTAAAAGTTGATAAACTAAAAAAAGAAGGGGAAATAAAATTATTTGAGGCAAGTACTTCCTCTGAAGAAAGAGAGAGAGAAAGAATTTCGAATGAATTACATGATGAATTAGCGGCATCATTAACTGCAATAAAATTAAATATTCAAAACACAGTAAACTTAAGCGGCACTGACAATAATATAATCACAAATCAATTAACACAGTTGCAGAATAAAGTACGCAGTATTGCGCATAACCTACACCCACTGCATTTTAATACAGTTGGCTTAGATGTTGAATTAAGAAAATACTGTCAATTACTAAATACTAAAGAATTTACAATAAAATTCAATTGCACTAGTAACAATTTTTTAGTTATTAATCCATTGTGTGCCAAAACTCTGTATTTAATCACCTTAGAACTCATTAATAACTGCATAAAACACTCAAAGAGTACGTTGTGCTTTGTGAATTTAATCCTTCATAAGACTAAAATCACTGTAAGTATTGAAGATGAAGGGGTTGGTTTTGATATTAAAACGAATAAACAAACGCAAGGCTTGAATTCCATTAAAAATAGATTAGAAGCGATTAACGGCACGTTTAAGATTGAAAGTGCAATAAATCAAGGAGCCTTAATTATAATTGAAGTAAGTATCTAATAAATAACAGAATGAATATTTTAATCGCTGAGGACCATTTGCTTATTATTGAAGGTCTAAAGACTTTAATTAAGAAACATTACAATACCTGTAGCATATATTCAGCAACAAATAAAACTCAATTGTTTAGTCAACTCAAACAACATAACTTCGATATTTTAATACAAGATGTTAGATTGGGTAATGATAATGCGCAAGACTTTATTGGTGAAATAATTAAAGAATATAGAAGTCTAAAAATCGTTATTCTCACTAGCATTACTAACAGTTTAACGATTAACAGATTATTGAAGGAAAAAATTAGCGGTTTTGTACTCAAAAGTGAAGTAGCAGATTCAATTATAAAAGCAATTGAATTAGCATTACAAAATAAATTTTACTTGAGTCAAGATATAGTTAAATCCACACTAATAAATAACGATGGAATAATTCTAAGTAAACGCGAAAAGGAAATAATTAAAGAGATTTTAAAAGAGAAATCAATAAATCAAATAGCAGAAAGTTTAAACATATCGCCTAAAACTGTGGAGATGCATAGAAATAATTTATTTTTGAAATTTAACGTGAAAAACATTACTGGTTTAGTGAAAGTGATTTTAATTGATAATTTGCTTGAAGATTAAATTATTTAGTGTAGCACACTGATATAGGGAATACCCTATGTTTGATAAGAAATTAAATGATGAATTTTGTTTTTAAAATGAAATACTAATTATGAGAACATTTTCAAAAGCAATTATTGTACTGACGATATTATCTTTGTTTACAGTAAGCTGTAAAAAAGAGGATACAGAACCGACTCCAACACCAACACCCATTCCAACCCCAGTGGTTGGCCCAATTAAGTTAGGCTGTAGCTATAACGATGGTTTAACACTTACCAACCACAATAAAATTGGTAATGGTGTTGACTATATTATTGATTGCGATTGCGAAATTACGGGTGGAAAATTAGCGATTGATACAAATGTAATAGTTCAATTTTCGACAAATGGATCGCTGACTATTAAGAATAATGGTTACGTGGAGGCAAAAGGTTCCCCATCTAAAAGCATAATTTTTGAAGGGCAAGTAAATGCTCCGGCCTCATGGCGTGGTATTTGGATTGAATCGAATGACCCTAGAAACAGCATGGATTATTGCGTGGTGAGGAATGCTGGTAATACGGCTTATACTGCTTACATTGGCACATCTTCTTACCAAGCGAAGGCAAATATTTGGGTATCTGGAAACTTTAAACTCACCAATTCTATTGTAACGGGCTCTGGTGGCGAAGGACTACATTTTTATGATGACGCTACATTACTTACTTTTTCAAATAATATTGTAAGTAACAATGCAAAAACGGCAATAATCATGTATGCCGGCGATTTAGCAAATTTAGGCGTTGCAACTAGTACCTTCGTTGGTAATACTCAAAATTATATAGGAATTTATTCAACAAGCAGTAACAATGAGGTTGCCGAAGCGGTGATATTTAATAAAGCAAATGTGCCCTATTTATTGTTGAACAGTATATTTTTCCAAAACAATTTAACCATTAACCCAGGTGTATCTATTAAAAGTAAAGCTGCCGAAACATTAGGATTAGCAGGCACTGGCTTTATAAAGGCAATTGGTACCTCTGCTGACCCTATTAATATAAGTGGCGAAACAAATATTGCTGGTTTTTGGAATGGATTATTTGTAGCAACCACAAATCCTTTAAATGAAATTAATTATTTAAATATTAGCGATGGTGGTAATTCTATAGCTTACTACCAATTGTCAAATGACAGTAAAGGGAATATAGCTATTGGTTGGTATTCTAATCCAGGCTTTTTAAAGGTTGGCAGTAACACAAATTCCACAAACTCATCGGGTTGTGTTTTGGCCAGACATTCAAACAGCAATATTACTAATAACTCTACATTATTGCTTACTACCACTTGTATTTACTAAATAGAACGATTGGAGTCAAACAACAAAAATTAAATTTTTTATAAAATCTCGTAAATTTTTATTTACGAGATTTTATTTTTTACATAAATAAAATGTAGGCCGCTGTCTGGTTTTAAATATAGCCACAGTTAAAAAGTCATTGACAGTAAGAATGTTGTTTCCGATTATCCCCACAAAAGTAACTTTCTAATGCTACTGTTGTCATTGCTGACGTCTTTAAGCAGCACTTTTCTTTCTTGACCTCAAGATCTTCTCGCCATTAGAAGTTGCCTAGGCGGCAAAGACAGAATACTGTTCCATTAATTCGTAACCAAGCGGGGTTAATTCATATTCAACTCTTGGTGGCACTTCAGGGAAAATCTTTCTTGTAATTAATCCATCCGCTTCCAGATTCCTTACCGTTACCGTTAGCATACGTTGTGAGACGTTACTAATTTTGAGTTTTAATTCATTGAAACGTAATTTACAGTGTCCACCTAACGCCAGGGTAGCCAGCATGCTCCATTTATCACTCACGCGTTCTATAATATCCCTGATTGGGCAAAATGTTTTACGCGTAGCAATTGCCTGTTCAAAAATATCTTTATATTTTTTTTCTCCTTTGATCTGTTTAACGACTGCATTGGTTACATCGCTTGAGTTCTTAAAAGTAACTATTAGTCTTAAAAAAACGAAAAAATGACAAACAAAATTTTAGTAACTGGTGCAACGGGCACTATTGGAAAAGCAGTAATAAAAAGTCTGAAAGCAAAACAGGCCTCCTTTGTGGCAGGTGTAAGAGAAAAAGAAACAGCCAAAGATAAATTATATGGAGCCGACTTGGTTAAATTTGATTTTTCGGACGCATCTACATTTGAAGAAGCAACAACAGATATTGACCGCGTTTTCTTATTAGGGCCACCGCTTGTTCTTAATTTAGTGGAGTTGTTAACGCCCTTTATTGATTTTTTAAAAAGAAAAAAAATCATGAAGGTAGTTTATCTGTCCGCTCTCGGCTTGGAACATGTAAAAGAACTACCATTTCATTCCATTCTTGAAAAAAAATTAAGCGATGAAGGATTCGATTTTACAATTCTAAAACTTTCTTTTTTTGCGCAGAACTTTAAAACCTACGATTGGGAAAACATTACACAGCGTAATATCACTTATGCCCCTGCTGGCAAAGGCAAGGTGGGGTTTGTGGATGTGAGTGATGTTGGTGAAGTTGCCGCGACAGTATTAACGTCGGAAGGCCATGCTAGGAAAACCTACGTGCTCAAAGGTCCCGAGCTGTTATCTTACTTTGATGCGGCGAACATTCTATCGGATGTGACGGGCAAAAAAATTATTTATCCGAATCCCGGTGGGGAAGAATATACAGGCGCTTTAAAGGCCGCAGGTGTTCCGGATTTTGTTGCCCCGTTATATGATCAGTGTGTATTCTTTGATCGCTAACGATCACGTTAATATTCTAAGCGGCGACATTGAAAAACTTACAGGGAAAAAACCCAACTCCCTCAAAAGTGTGTTTGAAACTCAGTTTTCATAGAATTAGTATTTTTAGAACTCACAATAAGCCCTCGACTTGCGGGAGGGTTTACACACGGGCAATCCCCCACTATTCATTTACTAAAAGATTTGCGCAGATATTTTTGCTTTACGCGTAAAACAAGATAATTCTTAAACGCGCGTGTTCTTTTCAGTCTGATTTTAAAGCCATGTAGATTTCCTGGGAAGATTTTATGATGAAGGAGGAAAACACCGACTTTAACTTTTAAAAGTTACGCGGTATTTTGATCTTTTTGTCTCGCCAACTTTTATAACTAAGTCTGATACGAATTAGTCAGAATAACTAAGTTAAACGAAAAGTAAAGCAACAAGTTAATCTCCTACTAATTATGTAGTATATTTGCATCTACATAAAAGTCAAATCATGTTACAAAGAAAAACAAAATATGCAATCAAAGCCTTGCTTGCACTTGCAAAACAATATAAGGAGAACAAACCTATGCGTATTTCTGAGATTTCAGAACAAGAAGGGATTCCTCGGAAGTTTTTAGAAGCTATTATGGTTGAGCTTAGAAATCACGGACTTGTTGCTAGCAAGCTGGGCGCTAAAGGCGGATACTACTTAGTTATGCACCCTGCCGAAATCATGCTCAGTAATGTGATCCGACTTACAGGGGGCCCTATTTCACTGCTGCCCTGCGTGAGTCTAAATTTTTATGAGCCTTGCCATGAATGTATCAGTGAAGAAGTATGCGGACTAAGAAATGTTATTCTTGAGGTGCGCGATGCCAGTATTCGAATACTTTCTAAAACAAGCCTAACTGATATTTTGCTAAGGGAATCGAAATTAATTAATAGGCAGAAAGTCAATAAAAACAATAGTAATAGGAAATAATTACCTATTATATTAGTAGGATATACAGAAATATTTTTGAAATTTGCTTGCAGGATCAAAAGAATATTCTTTATTTTGCCATGCGAAAAACAAATGAACAATAAAATTCCAAATACGGTACTATCTCAAAAGCATATGATGTGCTGCTGGATGCAACGATGTTGCTAACGGACGGATATTGACTAAAAAATAGTTTAAGCCCTTTCGTTAACGCGGAAGGGCTTTTTCTTTGACCGGGATCATGCAAACAAAAACACTGAAATATTAATCCTACAACATTAAATAAAAACAATGCAAAGTTTTAGAACTGAAATCGAGAACCAACTGGTAGCAAAAGACATTATCGATCTTGAGAAAAAAATAAGAGCTTTTAAAGAGGGGAAAATTTCTAACGAAAAATTCAGGAGCCTTCGCTTGGCACGGGGAGTTTATGGACAACGCCAAGCAGGAGTTCAGATGATCAGAATTAAATTGCCCTTTGGCAAAGTAAGCGCCAAACAGTTAGTTCGCATCGCTGATATTAGTGATGAATACTCGAACGGTAATTTACATCTTACCACACGTCAGGATATCCAGATTCATCATGTGAGTCTTGATCGCACGCCTGAACTTTGGTCGAAACTCGAACTAGATGACATTACGCTGCGAGAGGCTTGTGGCAACACAGTAAGAAACATTACTGCATCTGCTGAATCAGGGATTGATCCTGACGAGCCCTTTGATGTATCACCTTACGCCAAAGCACTTTTCACCTACTTTCTTCGCAAACCGTTCGGACAAGAACTAGGCCGCAAAATAAAAATAGCTTTTTCAAACAATGACAGAGATACCGCAATAACGTATATACATGACATTGGGTTTATTCCAAAAATAAATGATGCCGGTGAAAGAGGTTTTAAAGTCCTTATTGGAGGCGGTTTAGGCGCTCAACCTTTTTTGGCAAAAGTTGCTTTTGAGTTTTTGCCTGAGAACAAGCTCATCCCTTTTGTTGAATCTACTCTTCGTGTCTTTGACAGATATGGCGAACGTGCGAGCAGACATAAAGCACGGATAAAATATTTGATTCATAAAATTGGTGTGGCCGAATTTTTAAACCTACTGGTTGTCGAAGAAAAAGCGATACTGGTGAAAATTTTTGAAATTGATCGCAACTCAGTGAGTTCCGAACCTCAAACAAAACTAAAAGTCACAGGACAACTTCCAGAGTTGAATGCAACCGAGTATAATATCTGGTTGAAAACTAACACATTTAAACAAAAACAAACCGGTTATTTTGGCGTCTATGTGAAAGTTCTTCTAGGGAATATAAGTTCTGACAAAGCGCGTTCACTTGCAAAAATAGCCAAGGTGTATGCTTCGTCTGAAGATCTTCGCATTACCATCAATCAAGGGCTTTTGCTCAAATTTGTTACAGAAGAAGAGCTACCATTTCTATACGCTGACTTAAAAAAGATGGAGTTGGCCAATCCCGGTTTTGATTCTACCGCAGACATTACAGCTTGCCCTGGGACAGACACCTGCAACTTAGCCATTTCGAACAGCACTCAGGCAACCGTTGAGCTTGAAAAAATCATCAATCAGGAATTTCCTGAGCTGATTTATAATCATGATATAAAAATAAAAATCAGTGGGTGTATGAACTCCTGCGGACAACACGGACTTGCGCAGATTGGCTTTCATGGCAGCTCGTTTAAAGTGGGTGTAAATGTGGTTCCCGCTTTGCAATTAGTATTAAGTGGCGGCACACTGGGTAATGGCGATGGTAGAATTTCGGAAAAGATTATTAAAGTGGCAAGCAAACGTGCCCCGGATGTATTGCGAATACTATTTAAAGATTTCGAAAATAATTCTGTAGATGAAGAATCGTTTAATGCCTATTATGATAAACGGGGTAAAGACTATTTTTATCAATTACTTAAACCACTTGGAAATAACAGCGATTTAAGCGAGACGGATTTTTATGACTGGGGGTCCGATGAAAAATTTAGCACCGCTATAGGCGTTGGCGAATGTGCGGGCGTAATCATTGATTTAGTTTCAACGCTTTTTTTCGAATCAGAAGAAAAATTAGCATGGAGTGCCGAGGCTTTCGAAAATAACACTTACGGTGATAGCATTTATTACTCCTATGCTTCTTTCATCAGTGCCGCCAAAGCCGTTCTACTTGACAAACAAATTCACGTAAACACCCATTATACATTGATAAGCGACTTTGATAAACATCTTGTAGAATCGGGTGATCTAACACTAGAACAATCTTTCAAAGAGTTGGTTCTGCAAATAAACAAGAATGAACCTACCAAAGAATTTGCAGAAACCTATTTCAATGAGGCGAGTCTATTTTTAAATCAAATAAAAAAATATCGCGAACAATCACAATTGAAAATAAAATCTTAAAAACCTAATAATACTACACTATGTCACACTATAAAATTCCAAAATTAACGCTTGTAGGAGCGGGACCAGGAGATACAGAACTTATCACCGTGAAAGGACAAAACGCATTAAAAAAAGCAGATGTGGTTCTCTATGATGCGCTTGTGAATAGGGATCTTTTGAAATACGCTCCCGAGAAAAGCTTAAAAGTATATGTCGGCAAACGGAATAGACAACATACTTATACGCAAGAACAAATTAATACACTTATTGTTGATTTGACTTTATCACACGGCCATGTAGTGCGCTTAAAAGGAGGTGATCCTTTTGTTTTTGGCAGAGGGCAGGAAGAAATTAATTATGCCGAAACATTTAACATTGAAACTGAAGTCATCCCGGGAATTTCCAGTTCAATCGGTGTCCCCGCTTTAAGTGGCATTCCTGTGACTCATCGCGGCGTGAGCGAAAGTTTTTGGGTAATTACAGGAACAACTCAGGACAATACACTTTCCGACGATATTTACTCAGCTGCAAAATCAAATGCCACTATAGTTATTTTAATGGGGCTTTCTAAAATAAAGGAAATTACTGAAGTATTTATACAAGAAGGAAAAAACAATCTGGCAGTTGCAGTCATTCAAAACGGCTCACTTCCAGAAGAAAAAATTGTCTTAGGAACTGTGCAAACCATTGTTGGCGAGATAGAGGAAAAAGAAATACAAGCACCAGCAGTTATTGTTATTGGAGAAGTTGTTAAGCAACATAAATTTTTTCCTCTACATATATTAAGCACAAATTATTTATATAACTAATGACCACAAAGCAGAAAACATTTACTCTTGTTTATGTTGAGCGATGTTGTTTTTACACCAATTGTAACTGCGGGCTAAATAATAAGCACAAAACAAACTTTTGTATTTATAAGAACCGTTGGTAATTAAAAATTAGAGGAAGTAACCGTGTTTTGCCAAAATACCAACACATATAAAGTCAAATGGACCATACCCTTTCTACCGATGGGCAGGCGTGTGACCGTGAACAACCATGATAACCGAATGAAAACAAAAATTATCCTACTAGTCAACTTTCTCTATGTATTAACATTTGCTCAAAACAATCTATTCCAGATAACTGGTCAGATCAAAGACAAAACCAATAATGATCTTCTTGTTGGAGCAACCATTAACGTTAAAGGCGCCAATGTTTTTACTACTACCGATACCCAAGGAAAATTCGTTTTAAAAACGCCATTAAAGTTTCCTTTAACGCTTGTTGTAAATTATGTGGGTTATATTCCGCAGGAAATCAGACTGGACAATCAAACTTCATCAATCAATCTACAGCTAAGCCCACAGGTGCTGCAAATAAACGAAGTTGTCGTTTCCGCCTCACGCACTGAGGAGAGTATTCTAAAATCACCTGTAGCAATCGAAAAACTGGACATTATCACTATTCGCGAAACGCCCGCTCCCAGTTTTTTTGATGCACTTGAGAATGTGAAAGGCGTACAAATGACTACCGCTAGTTTAACATTTAAGGTGCCAAATACAAGAGGTTTTAACTCTCCGAATAACTTTCGTTTTACACAATTGTTAGATGGCGTTGATATGCAATCGCCAACACTAGGAATGTCATTAGGAAATACTATAGGCCCCAATGAATTAGATATAAAAAGTGTTGAAATTATCCCTGGCTCTTCGTCGGCGTTGTACGGTGTTAACTCCATTAATGGTTTACTTAATATGTTTACAAAAAGTCCCTATTTGTATAAAGGCGCAAGTGTTTACCAGCGCACCGGTGCTAACCATGTGGATAGTAAAGATCACGGAGTGAGTATGATATCCGAAACAGCTGTTCGTTTAGCCAATACTATCGGTAAAAAACAACGCTGGGCTTATAAACTCAACGCGTCTTATTTTCAGGGTGTAGATTGGGTTTCATCGAATGCGACGGACCAGAATCCATATAATTTGAGTTCTTCGAATCCCAACTTCACAGAATTTTCAAAAGACGAATCAAATCCTGCTTACGACGCGTGGAACAAGTATGGTGACGAAAGTAACAACAACGTTCCCGTAACAATCAACTACAAAGGTAAAACACAAACGTTTAATGTAAGACGAACGGGTTATCTGGAAAAGGATTTGGTAAATCCCGAAGTTAAAAACACGAAACTTGACGGCTCAGTTTATTATAAATTGAATGATAAAACGGAAATTAGTTACAAGTACAGGTACGGCCAAATGGACGGAGTCTTCCAGCGAGGAAACAAAATTCAATTGAATGGCGCAACACTCCAAAATCATGTGCTCGAATTAAAAAGCAAAGACTATCAGGTTAAGGCATACACGTCTTTAGAAAATACAGGCAACTCTTATAATCTGAAACCCTTAGCCGACAACCTGGATTTAACTTTTCGAAGTAATACAACATGGGGAGCTATTTATAAAAAAGCTTTACAAGCTGCCGTTAATTCCGGGAGTGACCTGCTAACAGCGCAAAATATAGCTCGTGAAAAAGCAGATGAGGGTAGATACAAAACCAGCACCCAAGAGTTTAAGGAATTAAAAAATACGATTACAGGAATCAATAACTGGGATCATGCTACGCTTGTTAAAGACGCGCCTAAAACAGGAGGGGCCGCACTTTGGCAAAAAAGTCACTTATACAATATAGATGGACAATATGATTTAAGCAAATACACCTCCAAAATAGCAGATGTCTTAATAGGAGCAGATAGTCGCCTTTACTCTGTGACCCCAGATGGCAACAACTTTGTTGACTTTAGTAAGCCAATTGCAGACAGAAATACACCAGGAGGAAAAAATACAATCTATGGTAAAACGGGAGCATTTGTTCAAGGGACCAAAAAAATTTC
>Ga0105048_10015129_pt1 | contig 11987 bp, 6 predicted proteins | sample MAT05_FD_78382 | JGI IMG/M metagenome (GOLD analysis project Ga0105048, IMG submission 78382) | Freshwater microbial communities from Lake Fryxell liftoff mats and glacier meltwater in Antarctica - MAT-05 | ecosystem: Environmental > Aquatic > Freshwater > Ice > Liftoff microbial mat | place...
CAATAACCCTCGGCGGCTTGGCTGGCCTTCCGGCCTGGGCTTCTAACTGGACGGCAAAATCGCTTGGTCCAATGGCTATGGTATCGGTCGACGATGAGGCCTTGCTAGGCGACATTGTCGAAACCTTTATCCCCGAAACGACTACCCCCGGCGCTAAATCGCTCAATGTACACCGGTTTGCTATGCGGATGATTAACGATTGCTATCCCGAAACGGCCAAGGCAACACTTGAGCAGGGCCTGGCCCTAACCGAAACTACGGCTCAGCAAACCTACAGCAGGGGATTTTCCAGCTGCGATGCTACCCAGCGTAAAGATGTCCTGGCCAAACTATCGGCCTCGACCGACCCCACCGGGAAGGCCTTTGTCGACATGATAAAGCGGCTGACTATTCAGGGATATACCAACTCCGAGTATTACATAGTGAACATCCAGAAGTTCAACATGGCGCCCGGCTATTACCACGGCTGTGTACCCGTGACGCAGTTGACCGCCAACGGCAACCGGTAGGGCGGCTAATCATTTTTCTGATACTCATTTACGTCAACAAGCCATGTCTTTTTTAAATATAGATTCTGTTAAAGAGCGTACATTCGACGCTATCGTGATCGGCTCCGGCATCAGTGGCGGATGGGCTGCCAAAGAACTGACCGGCAAAGGATTGCGCACCCTGGTTTTGGAGCGGGGTCGCGATGTAAAGCACGTCATCGACTACCCAACCACCATGATGCAACCCTGGGAATTTGCGCACCTGGGCCAGCTATCACAGGAGTACAGAGACGCCAACCCCGTTTCCAGCCGGTGCTACGCGAACCGGGAGGATGCCAGTCATTTTTTCATAAAAGATGCCGACCACCCCTACGTGCAGGAGAAGCCGTTCGACTGGATTCGTGGCTACCAGGTGGGTGGTAAATCGCTGATGTGGGCGCGGGGTACGCAACGCTGGTCGAACTACGATTTTGAAGGGCCTGCCCGCGATGGCTTTGCGGTGGAGTGGCCCATTGGCTACGCCGACATTGCGCCCTGGTACAGCTACGTGGAGAAATTTGCCGGTATATCGGGCAATAAAGATGGTTTGGCCAGTCTGCCCGACGGCGAGTTTTTGCCCCCGCACGAGCAGTCATGCGTGGAGAAGCACTTTTCGGAGCAGATGGCGAAGCAATACAACGGCACCCGCCCGGTCATTATTGGTCGGTGTGCGCACCTGACCAAACCCCAGCCCATTCACCTCCAGCAAGGCCGGGGGCAGTGTCAGAACAGGTCGATTTGCCAGCGAGGTTGCCCTTATGGCGGGTATTTCAGCAGCAACTCCTCTACCTTGCCCTGGGCTGCCAGAACGCGTAAACTGACGCTACAACCCGACTCGGTGGTGCATTCCATTATTTTCGATGAGCAAAAGGGGAAGGCGACGGGCGTTCGGGTGATTGATGCCCATACGAAACAGATGACGGAGTATTACGCCCGCATTATGTTTGTGAATGCCGCCTGTCTGAACAGCAATTTAATTTTGTTGAACTCAACATCAACCCGATTCCCCAACGGATTGGGCAACGACAATGGCTTACTGGGCAAATACGTTGCCTTCCACAATTTCCGCACAACCATTTCGGCCGAACACGAAGGCTTTCAGGATATGACAACCGATGGCATCCGCCCCAACGGCAGCTACATTCCCCGCTTCCGGAACGTGTTCAAACAGGAAACCGACTTCCTGCGCGGCTATGCGGCCGGTTTCGGTGCTGGCCGGGCGATGGACACGGATACCTCGGGAATGGGCGAAGACCTGAAAGCGAGTCTGATGCAGCCCAAATACGGCAACTGGCGGGTAAGCTCACACATGATGGGCGAGACCATTCCGAAAGAAACAAACTACGTGGCGCTCGACTCTACGCTGAAAGATGCCTGGGGTATTCCTCAGCTCAAAATCTCGGTGGGCTACGATGATAATGACGAAAAAATGATTCATGATTTCCATGAGCAAATGACCGAGATGCTGACCGTATCCGGCTTCAAAAATATCCAGACGCACGACAAACCCGACAAAGCGCCGGGTCTGGATATTCACGAAATGGGTGGTGTCAGGATGGGTAAAGACCCCAAAACGTCGTTGTTGAACAAGTGGAATCAGCTGCACAGCTGCAAAAACGTGTTCGTAACCGATGGTGCTTGTATGACCTCAACATCGACGCAAAATCCGTCGCTTACGTTTATGGCAATCACCGCCCGCGCTGCTGACCATGCAGTGAAAGAACTCCGGAAAGGAATGCTATAACTGAAATTACAACCAGCCTGGTCTGAATTCATCAATACGGTGGGCAAACGCGAGCTTCCCCGACTGGATACCTACGCGGGTGGTTTCGAGTACCGGATACCCGCTGTTGGTGCCAAAATCGTTGATGGTAAGCTGGCGGCCAACGTACAGTTTCCCGGCTTAACAATCCGCTACACCACCGACGGCACCGAACCCACCGCAGCGAGTCCCGTCTATTCAACTCCCCTTGCTTTCAACACCACCATTAAACTGCGGGTTTTCAACGCGGCTGGCCGGGCGGGGCAGACAGTGACGATGGCGAAAGAGTGACGGTCCGGGGAGGATGTATGATAGAACGGAGGACACCGGGCCACGTTTGGCAGGCAGGGGATGAGCCTCTGGTCTGTTAAGGCAAAATTCGACAAATTAATAGTCAGTACACTATGCCCACTTAGAACAAATCGGCCTGGTTTTTTAGCCCCAGCGGGGCGGCATGTCAATAGAAAAAAAGGCCTACGTTCACAGGCAAAGCCCCAGCGGGGCAATATGTAAATACCTGCCTCCGAACATATCGTACCTACGGAGCTTGGTTCGTACATGGATTGGTTTTTTCTAATGACATGCCGCCCTCACAGGGCTATCAAGTCCGGGGATGGCTGTACGGCGAACCGTTCCATCGTACATACTCCAGCTGCACCTCGGCAGAACGGTGCGTAAAAGTTGGCTTTTCAACGAATAAAACCATACATTAACCTGTCAAACAACCCTACCGTGGAAACCCAGCTAACCTCCCCAGCCCGACTGCCCCTGGCCGAAACCGATAACCGATTTTTGTCGCTGGATGTGTTCCGGGGCCTGACGGTTTGTTTTATGATTGTGGTGAACACGCCCGGCAGTGGTGCCACGCCCTTTGCTCCCTTGCTGCACGCCGATTGGCACGGGTTTACCCCCACCGACCTGGTTTTTCCTTCGTTTCTATTTGCTGTGGGCAACGCGATGAGCTTTGCCATGAAAAAGTACAGTGTCATAGGCACGGCGGCTGTGTTGACCAAAGTAGCCAAACGGACGGCGCTTATTTTTCTGCTCGGTTACCTGATGTACTGGTTCCCGTTTTTTCGGCTCAGCGACTCGGGCGACATTCTCGCATTTCCGATCAGCGAAACCCGCATCTGGGGGGTGTTGCAACGCATAGGCGTGTGTTATGGGCTGGCCTCCCTGATGGTTTATTTCTTCTCGACCCGAACCGTGATCTGGCTGAGCATCGTGTTTTTGGTGGGTTATTGGCTCATGCTGCTGGGCTGGGGCAACCCTGCCGACCCGTTCAGCTTGCCTGGAAACGCCGTGTTGCGGCTCGACCGTTTTCTGCTGAACGACGCCCACCTGTACCACGGCGAAGGCCTAGCTTTTGAACCCGAAGGCTTGCTCAGCACCCTGCCCGCCATTGTGAACGTAATCATTGGCTATTACGCCGGGCAGTTTGTGCAGCGAATAGGTAAAAACTACGAAAGTGTGGCGAAGTTGCTGTTGGCAGGTGCGGTCCTTATTTTAGTAGCCCTTTGTTGGAACTTGGTTTTCCCCATCAACAAAAAACTCTGGACTAGCTCCTTTGTGCTGATTACCACGGGCCTCGACCTGACTATTCTGGCCACGCTGATTTATACTATTGAGATTCGCCGTTGGAATGCTGCTAACTGGACGCAGTTTTTTGTTGTTCCCGGCAAGAACCCCCTGTTTGTTTACCTCTTATCGGAACTATTGGTTATCAGCCTGTACATGATTCCGGTGGGCGGGGGCAAGAGTGCCCTTGGCTGGATAGGTACGCAGGTATTTCAGGGGATTGCTCCCGGCGCGGTGGGTTCGTTGCTGTTCGCGCTTACGTTCATGCTGTTGTGCTGGAGCGTTGGCTGGCTTCTCGACCGGAAGAAGATTTATATACGGGTGTAAATTGACTGCACAAGTTTTCTGAGTTCGTTGAGACAAGAGTCGATTAGAGAGTAAAGAGAATACGACAATGTAGAATACTCAGAAACTCGATTTGATTATCAGGGATTTATGATTTGAGTTGCATCAAGCAACAAGTTAACTGCTATTTTAAACCTTTTTGTAATGATACAAATCAATAAACATTCGGTTACCTCCATTGGAGTAATAATCTTTTTGATTCCTGTTTTGTTTTTTGCTCTTTGGATTCACGCTTGTAATCAGACTAGCGGCTATCCTGAAAACGTCGAGTTGTATCAGAGTTATTTTCCTTCAATGTTAAGGGGACGTTTTACAACCACTGTACTGTCGCTTGTTTTATGTGTAATAGCTATTGGCCTGAATGTGGGGAATTTGAACAGTTCCAATAAATTCCTGAAAATTGTGTCCTGGTTTATGGTTATAGTAGGCGGATTGTTAGGCTTTTTAAATCTTTTTTCAATGATGTAGTAATGGCCGCCTTCAGTTTCAATCTTATCAGACATGATAAAGAGAAATAATACAAAGCATGAAAAAGCCGTAGCATTCATTGTAAAGCTGTAGTGAACGCGAAACCCAAAACAGCCGCTAACAGAGGGCTGACGGTAATGTTATCAACATTTGTGCTTTTTTATCAGCAGTTCAGGCAGACAGTTCTTTGATCAGCTGTATTTTCTTGTTTTCATCTTTAGTAATTCTATCGGGCTCTGGTTACAGGCTGACGTTTTTCAAATCCTGCCGTGTCGCCCTTCCCTAAAACGTTGGCTGTAATACCAGCAACACCCACAAAAAAACTATGACTTCTAAATACCTGATTAAAAAAGTAACAATTGTTAATGAAGGAGAAAGTTCCACGAAAGACGTTCTTTTTTATGATAACATCATTCAAAAAATTGGCGACATAAAAATTGAACCGGACTTTAACGTAATCGATGGAACAGGCAACTATTTACTTCCCGGAATAATTGATGGGCAAGTACATTTTCGAGACCCCGGACTTACACACAAAGGCGACCTTCTTTCTGAAAGTAAAGCAGCTATTGCTGGTGGCGTAACTTCTTTTATAGATATGCCCAATACAGTTCCTAACGTATTGACGATTCAAGCCCTTGCCGATAAATACGAACTTGCCTCTGTGAAATCATTGGCAAATTTTTCCTTCTTTTTGGGCGTAAACAGCGACAATATTGATGAAGTCATTAATATGGACACTTCTCAATTTATCGGCGTTTCAGACGATGGATTGTATTTCACAAAAAAGGGGAATCTGCTTGCAGATGATCCGGCAATAATGGAAAAACTATTTGCTACCTGTAAATCCATTATCGCCATCCACTCTGAAAAAGAACAAATAGTAGAAGAAAATGAAACTATTTACAGAGAAAAATATGGCGAGAATGTGCCCATTGAGTTTCATCCATTGATAAGAAGTGAAAAGGCTTGTTTTGAAGCAACCCAACGCGCTATTAACTTAGCAAATAAACATAACGCAAGACTGCACATTTTGCATCTAACAACAGAAGCAGAAACCCATTTATTCCGGAATGATATTCCATTAAAAGAAAAAAATATTACCACAGAGGTATCAGTTCACCATCTTTGGTTTTCAGACCAAGACTATCAGCGTTTAGGTAATTTAATAAAATGGAACCCTGCTATAAAAACAGAAAAGGACAAAAAAGGCCTTTTAAACGCATTGTTGGACGATAGAATTGATATTATTACCACTGACCATGCACCGCACACTTTGGACGAGAAACAAAAACCGTATTTTCAATCAATGTCAGGTGCGCCAATGGTGCAACATTCGTTAAACTGTATGCTGGAGTTCTACAAACGGGGGTTAATTTCTTTGGAGAAAATTGTCGACAAAATGTGTCACAATCCAGCCATACTTTATCGTATTGAGAAAAGAGGATTCATCAAAGAAGGCTATTACGCAGACCTAACCTTGGTTGACTTAAACTCAACGTGGACAGTAAAAAAAGATAACATTTTGTACAAATGTGGTTGGTCGCCGTTGGAAGGAACAACTTTTACAACCAACGTGATTAGCACTTTTGTAAACGGAAATATGGTTTATAATAATGGTCATTTTGATGAGAAGGCAAAGGGGAAAGCCCTAACTATCAAAAAAGACTAGAAAATACTACTTCACTATGTTCAAAGACAGAAAATTAATAATTGCCACAAAACACAAAAAAGAAGGAGTAATTGCCCCGCTCGTAGAAAAAGTATTGGGTGTTTCCTGCTTTGTGAATGAAAATTTTGACACAGATTTTTTAGGCACTTTTACTGGTGAGATAGAAAGAGAATTTGACCCTATCACAACAGCAAGGCAAAAATGTTTGATGGCAATGGAATTAGCTAATTGCGATTTAGGCATAGCAAGCGAAGGATCTTTTGGAGCACACCCGTCTATTTTTTTCGTTAGTGCAGATGACGAGTTTTTAATTTTTATTGACAAGAAGAATGGCTTGGAAATTATAGCAAGAGAGGTAAGTACAGCAACAAACTTCAACGGTAAAGAAATTAAAAATGAAAAAGAGCTTTTGGAATTTGCTCATTTAGTAAACTTCCCATCTCACGGCCTAATTCTTCGCAAAGCGAAAGCTGATAATAATGAAATTATTAAAGGGATTACAGATATAAACAAATTAAAAAAAGAATTCGAGAAACTATTTAATCGGTTTAATTCCGTTTATGTAGAAACTGATATGAGGGCATTGTATAATCCCTCTCGTATGAAAGTAATTGAAGCGGCAACAAAAAAATTAGTAGAGAAAATAAATTCCCTGTGTCCTCAATGTACTATGCCAGGCTTTGGTATTACAGCCGCAAAAAAGGGTTTAGCATGTAGCTTGTGTGGTTCACCGACTAATTCAACATTAAGCTACATCTATATTTGCCAGCATTGCCAATACACAAAAGAAGAAATGTATCCACATAAAAAAACAGCCGAAGATCCTATGTATTGTGACTACTGCAATCCTTGAGTCCGTGCGGACTGAACTCTAATAAAAGGCACACCGGCTGGCCGAGGCCGATTTTTTGGGGGGGGGTATCAGGCCATCCTCTGGGGCGCCGTCAACCGGATATACCGGGTTGCCACCGAAAAGCGGAAAGACGGGCAAGCTGCTGGCTATTGAAGCACTTTCTTTTTCGCCCTGACCTTTTCGATCTCGGTAATAAATCGGTTGGCCACCAGCTGAAAGCCTTCGTTGGTTGGGTGAATCTCATCGAACCAACTGGTCCGGTTCACCACGTTACGCACGTCGATATACGAAACCCGATCGCCAAACTTAGCGACCATTTTTTGCACCATGACGTTGAACTTATCCATGATGAAGTGCAGGCACTGCTCGCGTTCGGCCTGTGGCTGAATGTTCTTTTTGACCAGGTATTGCCCCAACCAACTCGATTTTTTCTTGTTGGCGGGGAGCGTGATATCCAACGGAATCGCGTAATCGTAGCCATGAACCAGGATGTGCAAGTTGGGATAACGCTGGAGTAGTTGGGTAAACATCTCCATGTACAGGCCTTCCAACTGGGTAAGCTTCTGGGTAAAGTCGGGCTTGAAATACTTCTGAAACGTTTTGTCGTTGGGGTCGGGCGTATCGCGCAGAAAATCTTCAAACTTCTTACCCAGAATGTCGTTTCCACCCCCGCTAACCAGGAAAAAGTCAGCTTCTTCCTCCGCAATAGGGGCCAGGTACTCCCGTTTTTTCATGTAGTTTTCCAGCGTATCCCCTGCTTCGGCAAAACTGCGGATGGCGTAGAGTTTGTAGAGATGATCAAGAGTGTCCTCTACCAGAATAGGGTATTGAAACCACGAGTCACCCTCGGCCACAATCCGCAGCCGGTTGGGGTCTTTCCTGAGGTTCCGATACCGTTTACGCCGTTGCGCCGTTTCAATCTGGTTGCCCAGAAACAGTTTGATATCATCAATCAGCCCACGTTCGCCTTCGGGCACTACCAGCCCTTTTTTAATGTCCTCGTTGAGGTCCCAGATGGTTGGCTGCCCCGTTTCGTCCAGTTTGACCTCGCAGTACAGACCTGCCGCAAAGTAGGCCGTTTCGTCCCATTCGAGCAGGGCTTTGAGGGTGTCGGCGGGAAGCTTGTTGTAAGCCGGATTCGTAAAAATCAGGTGCAGCGTCTGCGTCATCCAGCCCGAGAAGCTTACGTCCGTATCCAGCCCCCGTGTATCGTCTTCGATGTCTAAGCCCCGGGGTTTACCAATATCGTCGGTGGTCAGCGGTTGGGGTAATTCTTCCAATATCAACGCTTCTGCGTCGAACTCGGTGGTGCTGACAATGAATTTAATGGCTTCCTGCGTTTCGGGCCAGTTATACTCCCGTTCTACCTTGCCCAGCTTCAGGTTGACGCGATCCCGGCCATTGGGCCCCAGGAAAATGGATTTACCGGCTTCCAGCTTCTGAACCAGTTGCGGCAGGAACCGCAGAAAACACTGAAATTCTTTACTCAGATAGGCCGCACACACATACAAATCCTGCTGGGTGGTGTTGGTGATTTTGATCTGGATCGTGCCCCTCCAGACTTTGTCGATCAGGTCAAAGTTGAGGTGAGCCGCCCCGTCGGAAATGTCGACGACCTCGTTCCCACCGTTGGGTAGCACCCGCCAGCACTCAATTTTGAGCGCCTGCTCAGGGAAGTTTTCGGGCGGAGTCTGGTTTTGGAGATTTTTGATAAAGTGCCAGCGCGACACGTGCTGTAGAGTCTCCCCTACCTGTTTCTGATCGTTGGCCGTCAGAAATAGCCGTGGCCGAATGAGCGGCCGGTACGGGTCATTGGGTCGGGTGAGGTAGGCTTCTCCGGCCCGCACATGAAGGGTATAATCGGCAGGTAAGGAAGTCCCGCTATCTTTTTCCGTTTTCGCCGATTTATCGTTGGCCCCCTTCTCTCCGCCAAACGTAAAATGACCACTGGCCGACTGCTGCAAAGCGCTAACGAATTCCTCTACCGCCTGCGGATTTCCGTCGTGGTTTTGCAGTTCAAGAACGAGTTCCTGCGTCATCAGGCCCGATACAATGGCTTTATACACCTTTTTCGAGTCGAGGGCATCGGTACTGGCCAGTTCGGTATAATCCACAAAAACGCCCCCCTTGCGAACTGTAACGGGAAACGTTTTGGTCGCCTGTATTGGATCAAGCAGCGTCACCGTCGTCTTTTCATCGACCCCGTGAATGGCTCCTACGTTCAACTGCCAGCGATTTCGGGCGTTGCAAATGGCCTCGCTGATGGTTTGTTCGGCTACAATGGTCTGGTTGAAAACACCGCCATTCAACGCCTTTTCTGGTTCAACAGGGGCGTAAATTCGGGGCGTTTGCTCGTAACCCACCCGAATATATTGCCGTATCCTGCTCCGAAGCGTGTTGTACGAAAGATTACCACCGGCATCGGTGAGCGTTTTGAGCAGCGTTTTGGTAAAAACCCCTTCGCCCGCCACTTCCATCGCCGTTTGATCCGACTCGCAGGCTGCCATCTGGATATGAGCGCCCTGGGGTAGAAAATCAGCTGATTTCTTTCCTTTTACGGCCGCTTCTGAGATCGACTGGCCAAACAGAAACTCGTTCCAGTTACGGGCCGGAAACGCTTTTCCACCCGCTGCCGACGTTCGCCGTTCCAGCACATTTTCACGGGTGGCGGCCACCAAAGCCACATTACGGGTGTTATCGCCCGAGTGGCAACAGTCGAAGATGGTGACGATATGCGCGCCCGTTTTTTGGTGCAGTTCATAGATCAAAAAACGCAACTCCTTGTCGGTCAACAGAAATTCGGACGATTTAGTCGTGCCGCCATCGTAACAAACCAGGCATTCCAGTCGCTCGTCGGTTTCTCCCCAGAGGTCGTCAGCCTGTTCCTGCGTGCCGTGGCCAGAGTAGTAAAACAGAACCGTATCATTTTTTGTAGCCTGGCTCAAGTGCGTGCGAAACCCCTCGGCAACGCCCGCACGAGTGGCCTGACTGTCGGTCAGCTTTTTGATTTTACCGGTCGGCGTGCCGTTCAGGGCGACATCAAAAGTGGTGCGCTGACTTAGGTATTTCTCCACCGTCTCCACATCGTGAAGGCAACCCTGGAGTTTGGTAACGGTCGCGTAATTGTTAATGCCGACGAGCAGCGCATAGACGTGCTGTTGAGAGTTCATAGTCGATTTTGGCTTAAGGAAGGAATAGTTGACCGTTCGTTTGAACGAGTTTTGAAAGGTACTTTTTAATTGGTAGAGGTGCCTACGGAATGAGGCTTCTTTTATTGTCAATTCGCTCTACTTCAACCCCGTTTTCAGCACCGTCCATTCCTGAACCACTTTTTGGAGGGATGCCTGAGCGTCACTGGCAGCCGCAACTGCCTGCATGGTGGGGGGCATGTCGGTATCCTGCAACAGGTTGAAAATAGTACTGAACGACCGATTGAGGGCATTCAGGCTCGTTTGAGAAGTTGCCAGAGATTTTTTCTGGGCGTCGCTGGCTTTACTTTTCAGTGTCTGCGCTTCCTGCTGCATCGCCATCACCCGTTTCCGCCCTTCGTAAGCCGCCAGCGAAAGGTCGTGCTGTTGCCGGAGCGAAACGGGCGTTGTTTTCACGCGGGGGTCCATCGTAACCACCAACGGCTGGGTGTAGGTTTTTTCGTTCACGGTCAGCGTTACGGTATACTTGCCGGGCATTACCCAGGGTGAGGTCGGGTCGGGAGCCGTTTGGTGATACGTGGCCGCAATGGGGTACGAGGGCGGCATAGCCAGTGGCGTGTAATGTAAATCCCACGTGAACCGGTGCGCACCAGCCTCGGCCGACAAAATGGGCTGCGGACGAATCCAATACGCGGGCAGGTTTATGTCGGGAATATCATACGGTTTTTCATCGCTTCGATACTGGCGAACCAGTTTCCCGGCGGCATCGGTAATGGCCAGTGTCACTACTGAATTGGCTTTCCCGTTGAGGTAGTAATTGATGATAGCCCCATCGGGTGGATTTTGCCCGGCGGGTTCTTCCGGTGGAAGGGGCGTATCGGTGTTCATGTTCCAACGAACCCGGTATGTGCGCTGCGGTTTGTACAGGATCGTTTCGTTTTTAGCCAGGTCTGGCGTCAACTGACGTAGTGGTGTGATGTCGTCCAGAATCCAGAACGAGCGTCCGTGGGTGCCGACAACCACATCATCGTCTTTGATCACCAGATCCCGAATGGAGGTGGCGGGCATGTTGAGTCGGAGTGTTTGCCAGTGGTCGCCATCGTCGAACGAGACATAAACGGCCGTTTCGGAGCCGGCAAACAGCAGCCCTTTCCGGCTTGGATCTTCACGAACAACATTGATCGGCTCATTGGGCAAACCCGTTACAATTTCCTTCCAGGTTTTGCCGCCATCGTGCGTGCGGTAAATGTGTGGGCGCATATCGTCGCACCGAATCCGGTTGACGGCGGCATAGGCGGTGTTCACGTCGAAATGCCCGGCATCCATCAGCGACACTTTGCTCCACTCAGTCACGCCCGGCGGTGTAACGTTGGCCCAGGTTTTGCCCCCGTTTCGGGTGACCTGAATATACCCATCGTCGGTACCGACCCAGATCGTATTGATGTCTTTAAACGATGGCGCAATGGTATAAATAACGCCCCGACGTGGCATTGTCTTCATATCGGCAGTCTGGTAAACGCCCACACTTTCGGGAATGTTGGGATAGGTTTCGCGCGTCAGGTCGGGGCTGATGGTTTGCCAGGAATTTCCCCCATTTTGCGTTTTGAACAGCACATTACCTGCGAAATAGAGC
>Ga0105048_10015131_pt1 | contig 11986 bp, 8 predicted proteins | sample MAT05_FD_78382 | JGI IMG/M metagenome (GOLD analysis project Ga0105048, IMG submission 78382) | Freshwater microbial communities from Lake Fryxell liftoff mats and glacier meltwater in Antarctica - MAT-05 | ecosystem: Environmental > Aquatic > Freshwater > Ice > Liftoff microbial mat | place...
TTCCTAGGTCTGACCTTCGTTAAGCCTAAGGAATACCTGCGTCCTCAAGATCGTTAAGTAGCTAGGACCACATATTATCAGCATTCAAATGTCACAAAGAGTATGGGCAAGAAGACTCGATGCCGGTTAAAAAAGCAATCCAGAGACGTCTTGGACACCTTTCCGCGTTCAACTTCACCCTTCCCATTCCCGCAACCCCGGTGAGGGTCATCAAGGTGGAAGGTGAGGGTTGAAGGTGAGGGTTGAAGTCCTTCACATGTCCTGCGGCAAATTGTCGCAGTTGCCTTGGTTTGACTTGTGGCGGCCATACTCAGCGGCTAACAGCCACACATGCCCTTGCATAGAAACAAAACTCTGGTGTCCGCCGTTACCGCGGCCGCTGTGTTTTGGCCGTGCGCAGCAGCACGCGCCCACGACCACGGCGGATCGCAGCTGCCCGTGTCTCTAAATGTGCCTGGCTCGGTCGGAGGTATCACCAACCCCGGGGGCCTTACCCAAACACGATTCGGCCTGAGCAGCCGCGTCTTTCGCGTTTCAGGGCACCCTTTGTACAGTGCGTTTATGGGAGGAGATGCAACCGTGCTGATGAATGCGTTGAACAGCTCCATAGGCGTCACTCGCCAACTTTCGTTTGAAGGCGTCCTTCCTTTGATCACGGCTCTGCCGCAAGGCGATTCTGCAAGTCACACCGGGCTTGGCGATGCGCAACTTGGGATTCGTTGGTTTGTGTCCAACACAAACATCGAAGCAGAATACATATGGTCGATGGCTGCCGAAACATCTGTACCCACGGGCAACGCTTCGTATGGATTCGGCGCTGACGCGTTCGTCTCGCGCATATCCACGCGGCTGTCTTACGATTTTTTCAACAACCGCGTGCGCGTGTTTGGTGAAGCCGGCACGGCTTGGGCGTGGGCAGAAAAGCGCGGCAGTCTGGCCGATGTTGCCCTGGCGTCAGTTTGGCAGACAACTCGAATGGTGGGAGTGTTTGTTGAGGCGCGCGTGTTAACATCAATCGAAAGCGGGCGACTTGAACCACTAAACTTTGGTGGCCGCGCCCGCACCGCCGGTGACACAAGCGTGGTTCTAACTCCAGCGCTCAGCCTAGCTGCCAGCGAACACATCTCTGCTGCCGCAGGCCCACAGATTCCCGTTGGCTTCAAAGATTTCGATATTGGGTTCGCCGTCTCACTCACTTACCGGCAGTAACCACTGAAGCCGATTTGCTCTTCTTCGTCACTGGAGAATAGCGCGACAGCCGCAAGATCGCTGTCAGTGGATCTGGATGTCGCACCAAGTCCATATGTTCGTACTGGGACTTCATTGTCAGCAACCTCGTATGGCGCAGACGCGAGGTCGGCACGCTGGGAATCTCGTTTAGCTTAATGCCAAATCGAAAACGTTTTATGAACGGCCCCACCCATTGATCTGTGGTCCTAACCGCCAGCACCAACCTGTGATCTTCGTTGTTGGTCAACCAATTGGCGTAGTCATCTTCAAAGCCATAAAGGCCATCCACCAAGAAAATCTCTGAAACACGCGGGTGGTTCAACCAGCCCACAATCGTTCTGTAAGCGGCGCTATGGCCCACCAAAACCACAGGTCCGCCCTTTGGCAAGGCCTTTGGTTTTGCGTCTCCTACTGCGGAAAGCAATTCATCCAGATCGGGCCAGGTCACCAACTCTTGAGGTGACACCGGCGCTTCAGGCACCACAAACGTTGCTGTCAAATGGCTACGCGCAAACTTCGCCGCCAGTTCGTGGTCTTTCCAGGCGGAATCCACGTTGTCGTAAAAACCGTGCACGTAAACAACAGTGAAGGTCGAGCGAACGCCTGCTGGTCGATATACGTGAATGGGTCCGCGTTTGGTAATTACGCGGTGGTGAAGTTCCGCACTGGCCGGCGCGGCAAGAACGAGGTCGCTCTTGGTCACCATGGCCGCAACCAAAAGAAGTGCAGCTGCGCCCGTCTTAATGAGTCGCCGTCTCACGTTTGGTTACCAACATATGTCCATGACGATCGTTGTCGGGATAGCCGTAACGGAACGGCAGCGGACGCTGAGGTTGGGTCTTCCACATCTTTATGAAGTCTTCGATGATTCCAGGGTTGGCTTGCGGCAAGAAAGATCCGTGAAACTGGCCGTACGTGGTTTGAGTGAAGCCCTGCGCTTTCGCATATGCAGGAGGAAACCCAGTGCTATCAGAAATCATGAACACGGCGGCATCTGCCAAGCATTGGCGAATCATCGAGAACGTGCCCCACCACAACAAGTAGCTGGCGGCCTTGGTCATCGCCAACACTTTGCCTTTGGACTTCAGGTGTTGCAACACGCGATCGTCTTTTTTAAAATGTGCGTCTGAAAGATCGGTACCGATGTGACGAAACACGCGCAATTCCGTTTCACGTGGGCGCCTAAACTGCAGCTCAATGTTGGCGGGCGCATGAAACGCGCGCCGTTGTTTCAGGTCATCCTTCGTTAGGTAGTTCAGGTTGCCGTTAGGATCGATCTCGAAGTAGCGAAGGGCAACAGGCTCGAAGCCCCACAGATGAATCGCGTAGAGTGAAAATACGATCTCGGCGGGCAGAGCACTGAGAGACATGTTTGAAAGGTTGGTGGTCTTCGAATGTTCCACGGCCACCAAACGGCGCAAATTCGCACCCGATTCAGTCAATGCCGCGTCCAACTTTTCCGTGGGAACGGTAGCGGCGGCGCGCACATCACCTGCCACTTCCAACGACAGCGTCGTGATCTCTTTGGCGTTTGGGTATGTACCCAGTGCAGTAAGCAAATCGCCCCCGCCAAAAGGGTAAAGTACGGGCAAATTCTGATCTTGCGGCACCACTTGCGAAAGCAGTGGCTTTTCCACTTTCTCAAAGCGTTTCAAAAAGCGCTGAGACACACCTGACAAGCGTGAGCAGTACGATCGATGCAAACCCGACGACACTTTAAGAACAGGACCTCCACCCGGTGGGGTGCAATTGATCAGCTGTGAAATGGCGGTGGCGGACGCCGCCAAATCTTCGGCCTCAGCCTGTGAGGCAGCATGGGCGTCTCCGGTCCAAGTCACTGCGCCCAGCAAGCAGGCGGACAACAAGGCGCGGGTAAAAGAGAGCTGAAGGGAGCAGCGAAGCATGGGGGTGTACATGAACTGCCCGCATTGTAGCCGCAATGGGCAAAGAACAAAGCTTCACAAAAGCGTTTTGCGCTACGATTTGTTGGCGTCCAGCACTTCACGAATCCGCAACAACAACCCACCACTTGAAAACGGCTTTGCGATAAAGGGGTACTTTCCTTCGGACAGCTGCATTTGCTGTTCGGGATCTTCCACGTGCCCCGACATCACCAGGATGGGCAAATCGGACCGACGGTAACGGAGTTCTGAGGCCATCGCTAGGCCGCTTTTGCCAGGCATGCGAACGTCCGTCAGCACGCCGTCAATGCGGTCAAGCGCATCTCCCATCGCTAAGGCCTCTTCCGCCGAAGCAGCAGCGGTAACCTTATATCCTCGATCTTTCAAAATTCTCATAGCCACGTTGCGCACCGAAGCGTCATCCTCCACCAACAAGATGTGTTCGTGGCCACCTATTGTGGTTCTTCCTGGAACCAAAGCAGGGGTGGCGACCGGCAACGGTGAGGCCGGAAGAAAGATCTGAAAGACGCTGCCTTTGCCTTGCGATTCGCCCAGTCTCAGCACACCTCCGTATCGCTTCACAATACCCAGACAAGTGGGCAACCCTAGGCCAGTACCGCCGTACCCTTTGGTGGTGAAGTACGGCTCAAAAATGCTATCCCTTACTTCTTTTGCAATGCCTGCGCCTTCGTCTTGCACGCTCAGACGAGCGTAGCTGCCAGGGCTTAACTCGGGCGGCCGATCAGGATCTGAAGCTTGTAACTGTACCGCTCTGCAATCAACAAGTATGCGCCCTCCATGAGGCATTGAATCTCGTGCGTTCAGTGTGAGGTTCAACAACACCAAGTGAATGTCATTGGGGTCGGCCACCACGTTTATCGCAGCGTCCCCGCGCGAAATTTCCACCATGGCACGCTCACCAGCCGCGCGTGTGAGCATGGCTCGTGATTTCGCCACGGCATCACCAAGCTCAATTACCATCAACGGGTTTACGTTCTTGCGACCAAACGCCAACAAAGAAGACGTAAGATTTGCCGCCCGCTCTAAGGTTGTGTCAATCTCATAGAGACTCTGGCCGCGTAGCTGCTCTGTAGCTTCGGGGTCGCGCAAAAACGACGATTCCGCCATCAGCACGGTTAGCAAATTGTTGAAGTCGTGCGCCACGCCTGCAGCAAGGCGAGCCAGCGATTCCATGCGTTGCGCTTCAACCAGACGCTCTTCCAGCGCTCGTTGTTCGGTGATGTCTGAAACGCCACCAACCAAGCGCGCAAGAACGCCTTCGCTGTTCAAAATAGGCACAACGCGATCACGCAACCAACGTGTACGACCACTGCCATCAATAATGCGATACTCGTTTACAACACTGTGGCCTTGCATCAGCTGTGGCAACATGGCCCTGCTGTGTTCGCGATCGTCGGGGTGAATCAAGGCCACCCAACCACCACGATCAGCCACCTCCTGCGGTGTCATGCCCGTGGTGCGCTCAAAGGATCCGGCCACAATTTCAGGAAGCGCCAGTTCCCCGGAGATCGTGGCATCGTAAACATAATCAGTGGCGCAACTAGTAAATAGACGCAGCCGCTCTTCGCCTTTGCGCAGCTTCTCGTCGTTGACCTTTCGTTCGGTCACTTCCAGCAAGGTGCCCACCATGCGAATGGCTTTCCCATCGGCGCCAGCAATCACTCGCCCTCGTCCTTCCAACCACTTGATGCGCTCGTCATGAAACAGCAAGCGATACTCGATCACATAGTCTTGCTGCAAAGTCGCTACAGCAACCTGGATGGCATCGCTTACGCGTTGGCGATCTTCGGGATGAAGTTTTGTCTCGAACGCATCGAAAGTGCCGCCAAACTCCCCAGGCGCAAGTTCGTAAATGGCCATCGTGATGTCGGACCAGCGAACGGCTCCCGTGGCAAGGTCCCAGGCCCAAATGCCAACGCCAGCCCCCCGCAGAGCCTCCTGCAAGTCATCAACGGGAAATTCATCGGTATTGGGGCTCATACTTCTTACCGCCCGGAAACACTAACCCACTTGGGGGGCAATCCAAAGAGAATAGATACGATCTGAGATTAGAAGCGGGCCTCAACTTCCACCGCGCATGGTCATTCGCTTGGTCTGCGCCTCGATCGCCTTAAATTAACTTTTTCTTCCGTAACCGCTGCAACTCCTGACGTACTCCCTGCAGGCCCGCATTCGAATAGACGATCGCAAGCCTTTCAGAGGACAGATAAGCCAGCGCTGGGTTGCGAAAGCGCAGGTTATACGTCGCGCGATCTTGCGGATCAAAACCAAATTCAGGCGCCAGCTTTTCAAGCAACGCATCGGCGTCATAAGCAGCCGGGTTGGAAAACGAATAATCGCCGTCGGCAAGTTGGTGCAAAGCGTATTCCGCCATCATGTGCGAGCCCGTGGGGGTTACCGCTGTGTGTTCTTTGTTGCCAAGAGAACGCACCGGAGGAATGCGCAAGCGACCATCACTGTCACGGTACAAGTAGCCGCGTTCAACAGCATCCACGCGCGCGATGATCGCAGCCGTGCGCAGAAAGTTCACTGTGCGAAACTCGTTGCCCGCAAAAGGAACAGCATGGGCCGCCGCGATGGTGATCACCACATCAGCATCCAAGCCTCTGCTCATGGCTTCGGTAACACCCAAAATGTGATGCGAACGATCGCGCGAATCACCTTTGATTCCCCACGCATCGATCTTGCCGTCGCCGCCAAATTCCAGCTCGCGGAAGATGCTTCCATCTTCATGCCACTGGGTAACAAAGATCTTGCTCCAGTCGTGCCAGATGGGCGCGGCACACAGCACATCATCATTCATGTATTGCCTGGCCTGTTTTGAGGGCTTCGTTGATGGCAACGCCACCACAGGCAAACCTTCTTTGTTTTCACTTAGATATGTACGTTGGTAACCCTGCCCTAAGCTCATTGCAGCCAACTGCACAAACACTTCGTGCATCACCAGGCCACCAGGATACGAATGGTGTTCAGCGTGTCCCGCACCACCTCCACCAGGAGCCGCAGCAAAACTTTGGGGGGCATAGGGGCAGGCACTGCCATCGTCTAAAACGGGCGGAAACACACCGGCTACGATGCCGCCGGGAAAAGCCTTCGCGGCTTCGGGCAACAACAAGCCCTCTTTGATCAACTGTTCGATGATTTTTGCTTTGGCACCTTCGTTAAGCCCCACGCGGTGGGCTATGCACGACTTTTGGTTCTGCAGGATATCCAAGGTTTCGGCCCGCAACTTCGGCGAACCAATCTGCTTGGTCTGGGTGATCATGAAGCGCAACGCGGATTGCACCAAACGAGATTTCGCCCCCAGTTCGGCGGCGGCGGCGTTCCCCTTCCCGGGTTGGCTTTGATCGGCAATAGTTGAAGGCCACGTGCCCACTTCACCTGCGTGCGCGAAAGCTACCGCCACCCACAAAACCGAAACAGCAAAGGTCATGCGGGGCATGTTAGCTTAGGCACCTTCGCATCCAGTGTAATTTCTATGTCCTCAACCTCCCCTCACCCAACCACCAGGCATTTAGGATTGTTTGCAACCACCGCTGTGGTTGTAGCCAGCATGGTGGGAACTGGCGTGTTCACCACCACCGGTTTTCTGTTGGCGGATCTGCGCAGTGGCTTATGGGTTGTATTGGCTTGGCTTGCAGGTGGCGTGCTTGCCGCGTGTGGCGCGCTGGCTTACGGCGCGCTGGCCAGCGCCATTCCGGAAAGCGGCGGCGAATACGTCTTCCTTTCGCGAACGTTTCACCCTGCCGTTGGTTATCTTGCGGGATGGATCTCGTTAACGGCAGGGTTCGCAGCGCCTTTGGCTTCTGCAGCCATCGCGTTCGGCAATTATGTTGCGCCGTTCTTGCCAGTGGGTTTTCCACCGAGTGCTGCCAGCATCATCATTTTGGCGTTAGCGGCCCTGCTACATGCAAGTTCATCACATCACGGTTCGCGTATTCATAGTTGGGTCGTGGTGTGCGAACTTGTATTGATTGTTTCTTTGGCGTTGTTTGGTCTTAGCCAAGCCCGCGTTCCCATCAACACAACGATCGCGAACCAACCAGTTCCTTTTCCGATCGCTGACTTTGCCGTTTCCCTTGTGTGGATTTCCTTCAGCTACGCGGGATGGAATGCGGCAGTTTACATCGGCGGCGAAGTCAAGAACCCTGAACGTACTTTGCCTCGCGCGCTGCTGCTAGGAACTGGTTTCACAACAGTGCTGTACCTCTTGTTGAACATCGCCTTCGTGCGTGCGGGCGATCCCTCCTTGTTGGCTGGCAAGCTTGAGGTGGGGCAATTGGCTTCGGTAATCTGGGGCGGCTCGTTGTTGGGAAAGTTCGTTTCGGCTTTGGTGGCGCTTGCCCTGGCCGCAAGCATTTCGGCTCTAACATTCACGGGGCCGCGGGTTGTGGGCCGCATGGCACAAGATGGATATTTGCCGCACTGGCTTGCGCCGGCACCTGGTAAGGCTCCACGTCACAGCATCTTTTTGATCTTGGTGTTGGCCGTTGTGTTGGTGGCAACCGCAACGTACCAACACTTGCTAACCTACATCGGCGTGTTGTTAGGCTTGAGCAACGCTGCAACCGTTGTAGGGTTGTTTCGACTTAAAAAAGCGCAGCCTTCGTTGGCAGTGGTAGGCTGGCCCGTGGTGCCTGCCATTTTCTTGGCAATGGTGGCTTGGATGGTGGCGTTCACCATTTACCGCAAGCCTATTGAAAGCTTGGTTGGGGCTGCGACACTGGCCGCAGGCTTGTTTGCGTATTGGTTGCAAACGCGCGGGCAGACGAAGGCTTGCTAAAAGCCGCTACAACTCTGTTGATCGCTCCGCCTCGTCTGCGGTTTGAGCCACGCGTGCGTTCGTGATAGGCGAAAGCAACCAGCGCCCCAATGCCAAGGCTGCGACGGCGGCAGTGCCACTAGCGATCATGACGCCCAGCTTCGCGGAAGCGAGCAATGCCGTATCCGTGAAGGCCAGCTGCGCAATGAACAAAGCCATGGTGAAACCAACGCCAGCAACAACGCCCAACACGACCAAATGCATTAGCGTCATGCCCAAAGGCAAAGAGCTGATTCGAAGCTTCAGGGTAAGCCAACACGCCAACAAAACTCCCAAAGGTTTTCCAAGCACCAAGCCCACTGTGACAGCGGCCATTACGGACCAGGATGCAGCATCCATCCCGCCTCCGGAAATCGCGACGCCAGCATTGGCCAACGCGAAGATGGGCATGATCCCGAACGCCACCCACGGATGAAGCGTTTCGATCAGACTTTCTGCAGGCGACAAAGCCTCGCGGCGTGCCACATCAACGTGGCGCATGATTGCCGCCAGATGGTGCGTTGATAAATCGGATGGATCAACGTGTTCAAGCTCTTGCAGTGAACCACGTACGCTAGTCACAAAGCCTTCAGGGCCCAGCCACACGCGCACAGGTGTCATAATTCCGACGATGACGCCCGCGATGGTTGGGTGAATGCCCGCCGCATAGACGCCAGCCCACACCACCAACGCTGATAACACGTAGGCCCATTTAGAACGAACGCCGAACCGTTGCATGGCCAAGATTCCCGCAAGGCCCAAAGCCGCGAAGGCGAAGCCAGCGTACGCGACGCCTGACGAATAGAACAACGCGATAACCACAATTGCCCCTAAGTCATCGATCACTGCCAGCGCAAGCAACAAGACCCTCAGTGCTGCTGGCACGCGTTTGCCCATTAAGGTGAGGATGCCTAGGGCAAACGCAATGTCCGTGGCCATGGGAACACCCCAACCGGCGCGCGTTGCGGGTCCACCAGCGATAGCCAAATACAATGTTGCAGGCACGATCATGCCGCCAAACGCCGCTGCAACAGGTAAGGCGGCGCGACGCCATTGTGAAAGTTCGCCATGGTGTATTTCGCGTCGGATCTCCATGCCGACCACGAAGAAGAACAACACCATCAAGCCATCATTGACCACCCATTCCAACGAACGCTCGAACGACCAAGCCCCCAACCGGATGCCTACGGAGGTGTGCCACAACTGTTTGTAGCTTTCCTCCCAAGGTGAATTCGCCCAGAACAAAGCCACTGCTGCTGTGGCCAGCAACAAGATCCCACTGGCCGCTTCGATGCGCAAAAAGCGCTCAAATGGTCGACCCGCGACGTTGGCCAATTTCAATAACGAACGCCAAGCCCCGGGCGGCGTTGACGAAAGCGGATCTGGAACTGTGGACTTAGGCATGGACATGATTCTCCCGGCCCGCGCGATGCGCGGCTGGGATGGCGGCCCGACCATCCTGTTCCTGCAGCAAAAACGCTGCACCCTTGGTTCAAGAGGAAAATCTTTACACGGCTCGGCGGCGCCGTCCACAGTCTTCGACGGCCCCTTACTGCAGTTCTGGTACAAGGAACTCAAAGCTGGGTTAAGATTCGGGCCAAACGTGATCTCTTGGCTTAGCTCCAAAGCTGCCTTGGTTGGCGCAGCGGTGGTAACAACAACTTTCTTAGCGGCTTCCGCCCACGCGGACGAGCCCGCTTTGCCTCCGGCCATTGCGCAACACGTCCCAGCCGACGCTGCTGCCTTGGTTTCATTGCGTTTGCCTGAAGTCGACGATGGCTTTGCCTTTGCCGATCTGCTCGCGGGGCTTTACCCTATCGTGGCTCAGGCAGTTTCATCTGTCCGTACGCCCTTGGCCTTGCCTGCCTTTTCCGAATCGGATCTTTCCGACCGCGGCATCGTAGCTGAACGTCCCAGCTACTTTTCCTTGTTTCGCGTTCCAAACAAGCTGCCCAAAACGGCCGTGGGATTTGCTCACAGGTTGGTAATTCCTGTCAGCGATCGTTCAAAGTTTCTTGTCTATGCACAAGGTGTGCTTGAAAGACTGAAGTTCTCAACAAGTTCTTCTTCGTTAAAGCCGCTGGCGTGGGCGAAACCGCTGGCTGCGCTCGCGAAAAAACAATCCATCGAAATGTGGGGATTCAACCCGCTAACCGCACAGGGAGTTGCCATTCGCTTTAAAGAGAACGAAACCGAATCGTTCGCTCTGGTCGATGTGTTTCTTCCGGACCTTCCCAAGCCTCCTGGAAAAAAAGCGGCTGTTGTGTTTGCCGTTGGGATCAAGGCAACTCTTGAACAGCCCGACATTGCCACTGTCGCAAGCGTGTGGAACGAGGGCACGCGGAAGGCACTACACACAAAAGCGTCCATGGTGCTGGTAGTGCAGCCAAACAATTTGGTCAAGGTGTTGCCAGCCGCATGCCAACCGCGTTTCAGCAGTGACGCCGGCGCTTTCTTCACAGACATGGCGATCACCGCGCGGCTGAACCCCTTCGATTGGAAGGTGCGCGTCTCTTTTGCCCCCACCGAAGCAAACAAGACCTTGCTGCTAAAGGGCGGTAGCAACGATGGCTTGATTGACACGCGCGCGCTTTCTGATGCGGGGTTGGGCGCTGCCAGTTTATTCCTGGACGCAACGTCCGCATGGCTTAACGTTCCTCGCCCCGTGGTGTTAGGCAAGACCTTTGAAGAGACCACCAAGCAATGGGACGCGTGCGGGGCGGCCTCAATCGCCATAACACTTGCTCGTTTCTGGCCGCACTTGGTTACCGGCTTGTTTGCAGAAACGCTCGAATCTTTGCAAGCACCCGCTGTACTCAAAGCAGCGCGAAATCTAGCCGTGGGCATTCGGACGCTTCCTCAAGATGAAACCGCAACACCAAGCCTACCGTCAGCGCTGTGGATGGCGTCTCTTGACAGCGACAAACAAGAAACAGTCTACAAATGGCTTGATGGTCGTGCCGAAGCTCCCGCTGAGAACGCCGCCTTTGGCAACCGCTCACCACGGCTGTGGACCCTGTCAGGGCAAGCCGAAGCAGGCACTATGAAGAGCGCTGGCGTTGAACCATTGCCAGGCACGCACGTGGGGCTCGCGCTATCGCCACAAGTGGCTGGGCTTGATTGGTATTACTCGGAAAAGCGCCGCGCCGCCGTTTTCAGCAACCGCGCAGCGCTTGGCTCCCTTCACATCAACATCAAGCGCCTCTTAAGTGCGGCCTCCGAAACAGCCGACGTTGATACCCGCGACGCAATATCGTTGGCCACCTCGCAGATCTCGCGCATGGGCGGGGATCTGGTCAGCAACGGAAGCCTGCTGGAACTTGATCTTTCGCTATCCGGCGGCGGCATTTAGTACATTCTGCCCTTCCGCTGCGACGCGAGGCAGGGCAACATGCATCTATGGTTCAAACAACAACGCCCGGTGGTTTCAGACGCACACTGGGGCGCATCTTTATGTGGATTGGTGTCGCCACTTTCCTGGCGTTCGCAGCGGCGGTAGGTGGCGGAATCTACTTCTTCACCAAGGAGGAAAAGGTCCCTGCATCAACAGTGCTTGAACTGCGGCTGGATCGCAGTTTGGATCTGACGCCTGAATCACAAAGTGTGTTGTCGTTGATCAAACCGGGCAAACCAACTTTGGCCGACGCTCTAAGGGCAATGAACGAAGGCAGCAAAGACGCCAACGTCAAAGGCATGATCGTTTACGTCGGTGGCGAACTTGGCATAGCGACAATTCAGGAACTGCGCGACGGAATCGCGAACTTCCGCAAGGCAGGAAAGTTCGCTATCGCCTTTACGCCTTCCTTCGGCGAAATGGTTGGTGGCACAGGGCCCTACTATCTGGCAACTGCGTGTGATGAGATCTGGATGCAACCCTCTGGCTCTGTTGGAATCACGGGTCTTCGCGCTGAAGTTCCTTTTCTTAAAAACGTTCTGAACAACGTGGGCGTACACGCCCAAGGCGAACAGCGAAAAGCCTTTAAGAACGCCTTCAATATGTTCACCGAGAACGCCTTCACCGAAGCCCACAAAA
>Ga0105048_10015135_pt1 | contig 11984 bp, 8 predicted proteins | sample MAT05_FD_78382 | JGI IMG/M metagenome (GOLD analysis project Ga0105048, IMG submission 78382) | Freshwater microbial communities from Lake Fryxell liftoff mats and glacier meltwater in Antarctica - MAT-05 | ecosystem: Environmental > Aquatic > Freshwater > Ice > Liftoff microbial mat | place...
CAGTATAGCTTTTGCAACAAAGCTTCAAGAACAGTTTGTTGCAATTGGCCGTAGCGACAGGGGTGTAAGGCAAGCAGGTTTTTTAGTTTTGTATCGAACCACAATGCCAAGTGTTTTAATTGAAACTGGTTTTTTATCGAATGTAAATGAAGAAAAATTTTTGGCCGATCCTGCTAATCAAGAAAAAATGGCAAGATCTATTTTTACCGCTTTTGAAGAATACAAAATTTACTATGACACTGGCGATAAAACTGGTCGCGAAGAAACTACAATCGATTTAACAAAATTCGGTATGCCAGAAGCAGAAGTAAAATTGGATGAAGTTGTTTATCGTGTGCAAATTGAAACATCCACTACAAAAATAGCTGTCAATGATCCTATTTTTAAAGGTATGCCAATTTATATGTATGAAAACAATGGACTTTTTAAATATACTATAGGCGCCTTTAAAGATTTAGAATCAGCTAATAAATTAAAAAGTCAAATGCGCGAAACAGGTTATGTTCATGCTTTTGTCATCACAATGAAAGGCAATCAACGAGTTAATCTTTAGTGCGTAATTATTGATTTAAAAATCGTTCAATCGGTTTTTTTCAACTAATTTAGCAATCAGATATATTAAGTAATAATTTTCAATGAAAGTTTCAAAAGAATTTAAAGTAGGTATTCTCGTTATTTTGGGTTTATTGTTGCTTTTTATCGGTGTCAGTTTCTTAAAAGGAGGTTCTATTTTTGGAAGTGATAGAGTTTTCTATGCTCAATTTACTAATTCTGCCGGTATTCAGCCGTCAAATGAAATTCGTTTAAATGGCTTTAAAATTGGACAGGTTGAAGAAGTAGGTTTGCATCCTGTTAATCCAAGTTTAGTTTTAGTAAAATTTTCTATTCAAGATGATGAACTTCAAATTCCAAAAAGTTCTGAAGCTTGGTTAACGACAGATTTACTTGGAACAGCTTCCATTGATATTATTCTAGATACTTTAGAACATACAGTAATTAGCTATTATCAAAATGGCGACACCATAACAAGTAATGTTGAAACATCAATCGGTGATCAAATTAACGAACAAATTTTACCATTAAAGAGAAAAACAGAAGAGTTAATAAGCTCGGTTGAGGCAATTATCGTTTCGGTTGGAGCGTTCTGGGATACAAGTGCTGCCTATACAATTGAGGAAAGTTTGTATGAAGTGCGCGAAGCAATTGGAACCTTTGGTGAGTTAGCGAATAATTTAAGTATTTTGGTTTCGAGAGAAACAGAAATAATTGACAAAATTTTAATTGATGTTCATGATATAACAGATAATTTATCTAGCAAAAAAGATCAAATTGCGCACACATTAGATAATATAGATTCTATTACGTCGAATTTAGCAGATGCAGATTTAAATTCTGTTATTATGGAAGCCAGGACTACGTTGATGGAGGTCAACGGAATTCTCAGCATGGTAAATAGTGGTGAAGGCACTTTAGGTTCATTGTTGCACAGCGATAGCCTATACAATGCATTGGTTGGGACAAATCTTTCTATACAGGCATTGCTCGATGATGTGGCAGCTAATCCAAATAAATATGTTCACTTTTCACTTTTTGGAAGAAAAATAAAAGGCACAAAACTAACACCTGAAGAAGAAGCAAAATTGGAAGAGTTCCTTCTAACTCTGCCTCCTCCAAAATAATTTAAATCAATTCTTAATTCTTTCAAATGGGAATTAGTAACATTATTTTTACCGTGATTTTAATAGCAGCAATGGTTTTGTTTGCAATTAATATCAAAAAAATCATTAACAACATTCGATTAGGTCGAGATGTTAATCGCTCTGATAATGCAGCGATGCGTTGGAAAACGATGTTGCTTGTCGCGCTTGGCCAATCTAAAATGGTTACAAAACCGTTTGCTGCAATTCTTCATCTTTTTGTTTATGCAGGTTTCATTTTGATCAATATTGAAATGCTTGAGATTGTAATTGATGGTATAGCCGGTACACATAGGGTGTTTTCTGGCTTAGGATCTTTTTATCAATTTATCATAAATTTCTTTGAGATTCTTGCCGTTTTAGTTGCCGTTTCATGTTTGATTTTTTTAATCCGCAGAAATTTTAAACAGGTAAAACGTTTTCAAGGACCAGATTTAAAAGGCTTTCCAAAAAGTGATGCCAATTATATTTTGATTACAGAAGTTTTATTAATGTCTGCATTGTTATTAATGAATGCAGCAGATCCATCTCAATCATTTGTCGTCTCACAATATATTAAACCAATTTTACCAACAAGTCATGAAACTTTGCACCTCATTGAGCAAAGTGCTTGGTGGTTTCACATCGTTGGAGTTTTAGCTTTTCTTAATTATTTACCTTATTCAAAACATCTTCACATCATCTGGGCTTTTCCAAATACTTATTATTCAAATCTTTTTGCAAAAGGAAAATTTACCAACATGGAAAGTGTTACGCGTGAAGTGAAATTAATGCTTGATCCATCAGCTATTGTTGAGCCACAGCCCGAAGGTGTACCACAAAAATTTGGTGCAAAAGATGTAACAGATTTAACTTGGATTCAGTTAATGAATGCTTACACATGCACGGAATGTGGACGTTGTACTTCATCTTGCCCCGCAAATATTACAGGAAAAAAATTGTCTCCACGAAAAATTATGATGGATGTGAGAGACAGGGTAGAAGAGGTGGCGGCCGGAATTCGAAAAAATGGAAAAGATTTTGTAGACGGAAAATCTCTTTTAAATGATTACATCACAGAAGAAGAAATTTGGGCATGTACAACGTGCAATGCTTGTGTGCAAGAGTGTCCAATAGATATAGATCCACTTTCAATCATCATTGATCTAAGAAGATACTTGGTAATGGAAGATTCAAAATTACCTGCTGAGTTGGCAACAATGAACACCAACATTGAGAACAATCAAGCGCCTTGGCAATTTTCACCAACAGATAGATTCAACTGGGCTAAAGAAGATTAATATGTTAGAAGATAAAAGTGAAGATGGAAAAAAGATTTCTCCTGTTTTGAAAGCGGGACTTAAAAATTATATGATAGATATTGACGGAACAATTTGTGACGACATTCCAAACGAAGAGCCGGAAAGAATGTTGGGGGCTAGATTATATCCTGATGCGCTTGAAACTATGAATAAATGGTACGACGAAGGGCATATTATCACGTTCTTTACATCAAGAACAGAAGCCCATAGAGAAGTAACTGAAGAGTGGTTAAAAATTCATGGATTCAACTATCATGCAATGTTAATGTGCAAACCGCGCGGAGGAAATTATCATTGGATAGATAATCACATTGTGCGCGCTACTCGCTTTGAAGGAAAGTTTACGGATTTAGTAAATGCTGAGGCTACGGTGCAGGTTTTTAAAAAATAACAAGCAGCAATTGCAGTAGCAGCTGCAATAAAATTTTGAATTGTTTAATAGAATAAAAAAGGACTTGGAAGCATTTGGTAAAGGGTCGACTTCCTATTGCAGACTGCCAACTAGAATTAAGATATGACAAATAAAATAACCGTCCCCACAATGGCGCAAATGTTAGCATCTGGCGAGACTCCTGAAATTTTATTTTGGGTAGGTTGTGCCGGAAGTTTTGATGACCGTGCCAAAAAAATAACAAAAGCAATTGTAAAAATTCTTAATCATTGCAATGTAAAGTTTGCTGTTTTAGGAACGGAAGAATCGTGTACTGGTGATCCGGCAAAAAGAGCGGGAAATGAATTTTTATTTCAAATGCAAGCCATGATGAACATTCAAGTTTTAAATGGATACGAAGTCAAAAAAATTGTAACCGGTTGCCCACATTGCTTTAATACGTTGAAGAACGAGTATCCTGAACTTGGTGGGAATTATGAGGTAATACATCACACACAATTATTAGAACAACTTTTTAAAGAAGGTAAAATTCAAGTGAAAGGTGGTGGCGAATTCAAAGGAAAAAGAATTACTTTTCACGACCCCTGTTATTTAGGAAGAGCGAACGATGTTTATGAAGCTCCTCGTGAAGTATTAATGAAATTGGATGCTGAATTAGTAGAAATGAAACGTTGCAAAACAAAAGGCTTGTGCTGTGGTGCAGGCGGTGCGCAAATGTTTAAAGAAGCTGAAAAAGGTGATAAAGAAATTAATGTTGAGAGAGCAGAAGAAGCTTTGCAAACAAATTCAAGCATCATTGTTACCGGTTGTCCATTTTGTAATACCATGATGACGGATGGTGTTAAAAATTTTAACAAAGAAAACGATGTGAAAGTTTTGGACGTTGCAGAAATGATTGTGCAAGCAGCGGATTTGTAGAATGGTTAATTGATAGTTTGTCTATTTGAACAAAGCGCAAAGTTATCAGCATTAAAAGGAAGGTGTCATTACGAACGAAGCGTAAAGTCGCAATAGTTAAAAGGAGCCTGTCATTTCGAACGCAGTGAGAAATCTTCTCACCTTTACCACAATCTAAATCGAAGGCTTGTTCGAAAAGACAATCTAAAAAGCATTCGTCTAAAATTTCAAAACAACCCTACTCATAAAATTTATCCCAGCTTGTGGATAGTAAAAATTCTCAGTCGTTGTTACGCCTCCATATAAATAACTATAGGTGTATCCATTGTTTTCGTACAAGTAATTGAAAATATTATTGACTTGTAAACCCAATTGAATTTCTTTACAAAATTTTGTTTTTACAGAATAATTTACGCTGAAACTAGTAGTAAAATATTCATTTAACATTCTTTTTTGATCCGACGTATTATCTAAAAATTGTTTACCGACAAATTTAGATGTGACACTAAAATCAAGGCTTTTCCCAAGTTTTTCTCCAAACACATTATAATCAATTCCAAGTGCCGCAATTACATTTGGTGAAAATGCAATGTCTGTATTTGTATGTTGAATAGCAACTTGTCCACCGTTGTCATAATCATCATAGTATTCAATAAACGTTGGAATTTTATTCTGACTCAACGTAAAATTTCCTGAAGCGAATAATTTTTTTGAAATCATAACGCCACTTTCAATTTCGATGCCCATTCTGTAACTCTTGTCTACGTTGGTTCTTGAGTAGACTCCTACATCATTAATAGCTCCAGTTAAAATTAATTGATTCACATAATTCATCAAAAAATAATTGGCATTGACCATAATTTTTCGCGCTTTGTAACGGTAACCTGCCTCAATATTTTGTAAAGTTTCATGTTTTGGTCGTGATGCAGAAGTACTATTCACAAAGTCATCTCTGGTTGGTTCACGATTGGCCATACTGAATGATGCATAAGCATTGTGACGCTCATTGAAATCGTACATTAAACCAATTTTTGGGTTAATAAAATCATACGTTGCTGTTTGTTTTGTGTCAACAATTTCTCCGTTCACTTGGTCTGGCCCAACAAACGAATAATCTATATGTCGATATTGAACATCAGCGTAGAGCGTAAGTTTTTTCAACGTATAAGTCGCTTTTAAATAAGAACTCACATCTAATTTATTTGCGTAACTATTGTAATATTTTTCTCTGATGTTGCTATTAGATGCAAATTGAGCCCAAATAACTTCTCCAAAATGTCGCCCTTCATAAACATTTGCAGCACCACCAAACGTAACATTGAGACTTTTTAAATTAGTAAAATTGATTCCAAAAATCCCTCCGTAAAAATGATTGTCTAACCATCTTCTTCGAATAAAGTCTGAATTTGTAATTGTATCATTTGTAAAAATGACAGGCTCTAAACCATAGTCAGACAGAGCATCTCCGCTTCTAAATTGTTCGTAATAACCTTTGCCTCTTGTATAATGCGTGGCTAAATTGAAATTTATTTTTGGAGAAATTGTATGTAGAAAATGCAACTGATAATGATCTTGCTGATAATTGTCAACTTCATTTTCATATTCGTAATAATTATAAGTTCGGCCAGAATTAATTAAATTTTCTTTTTGACTTTCTGACAAATAATTTCGGTCTGCATAAGCATTCAGCGAAGAGTCTGTTGCGTCCAAGATGCTTTGTGGCGTGCCATACCAAGATTGATAGGTTGTTTCTTTTCCGCTAAAAACATTTGCTCGTAAAACAGAATTTTTACCTAACCAAGCTGCTGATAAATAAAAAGATTTTAAATCTGAACTAGATCGATCGATATAACCATCAGAACTAATTTTTGAAAGTCGTGCGTCGAACGTAAATTTTTTATCTATCAATCCGGTTCCAACTTTTACTGTATTTTTTAACGTGTTAAAAGAGCCATACGATGTGTGAATTTCAGCATAAGGCAATTTGATAACTTCATTTGTTTTAATATTGATGCTCGCACCAAAAGCAGCAGCACCGTTTGATGATGTTCCAACACCGCGTTGAATTTGAATATTATCAACCGACGAAGCAAAATCAGGCATGTTCACCCAATACGTTCCATGCGATTCTGAATCATTCATTGGAATTCCGTTAACAGTTACATTGGTTCGTGCTGGATCAACACCACGAATTCTGATACCTGTATAACCAACACCAGCGCCTGCGTCTGACGTGACAACAGTAGATGGTGTAAGATTAAAAAGATAGGGAAGGTCTTGTCCAAAATTTAATGTTTGAATTTTTTGAGAAGATAAATTTGAATAAGTTGTTGGTGTTTTATTTCCAGCACGGATAGAAGAAACAACAATTTCTTCGGACATGTAAGTTAACGCAATGAGTTGATAATTTTTAGAGAATTCTATACCTGAAATTGTTTCACCAAAAGCTCCTCGTTGATAACTAAAAGCGGTAATTGTTAAATAAACTTCTCCCTCTGTAATGTTTGAAATACTATACAGGCCTTCATTGTCGGTTACATCATTCAAAAATGTTCCTTCAACATAAACAAGTGCACCAGAAATTGGTTCGCCCTTTTCATTTGTGATTTTTCCTGATAATGTTGTTTGCGAATATGAAATCGATACGCACGAAATTAATAACGAAAAAAATAAATTTGATAATCTTGTTTTCATGTTAATACATTGAACAAGAACAAGGGGCCAATTCCTGGAATTAATAATTCATTAGCCTTAGTCATCACTTCCCTTCGCGGGCATTATCCCGATCAGGTCAATGGGTATAATCTCAGCCTTATAAAAATAAAGCACCCCTTAGAGACAGGACAAAGGTAGATTTAAAATTCAATAGAACAAAATTCAATAGAACAAAATTCAAAAAACCAAATTCATAATTTAAAAGATCAAAATTAAAAACTGTCAATCGAATTCGGTGAGTAACAAATTTTCAACTCAAGCGGACGTGCTTTTCGAAAAAACGAAAGGTTTTTATGACTTTGAGAGTCGAGCCTGTCTGTTTGACAACAGTCAGACAGGAAATCTCATCGAGTTTAGAAGAACGATTTTTAAAAACCAAACGCCTTTATAGCATCAAGCGCCGCAACTAAACGCTCTTCTGGATTTCCTTTTACAACAATAAAATTTACTTTTCGTTCTCTTAGTTTTTTATAATAGTGCTGAAGTAAATCGTCTCGGTCATATTCATTTTCGCGAAGCGGATCATCCTCCCACGGAATATCAATATCACACAAAATATATAAGTCAAATTTTTGTTCGATTAGTTTTTGTTGAACAAACGAGCTCACTTTTCCAAATCTGACACGCGACCAAATGTACATTACCAACATTTCTGTATCTACAATAAGTGGATGATAGTGTTGTGCTTTTTCAATAGATTTTATCTGCCCTTCAGCAATTTTATCTAAGTCAGAAAAATCGTAAGCACCATTTTGTGCCAATAAATATTCGCGCGCAAATTCTGGAACAAACTCAACCTTGAAATGATTAGCAAGATCATTTGCAAGGTTTGTCTTTCCGCTAGATTCTGGTCCGGTGATGGCGATGCGTGTCATTTATTTAATTATCGAAACAAATTAATAAAAACGAAATTAATCAAATTAAAAAAGCGAGTTGAAATTAATCACACTCGCTTTATTTTTTAAACTCTTCCCTGTGCACTCTTCCCTCTTTCCTAAATAGAGTGGGACATACTGGATTCGAACCAGTGACCCCTACCTTGTCGAGGTAGTGCTCTAAACCAGCTGAGCTAATATCCCGGGATTTTAATTGGATTGCAAATATAGGAAATCATTGGTTTAAAATTTACACTTCGACTGAGCTCAGTGTAAAAATATCAAAACTCAAATTCCAAAATAAATTCTATAAATCCTGTCTGCTTGGTGCAGTCAGGCAGGCTTTCAACCATAAACCCTGTCTGCTTGGTGCAGCCAGGTAGGCTTTCAACCAAAAAACCTGTCTGCTTGGTGCAGCCAGGCAGGCTTTCAACCTTCTAAACCTTTCAACTATGGTCAGGGTGCGCTTCGAAAGGCTCAATAACCGCCTGTCCACTCTAAAAAAAACTCTCAACTCATCAACTCACAACTAAAAAAACCTACTGCTTAACAAATGAAATTGGCGCAACACCAGATTTACTAAATGAAAGCGTATAAGTCCCTTTTGCAAATGCTGAAACATCAATCATCATGTTTTCTGTTTTTAAATTTCCGCTTAAAACCAATGTTCCTTTTGTGTCAAAAATTTGAAACGAATTTCCAATTAAATCTAACGGAACATTAAAGTTAATTGTAGCGTTTGCGGGATTTGGATAAAGTAGAATTTCTGAATTTTTGATTGTAACCAAATCAACAGTAGACAATGCGCTGTCTTTAGCCGCTAACGATTCATTCTCAAACGAACCTGATGGAGTTACTTTTAATTCTACTGCTTTTACATAATAATAAGCAACTCCGGCAACAGGTAAATTATTGTCTACAAAATTAGTTGCTGTGATAAGTGATGAATTTAATTTTAAGAAGTTAGTAGAATCAGCATAGCGTCTATATACGTTGTATCCAATTTCCGAACCGCTTGCAGTCCATGCTAATGAATTTGAGTTGCCACCTGCGGTGATGACTAAATTATCTGGTGACGGCAAATATGTATTGCGTAAAGATGGGTCGCCCATTAAATTTATTGTAATCATTCTTGACATTCCTCCGTAAATACTTGCGATATACATTGAACCGTTGTTTTGAGTGAGACGTGCTGAGTAACCAATGTTTTCGCCCATGGCCATGTGATTAAAATACCAATTTGGTCGGCCAGCCCAACAATTTGTTAAAGTATTTCCTTGTGCAAGTGGCGCAAGCAAAAATGCATTCGTATAATTCCAATCACCAAAATAACTTCCGAATAACATGGTAAAAACTGAACTCAACGAATCAGAAGTAAAATTAGTTGTATTCCCAATTCCGCCACAACTGGTGTAGGATCCACCGCCACAACCATACGACCAAAGATAGGTGCCTGTTGTTGATGTAGTGTAGCTTAGATTTGTAAAATAGTCACCAAGGTAAGTATTGTTTCTTCCAACTAATGCTGCAAAATTATTGTAACCACTTTGCGAGAATCCTTCAGCGAATCCTCCAAAATTATCATCAATCAAAGCTTGTTCGCCAATCAAAACTGTTCCGGATTTGTGCAAATGTGTTTTGTAAAAATAGCGGAGCAATAATTCTTCTTCTGTTTCTGAAAAGGCTGGCATATTTGATAAATCGATTCGTCCAACTTGCAATTCAAGATCTGAAGGAATTAAATCTTGATCAAATTTTCCATCGCCTGGGATATTGTGATTGGCTGCATTTCCTGAAATTATATTGTTCACCGAAACATCCGTCCAAGTGCCGGTCATGTCAGCATAATAAGTATCTGTAGGCCACGCACCTTGATGATCAGGGTGTCCATCAGGATTTAAATTTCCTGAATAAGGAACGGGAACATTTCCAATAAGCACTAATAATTTTGTTCGAGTTGCGTCTACGTTATAGGTTGTGACGATTGATGATTTTACAGAAGTGACAGCATCTGTAGCAGAAACGTAAATTGGTTTTGGATACCAACCATCCAATTCTAAATCATTCAAAAATTCATCCAACGCAAGTTGAAAAGTAGCATTGCCGATGTACGAATCTTCAATCACAACAATTGCAATACCGCGATCACTGTTTGCAATCACTTCAATTCCTGAAGATAAATAACCATATTTAACAGGCGTTGCAACAGATGACATGTAGATTTTATAATCATAAAGTGTATTTATAGATACAGTTAAATCAGTATAGGATGTAGCGTTAGATGGCAATGTAGCCAATGGAGATCCCCAAGAAATTGTTCCTTTATTTTTTCTGTAGATTGTAAAATTGGTTGCATCATTATCAGCCGGCCAATCAATTGTAATTGAAGGAGGAGAAACTTGAACAGTAGCTTCTGCTTTTACACTCAATGAATCACCATAAGGCTGGGCATATAAAGCACTTGAAACGATGGTTAAAAAAAATACGGGCACAAAACGAAAGAAAGACATAGTTAATGTTTTGACCAAATTTAATTCAAACAAATTGCATTTCTAGACTGATGTGGCATTTTAAACGAATCGGGTTTAGTTTGCATGTGTAAATAACAATCAAAACAACGAGTCAACTAGTGGTAATTATTTTGGAAAATCTGTTAGTATTAATCGTTAAATGAGATTAATAAGAAAGGACTATATTTACCACTTTAAATAATTTACTCATTATGTTGTCTTCGTTAATAGCCTTAGTAGCCTCATCAACTTTTATTGCTGAACATGTGATGGCAGAAAACAATCAAGAAGCCATTCTTGGTGGCTGGAAAGGTATTGAAATGTATCAAGATTTGCACTCTGAAGATGGCAAGACCTTTTATTTACCGAACTCAGAAGAAATTATTGTAGAAAAAAATAGAGTCCACGTTTATTTTTATCCATATTATAAAAGTGATGAGTTTGAAGCAGTGATTACACCAAAATCAATTGTTTATTTAGTTGGAAAGAAAAAAGTGAAAAGTGAATATACTGTGCAAGGAGATACGTTGATTTTGAGTGTAAACATTATCAATAAAGTTTTTGTTAAAATGTATAAGAAAGTAAATTTGGATAAAGATGTAATTGAAGAATTGGATCAATATGGATTTAATCCGTCTGCTGTTGTATTAGAATTTGAATTGGATACTTTGCATAAAAATTTAAGAACTGGTTTTTCAGATTATAGCGAATTGACTTTTGTGCCATTACAACATATTCAATTTTTGAGTGATAATTCAATGCGATTGAATAGGGAAGAAGCTATTCCCTTTGAGCGCGCCTATCAGAAAATTTGGTACACGCATAAAGAGATAATGCACGAATTTGAAATATACCGAATTCATGGAAGTCAAGAAATTTCAATTATACCAAAAACACTTTGTCAATGTGATACAATCATTTTGCCTTATATGGTGGTGTCTTGGGCGGATCGTATTCGTAAGCAAATTAAGGAAGATACTTGGTAGATTTATTTTGCCACGAATGACTTTTCTTTCCTTAATTGGCCGTCATAATTGTTATCACAAATTCATGCATTATTGGCTAAAAAGGCAACTTTATTTTATTTGCTTAGGCTTATTGTTTCTCGCAAAGTTGCGCAAAGAAAAAAGACACAGAGCTCCGCAGAGAAAAATGTTGGACAAGTTTCCAAAACAAAAAATCATTTTATACCGATGTGAAATAAGTAATGGTCCAATTCCGTTTCACTGCATTGCACCAAACTTCTTTCCAATCGGCATTTACCACTGTAAGATTTATAATTATTAGCATAATACCATTACTTAGTTCAAATTAGTCCAAAGGATAATTTGGGCTTAGTATTGTAAATGCCGATAGAGTAGCTGTTTGAGTTCAATATCTATTTTGATATTGGACTAATACAGATACCGTATCGGTATAATTTATAAATCACATTGGTATTATATCTGCGAATTTTTTCTGCGAACGTCAGCGGGGAAAAGTAATACCATTACTTAGTTCAAATTAGTCCAAAGGATAATTTGGGCTTAGTAATGTAAATGCCGATATAGTAGCTGTTTGAGTTCAATATCTATTTTGATATTGGACTAATACAGATA
>Ga0105048_10015137_pt1 | contig 11982 bp, 7 predicted proteins | sample MAT05_FD_78382 | JGI IMG/M metagenome (GOLD analysis project Ga0105048, IMG submission 78382) | Freshwater microbial communities from Lake Fryxell liftoff mats and glacier meltwater in Antarctica - MAT-05 | ecosystem: Environmental > Aquatic > Freshwater > Ice > Liftoff microbial mat | place...
CACGCTCGGCGAGATTATCAAAACTCAGGACATCACCCTCGGGGTCATTGTCTCGCCGCGAACCAGCACGACTGTTCCACAGCTCGGGCCCGACGCGACGATCGAAGACCGCGCCGAATGGGCAGACGCCAATACGGATTACGTCTGGCTCGGCGCTGGCAAGACGGTCGATAACACGCCCGTAGAGGCGATCGTCGCCTACGAAAACCCCATCGGCCTGGACGACGGCATCAACCTGCTCTTCGGCGACGGACATGTTGAGTTCTACGATATGGAGTCCGCCTTCGACTTGATCGAGAAGCAGACCGGAACCCGACCCGAGTGGTAGGCATTGCGGTTGGTGCAGACTCGTTAGGTAATGAAAAGAAGGTAACGAAAAGAAGGTGACGAAAAAGTTTTTTGGCTTTGAAACTTATTCTTTGTTAAGTTTCAAAAACCATGCGGTTCGTATTTTCGTCGGCGCTGGACTCTGCCCTGTTTCTCGCCGTGCTCATCGCGAGCACGTTTTCATTTTGTGCGATGCAAATGACTCGTGCCCGTGAAGGCGGCTTGCTCGTCGCGCTATTTGCCGATCGCGTCTTGTCCTGACCAGTTGCAAAGCGATCACGTGGTATAACAACTGTCACGCATGGGCATGCACCACTTGTTACCAATGGGGTTGCACTGCACAAATACAAGTCGTGGCACCCAAAACGTCCGAGCAGATGCGATTTGCCGCAAACGGCTGAAGTGTTGCTATCGGCGCGAACGATGAGTGTGAAGCGGCGTAAAGTTGTGCAGGACTCAAACGCAAAACTTGTCGCCGAAGTCAATCCTTCGCATGGTCGTGATGTGGTTAGAGGGCCGGGCCAGCAATAGATGTCAAAAGTGACGGGTAGGTTTGGAGTTGACGTCGCACAGTTCGATGATGCGCTATCGCTTGAGATGCGTCACGATTTCAATGGTCTGGTTCCCTGTGATGTGCAAAACGCTCGCGGCCTGCTGGGGCGTGCCGTCGATGCTCAGTTCAGTCCCGGCCGTAAACTTGCCGAGTGAAAAATCGACACTCGCGCCCGGCGGCAATTTGCTGACCTCAAGCGTACGCGAAAATAGAACTTCGCCCGGAGCGACACTGATAAGCGTCGGCGTCTCCGTGATCAACACGCGATTTTCCCCGGCGAGGATTTCGTGATTGAGAACGAGCTTGCCGTCCCGTATTTCATGCCCGAGAAAGCGATACTCGCGCGCGTCGGTCTGATCGGCGAACATAACGACGTGACGCTGAGTGTCGGGAGGCGCGAGAAGCGGAGTGCCGCGAACGCGCGGCTGCGGGCCGTGACGCGTGTCGTAAACGGCGCCGGTGAACTCGACGTCTCCACACCAGGCGAATATAAGCTTGCCGGTCTGCGTGTCGTAGGCCAGATTGAACTCGGGCGAAAAGCTCGCGACGAGCATGCGCGGAAACCCTTCGAGCGTGCAGCGAAAAACCGTCGGCGCGGCAGGTTGCGTGGCGGGGTTTGAAGATTGTTCGGCTGTAGTCGCGGCGACTGGCTTAGTGGACGCCGCCTCCTCGCTCCACCCGCAGGCGGCCGGGATGACGATTGAACCAAAAATCAAACAAAGAGCCCAGACCGTAGGAAGGCGAATCATCGGTCCTAAGGTACACACAAACGATTCGGCATCGCAAACCAGTGGTTGAATCGACAACCTTTATTTGGCGTCTTTAGGGAAATTGTTATTGTTCAGGCGTGTTCACGGCCGATCGTATTTCTAAAACGCCATGACTGAATCTTCACACATCCTGGCGATCAGAGTATTCGAGCAGCTCTTTAAAGAGCATCCGGTGCAGATCGCGCTGCTCGATTTGAAGGGCGTGATTCTCGCGGTCAACGAGCGATGGCACACGTTTGGAAGAGAGAACGGGCTGGATCCGACTTTCGATTTCGTCGGTATCAGTTACCTCGACGTTTGCCAGAAAGCGGCCGAGGCGGGAGATGAATTGGCGGCGATCGCGATGACGGGCCTGCTCGATGTTATGACGACGGGCCGAGTCAACTATGCGATGACCTACCCGTGTCACTCTCCGGACGAGAAGCGATGGTTCAAGTTGTGGATTCAGACGCAGTCGCCAGCGAATCCGACCATCATCGTGGTTCATCATCTTGTTCGGTCTGAGTCTGATCTGACTTCTTTTGTAGTGTTTCCAAAGTGGGATCAATGAGCGTGAGAATTAAGTAGCGGCATCAAAAGGGCTGCGAGCTTTTTTGCGTCATAGCTTGCGGACAGGCGGATCCGCACGAGCGGAAGGCCGCCGCTGGCGAACACTTTTTCGACCTCTTCATCGCGGGTCATTCGCTTCTTGCTTTCGTGCGTGCTGTCATCGAGCTCGACGCCGACTTTGGGTACGAGCGTTCGCGGATCGACGATGAGAAAATCAACGGATCGGCTTCCCATTTTAGCAAACCAACTGCTTCGGCCCGGCGTGTCACGTCCGCCGGGAAAGTAAAAGAGCTGGCGAAGCGAGACCTGTGCGAGGACGTGTCCGTGCTCGCCGACGACTTTTTTGAGTACGTGAAAGAAGTCGGCCTCGGCGTCGGAGATGAAGGATCGATTGACGCGGGCCTCTGGTTCGGGAAGAGGTGCGGGGCCGCGTGAGAAGCCGAGCATGCGAAGAATGATTCCGAGACAGCCGAGGCGATCGCTCATGGGAAGAATGTAGAGGAAGAATGTAGAGGAGGAGAAATGTTGAGGGCGAAGGTCGGAAGGAGGCGATTAAAAATTGGCGGCGTGTCGAGGATCAGTCGACACGCCGCCGTGGTGATGGAGAAGACTATGGAGAGAGACTTCTCTGAGAAGCGCCGGCCTGGGGTTTAGTCCAAACCGACGCGTTGGAAGAGTTCGCTCACACGGACGAGGTGTAAGACTTAGCCCACACCAAAGAGGTGTAAGACTTAGCCCACACCAAAGAGGTGTAAGACTTAGTTGGAGTTCTGGTACGCGTAGTAGTTCTTGATGTTGCGACCGTAGTAGCCGCCACCCTGATTTCGCACGCCGTTGAGGACGACGCCGAGGTGCTCGGCCTTGACTTGACGCAGTGCGTCACGCATACGCAGGAGCACGCCGCGGCTGTTGGCCTGGGCCTTGACCACGGTGACGACGCCGTCGACGCGGGGGGCAAGAGCGACGGTTTCGCTGACGAGCAGGATCGGACCCGAGTCGAAGATCACGTGGTCGTACTCTTCGAGGCTGCGGTCGATGAACTCGACGAGGAGCTGCGATTCGAGCAGTTCGGTCGGGTTGGCTGGGCGCGGGCCGGTCGGGAGGACGTCGAGGTTGGGGACGGACGTCTTCTTGGCGACGGACTCGGTGGAGGCCTGACCCGCGAGCACGTTGCCGAAGCCCGCGTCGTTGCTGACGCCGAATACGGAGTGCAGGTTCGGGCGACGGAAGTTGGCATCGACGAGCAGGATCTTGCGGCCGTTGAGGGCCAGACCAGCGGCGATGTTGCAGGCGACGGTCGTCTTGCCATCCCCGGCCGAGGGGCTGGTGATGAGCAGGCTTCGCGTCGTGTCGAGGCTTGCAGCGTGCTGCAGGCGGGTGCGGACCTGCCTGAAGTTTTCCGCCATGATCGAGTGAGGAGACTGGCTGATGACCAGGGGAAGCAGAGCGCCTTCGGCCTGGGGATCGTCACTCTCGTGCGGGATCATGCCCAGCATGTTGAGGTTACCGACCTTGGCGAGATCTCGCGGCGAGCGGATTGAGGTGTCGAGCAGCTCACGCAGGAAGGCGATCCCGACTGCCAGACCCAGGCCCATCAGAGTGGCGAGCGTGAGGGTGATCGGCAGACGCGGGAAGCTCATGGTGTCGGGGGCGGTCGGGGGAGTTGCCCAGTCGACGGTCGAGAGACGGTTTTGTTCGCCTTGAATCGTGCTCTTGAGCAGGATGATGCGATCTTCGAGCTTACGAACCGACTCTTCATCCTGACGCACGCCGTCGGAGCGGGCGAGCATTTCAGCCTGTTCGCGTGACAGTTCGCCGAGCTTGGTGCTCAGGTCACCGATTTGCTTACCGGAGACATCAACAGAAGCTTCGAGGGCGGCGACAGACTGCTTACCACTTTCGAGCAGGGCTGTGAAGTAGGTCGCACGGGTGCGTTCACGTGACTCTTCGAGCTTGCCCTTGATGGCATTGATCATCGAATCAGTCTCTTTAGCGATCATGCTATTGGGCGACTTGCGGATATCCGCATCACGCTGCAGTTCGAACGTCATGAGGCCGTTGCGGAGGTCGGCGATTTCAGGGGTGTTTTCGACCTGCAGGTTGATCGACGCGGGCACGAGGCCCTGTTGATACTGCTGGTCGAGCTGCGTCTGCTGGCCGCGAGCGAGGTCGAGTTCATCCGCACGTTCGATGCGACGAGTCAGGAGCTGACTGATTTGAAGCTGAAGACCCTGAAGGGTTGTCGAAGAACCGTCGCGGCCCGAGGAGCCAAGAGTCACCAGACCCTGTGAAACGGCCCGGCGGTTGGATTCGACACGCTCTTTGATCGTCTGAACGAAGTTGTTGAGCGCGGTGAGTTCTTCGGCGCGGCTGCCGATCTGAACGTCACGCTGATTGCGGATATGACGATCGACGACCGATTGGACGATGTCCTGGGCGTCGGCGGCAGACTCGGATGACATGGCGACGTTGATCAACTTCGTGCCGGGGATCGGGATGATGTCTAGGTTCTGCTGGAGCGACTGGACTGCCGCGCCGGAATCAAAGCCGCCCGACTTGAGGAACCGCTTGTACCAGCCGGTGGCGATGAGCTTGGAGTTCGCATCCTTGAGCTCTTGACGCCAGAGGGTGTCAGAGCGGAGCAGAGCGGACTGAGTCAGCTGTTCGATGGAGAGTGATGAAGCGTCGCCATTGGCAAAACTACCGCCGGGGTTGGTCGGGTCGCTGATCCGCTGGGGATTGAGCATGACGCGGCCGACGGCGGTGTACTGGGCAAAGTTCTTTGCGAGGTAGGTGTTCACGCCGAAACCGACGACGGCACCGAGCGTCGTGAGCAATGCGATGAGCCATGCGTTGGCGCGAAAAATACGCCATACGTCAGCGGCGGAAAGCTGATTCGCGTTCATCGCGGTTCCGCCGGACATGGTTTGAATACCACCGGGGATGGCCGGAGCGCGGTTACCAGCACGAGGGAAACGAGTTCCAGTTGTTTGCGGTAGAGTTGTCATTTTCTTCTCCATTAAGACGCTCAAAGAGCGTCGATTGAGGGCTGAAGTAAATCAGCCCGGAACCATCGCGATGAAACGGGTACCACCCCGCATCATGCGAAACATCACCACACAGATTGGAGCGGAATATCGGGAACTGCCGGTCTCGCGGGGCCACATGCGTAAGCCGCATGGCTGGTGGAGGAGTCTTGGACCGTAGGGGCCGAGACTTCTTCACCGGTGGGATTCGTACTGGGATAAAACATCCCATTTCACGAAGACCACTGGCTCGGGCGATGATCTTGATCAGAGATCAGAAAGGTGTGTGTCCAATCTGGAGCACCTTTTTGAGAAACGAAATCGAACGCGGGTTCATTTTTGAAGAGGCGTCGGATTCGGTTTCATCAGTGACCGGCAATCTCTCCTTGGGTTTCTCTCGAGAGGAGAATGAATCGTTTGGCGATTCATCAGTTCGAGGTGAAAAGTTGATCTGCACGACGCTTGGCGTCGTCGACCCTGCCACGAAGGCCCGGGTCCACACGTTGGCCATTAGAACGCAAGCGTTCCATTAAAGCAAGTGTTTTTTCTATCATTCGGACTGCTTCGCCCGGCTGTTTTTGCATGATATACCCCTCTGCCAGGTGCAACGACACCTCCGGAATTTCGCGCCGAATCAGGGCCTGATTCAGGACATCCATCCCCTGCTGAATATCACTATTCAGAAGCAGCAACCAACCGTAAGTATCTGCGATTAAAGGATCTGCGGCGACTCCGCCCGACGCTTTGACTGACAGATCGTAGGCAGTTTTGGCATACCCAAGACCCCGTTTTCGGTCATCGGTGCCGTCCGAAAGCGAGAGCACATAGGCGAGATTATTCAAATATTCCATGTTAGTGGAATTTAGCGCAATTGCCTGTTCATAACGCGTCCGAGCCGCCACCAGATCGGGCTTTTCACCCGATAATGCATAGGCACCCAGTAGTGCGTGCGCCTGGGCGCGTTGATCGGGCGTTGCGGCGGAGTCGTTTAGGATGCCGTCACTCGACTGAATCGCGCTCGCCAGATTGGCTTCGCCGAGTGCGACGGTCATTGCAAGGAGTCGATAGCTGTTGTCCTGAGCGATCTGGGTCTTGAATTTTTCCACGAACGAATTGCTTCCCATCGCCAGGGCGACGGATTGTGCGACGCTAAACACTGCCACGGGTGCTTGTTGCGGGTCGAGTGAGGCGGTCTGAGCGATAGCCCGGTCGATTTCGACAAGTGCGGCATCTTTGTTCTGGGTTCGCAGCAGTGCCAATGCCCTGCCCGCGCGAACCCACCATAGGTCACGAAGCTCGGCCGAATATTTGTCGCTGTCTGCAACGAGTTCGCGATTGGCACCGACCCTCAGCAAAATCTGCTGGTGCTTCTGCACGACCCCCGGACTGCCCGGCGCCGCCGCCAGCGCCTGGCGCGATGATGCCACAGCCTTGCCCGTGTCGTTTCGAGTCGCCCACATGTCCGCCTGTTCGAAGATCACGTCAGGATCGTTGACCAGGCCGGGCTTCTGACGGGCCGCGGCGAGGACTTCTTCGACCTTCGCCCATCGGGGCGGCAATTGCTGTGCATAGGTGCGAGCGAGTTCGATGACGATGCGTCGATCTTCAGGTGCTACGAGCAGCGCCGACTCGAGTTCCGCAATGGCGTCCTCATTCCTGGCGGTTTGCCTCAGCAACATCGCAGTCTGTAGTCGCACGTCGGGCTCCATCGGGCTTGAAGGCCTGCCTTGCCTGCGGGCTTCTTCCATTTCCCTGCGTGCTGCCTGAAGGTCGGCAAGAACGGCCGGGACGTCGATTGCACCCTTCGCGTTGCCGTCCGCCCGTCGCGCCGTCGACCGGAAGTAAAGGGCCGCCACGTCCTTGGGCCTGCTATTGAGCACTTCAGTGAAATACTCGATCGCTTTTGCCGGCTCGTTTGCTCGCAGCGCGACAAAGCCCGCCTGATTCAACATCTCGGGCGTACGCGATTTAGCCAGCGACTCTTCGACCAGCTTCTTCGCCTCATCCAATCTGCCAAGGTTCGCCAGCGTTTCGATAAGCGTTTGCGCGACCATGGAATTTTCCTGGCCTTGCCTGAGCACGTCCAGGCCCGAATCCAAACGTTGCTGTGCGAACATCAACTGAGCGAGCCTGATGCGAAGCTGCGGGTTATTGCCCGAGGAGATGAGCGACGATTGAAGCAGAAGAATCGCGTCGGCCGCTTTTCCTGCGCCGGAGAGCAATTCGCTTCGGACCATCAAAACCTGCGGGTCGCTCTTAAACTTATCGAGATTTGCGACGCGTTCGAACGCGTCGATTCCTTGCTGGGCATTGCCCGCTGCGATCGAGAGGGCTGCGAAATTTCTCGCGAATTCGAGATCATCGGGAAACTTTTCGAGTCCCCGCTTGTACACGTCGAGCGACTGGGCGGTGAACGCCTGGGCCGCCTTTTCGTCGAGTTTGGCGCGTGCACGGACGGCGTTGGTTTCGTACGCGCGGGCGAGTTCACGCCAATTTTGTCGGTTGGTCGGATACTGCTCGAGCATCTGCTTTCGCGGCTCGATGACCTTCGTTGCGTCGCCGAAGGTCAGTTCGTAACGCAGCGCCGCCTCTTTAAAAAACTCATCCTGCGGGGCGATTCGCATCCCCTGCTCGATGAGCGGTTTGGCCTTGGCGACCTGATCGGGCAGCGACACCATCGTCTCGACTGCGCCGCGAAGGGCCAGGAGATTCGTGGGCTGTCGGTCCAGCGCAAGGGTATAAGAAGCCGCGGCGTCGGAGAGGCTCTTTCGTGCGACGGCGATGTCGGTGGCGAAAGTCGCGTTGAACTGTTCGACGCGTGCCAGCGCCACGTGCCCGCCGGCAAAATCTGGAAACCGTGTAACGGCCTCGCGTGCGATCACCAGCGCCTGGTCGCGGTATTTCGACGACTCTTCTGCCGTTTTCGAGGCCTGTGCTCGAGCCAGAAGCAATTGAACCGCATATAGCCTGCCGCCCGCTCTGTCTCGATTGAGCTGAGTCAGTTTTTTCGTGATGACCTCGGCCTGATCCCAGTCGCCCTTGGTGGAGTAGATTTCCAAGAGTCGCTCGGCCGAGGAACCATCAACAGTGTCCAGTGCGTCGGCCTCTTTGAGCTTGGCCAGGTACGCATCCTGATCGCCGGCGGCTTGTGCACGCATCGCCTGGATCAGCGCTTTTTGAACGGGGTCTGTCACATTGTCCAGAAGTTTGTCCTGAAGTTTTTGTCGATCTTCGGGCGTTTGCGCCGAAATTTGGTCTCTGAGCAGCGCCATTTGCTGATCGCTGGGCGCGGTCACGAGAAACGCGTTGACCAGTTCGATCGCACGGGCTTGTTCCTTGTTTTGAACCAGGGCCTGCGCGAGCATCTGCACGGGCTGACTTTCGCCCGGCTTTTGCTGGACGAGCGCTTCGCCCAGGCGAACGGCTTCGTTGGTCTCGCCGATCTGAATCGCGATGCGGAGCTTGGCATCGAGATCGACGGCGGTGAGCTCGGGTAATTTGTCGAGCGAGTCTTTGCGAAGTTTGGGGTCGTCCCGACTGACCAGCGTCATGAGCCGCTGGCCTATTGCGTTATTCGGATCGACGCCCAGCACGATGGCGATCTGCTCTTTGGCGGCGGCGGCTTCGCCGTCACGGGCGTAGAGTTCGCCCAGTTGCAGACGGGCCTGCAGGTCGCCGGGGGCGCGGGCGATCATGTCCAAAAGAATTTGCCGAGCGCGGCCGTTTTGTCCGAGCTGAATCAGCAGATAAATCTGCCTGCGTTCGAGCTGCTGGCGGAGCTGTGTTGTTCGCATATCGCCAGCGCGAAGCGGAGTGAGATCTATGGCACGATTAATCGATTGCAACGACTCGTTTAATTCTCTTCGAACCAACTGTTGCCCGGCACGAATTTGAAGCACCATTGCCGAGCTTTCACCCAGGCGACTGCTGAGCAGATCGAGGTCTTTCTGCTGTTTCAAAATCAGTGCGTCACGCTCAACGCCGGGCTGAGAATTCAGGATCACGTCGTCGCGATATCGGGCACGATCGAACGCGGCGGTGGTCGCGTTGGGCTCGTGCATCTGCCCGCGCAGACTGATCAGACTGTAGCTGGGAGGCAACTCGACTTCGAGCTCGGCGACTGCTTCGGCGGATTTGCCTTGCGCGGCGAGGGTCTCGGCGAGGTTGATTCGGGGAGTCCAGTCGGCGGGGGCGACCTCTTTCATCCGCTCGGCGGCTTTCTGCGACACCGCGACCCGCCCGAGCAGTCGATTGATTGCCGACTGCGTCTGCAAGATCATGAACGCCTTAGGGTCTGAAACCGGCACGCCGTTCACAACCTGCTCGGAGATATCCGCAAGCGTCGTGAGGAGTTCCTGCTGTTTCGGGCGGTCAGAGGCGTAGAGGTTCAGCAGCTGCAGATAAAGCTCGGTCGCGCGAGAGCCTGCCTGAAAATTGACCACCGGACCGGCCGACCGAGTGGTTGGTGCAGCCGCGGCGGCACCAAATATCGCCAGTTCGCCGGCCAGGGCTGTCAGTTCATCGCGGATTTCAATCGCACGGGCAGGCAGTTCGCTGGTACGCGACTGCGGCGTCTCTCGAATCACCTGCAGAAAATCCGCGATCATCCCCATGGCTTGGTAGTGAATGAACTCGGGTTCGGCGGGATTTTCCTCACGAAATTTTTTCAGGTCGCGATTGGCTTGATCCACCTCGGCGCGGCCGGGTGTGACTGCCTGGACGGACAGTCCCTCGGCGATCACCTGGGCACGCGCGAGCTTGCCCAACGCGTTAGCGGGGTTGGACAGCAAAAGCTGGTCGGCCTGCGATTTGAGTTCACGGAGGTTTTCAAGTGTTCGCCCGCCAAGGAGCAAATATTCACGAGTCAATTCCACCTGCGCCTGAAGTGCGGGCTCGTAGGTTGGGTTCGCAGCGATCGCGTTCGCCAATCCACCCCGAACAAACTGCATGTTCGTTTGCTCGAAGCTCGTCAAATGAGACATGATCTGGCTGTAACGCACGAGAGCGGTGGCATTCGTGTTGTCGCTTCGGGTGAGTTGATCGATGAGCTTCTTCGCGCCCGGATAGTCGCCCGCCGCGACGGCTTCGTCGATCTTTTTATTCGTTTCCAATGGGTCGACGTACGTCCGCAATCTGACCAATGCGAACAAACCAGACGACCCGATGACCACGGCTGCGAGCGCGGCGAACAGGACTTTCTTATTCAGCTTCTTCTTCGTTTTTGCCATGGAATGAGGGCTATTTGTATGGGTTGTAGAGTTCGCTGATTCGTAAACCTTGTCCGATCATCATCTATCCTATCGACTACTTCTAATCGGTTGTTGGGTGGAATCAACCTCGCAAGAGTGACCGTTAGGAAATTTAGGGAAACTCAACTCTTGAGCAGAATGCCAGAACGCTATTCTCGGGTGCCACAAATTGGTGTTCCGCCCTGTGATTTGAGAACGATTTCGGGTGTCCTTTGTTTACTCATCTTTGTGAACAAAGAGGTGCCCTAGAAAAATGCCGAGTAAAACGAACTTTGTGGATGAAGCGAGCACTAATGGCTGACGGGCTAACGCTTATCGGAGGTGGCCTTTGGCCTGGTGACCTGGGACCAGTCGGGCAGAATTTTTTCAGCCTCGGGCATAAGGTAGGAGAGGAAATCGGCGATCCGGTCCTGCGCTTCCTGCGTGCGATTACTGCCGAAGAATGTCTTCATTTCGAACTTGCAATAGTAGCCAAAACGCTGGGTGAGGCTTTGAAGTTCCTGTCGCACGCCGGTCAGGGCGTCGGATTCGTATTTACCATTGACGGCGAAGAAGTAACCGACGTTGTAGGTCTGTGCCTGCATGCCGCGCTCGGGGCTTCGCTGGGTGAACTCAATGTATTTGATCCGCATTTTATCGAGTCTGCTGCCGGGAGTCGCGGCCAGGGGAAGGGTCACGGTTTCTGGATTTTGCGGGTCGAATCCGCCGCCCACCATGCAGTTTTCAGGGATGTGCGCGACGGTATCGACCAGACCGGTGTAATAGGCCATGTGGAAATAGACGAGCGCCTCGGGTCGGGATTGAGCTTGCAGACGGGCGGCGTCGCGTGCGGCGGGGTCTATGGAGGCGAGGTCTTTGACGACGCGAGGGTCGAGCAAGCGCGTGTCGACGTAAAACCGGTTGAGGTAATCTTTCGTGCCCAGTGTGTGCTCGATATTGCTTTCGAGCGGCACGTCGACGTTGATCTGAAAATAGGGGCCGATCTGCTTGGGCAATGAATTGATAGCGGCGCGAAGCGGGACCGGCTCCTTCTTAAAGTAAACACCCATCGCCTGGACCGCACTGTTCATGCCGATGGCGGCGGCGGCGAGGATCGTCACCACAAGTAAGAACGCGGGCGACAAAAGACTTTTCAGCACGACTCCGTGTCGAACAGTTGATCGCTTCTCTTTATTTGACAATAGTTTATGTAAATTAGTTTGCATTATACGGCCCCCTGAATGGTTGGTTTTAGCTTAGAACCCTCGTCTTCATCGTCCGCGACCTCGACCACCAACATATCAAGCAGCGACGCGACGCCGTAGAGCATGAAAAAGCCGGGAATCAGCATGACCATGCCGCTGAAGGCGTGGGCGAAATCCCCCGACCATTGCTCTGACACGTAAACATCGAGCAGTCCCTGCACGCTGACGCGCAGCACGTTGCAGAGGATCGCGATCGGCACGGCCGAGGCGACGACGATCAATTTTTGCCACAGCGCACGGTTCGAGAGGAATGCCGTGATCGCG
>Ga0105048_10015138_pt1 | contig 11982 bp, 4 predicted proteins | sample MAT05_FD_78382 | JGI IMG/M metagenome (GOLD analysis project Ga0105048, IMG submission 78382) | Freshwater microbial communities from Lake Fryxell liftoff mats and glacier meltwater in Antarctica - MAT-05 | ecosystem: Environmental > Aquatic > Freshwater > Ice > Liftoff microbial mat | place...
TACTCATTTTATAAGTATTATTACCTTCTAAAATAAAAATACCATTTTGCATGTCGCAAGCAATAATAATTTTACTAGGCAAGTACGGATAAGCCCCCCAATTTCCCTTATATGCACCTGTAGCAAAATTATCATTTACCCCATAAAGCGGACAAGTATCAAAAAAACCATATACTGTTGTAATCTCTGGAGTGGAAATATCATATAAATACAATCCATCTTGATAAGTGCTCACCCAACACCAATTATTTCCAACAATATAAGGATTGTGAGCCGTTGCACCTGTATTGGATTTTACATAATCCACGTTTGAAATATTGTTTACATTACTCACATTTAAAACTTTTATAGGTAATCCTGATGGTGCCTCATCTGTAAATATGAGTGTTTTTCTATCATCCGTTTGCCAGGAGCTATGGTTATAGCCAGCGTAAGGATATTCTTTATAGGATTGTATAATGGAAAATTTATTTTCTACGGAGTTAAATTTTAATATATGTAAACCACTGCCTCCACACGAAGCAAATACGGTATCGTTTCTCACAAACATATCATGCACATTATCTATGATAGTCGTATTAACATCATCTTCTAAATTCCTTAAAAGAACTGGCTTTTCAGGATTTGATAAACTATATATTCTCATCGTTGAATGTTGCCCGCTTGCATTAGTAGCACTTCCACAATATAATTTATCATTATCTATAAATATGGTGTGGCTTCTTTGAAAGTAAGTTGTATCATCATGAACGACATGAACAGAATCAGGTAAATATTGCATATCTACAATTTGAAAACTGTTAGGAGGAGAATCATCACTGACGATATAACAATAATTTTGATAGGTTTTAATTTCTCTCCACGTACAACCTGTTCGTTTTGCTTTTACAGAATCAACAATTAAAGGTTGAGAAGGAATAGTTACGTCAATAAAATAGGTTTGACTACTTGTCCCAACAATAGCGTATTCTTTATTTTTATTTGTCTGAGCCCAGCCCCAGCAACCAGAATATTTTCTACCATCACCATTTGTAGCATCTTTTTCTGGATCTATATGGGCTAACAAAGAAATATTTAAACTAGGATACGTTTGAGCCTTCATAAAATGGAAGGCAAAAATCAGTAGTAAAATATGATATCTGGTTTTCATTATTTTTTTCTCCACAAGGTACAATAAAAATGAGAGTTTAAATCTATTCATTTTTGGGTATAAATAATAGGAGGTTAATTGGCTATTTATGACAATAACGTTAACTTTGCCATTCAAATTAATCACCCCTAACACACATAAAATGATTCATTTCTTCGGAAACCAATCCAAAACCGTTTTTGCTGTTCAATCTCAACAAGTTATATCTCCAGAAGACATTCAAAAATTAAATTGGCTTTTTGGCAATACTCGAAAAATTGAAAAATCTATATTATCAGATTTTTTTACTGGTCCGCGTGCCGCGATGATTACCCCTTGGAGTACAAATGCCGTAGAAATTACTCAAAATATGGGTATTACTGGGCTTATTCGAATTGAAGAATTTGAAAAAGTTGATGCAAATTTTACAGATTTTGATCCCATGCTTTCTCAAATGTATAAAGAATTGAATCAAGAAATTTATACGATTAACGTCAATGCTGAATCCATTTTGAATATTACGGATATTGCAGCTTACAATAAATCGGAAGGTTTAGCTTTGAGTGGCGAAGAGGTTGATTACTTAAATAACTTGTCTACTAAATTAGAGAGAACATTAACAGACTCCGAAATCTTTGCGTTTTCGCAAGCTAATTCAGAACACTGTCGTCATAAAATATTTAATGGAACTTTTGTCATTGATGGCGAAGAAAAACCAAGTTCTCTTTTCAAATTAATAAAGAAAACGTCTGAAACCAATCCTAATGATATTATTTCTGCCTATAAAGATAACGTCGCTTTTGTCAGAGGTCCTAAAGTCATTCAATTTGCCCCAAAAAGTGCTGATAAACCAGATTTTTATGAAGAAAAAGAATTTGAATCGGTATTATCATTAAAAGCTGAAACTCATAATTTTCCCACCACCGTTGAACCATTTAATGGCGCTGCTACTGGATCGGGCGGAGAAATTCGGGATCGTTTAGCTGGTGGACAAGGCTCCTTGCCATTAGCTGGTACCGCTGTTTATATGACTTCTTATTCTCGTTTAGAAAATGACAGAGCATGGGAAAAAGGCATGAGCGAAAGACCATGGTTATATCAAACACCCATGGATATTTTAATTAAAGCCTCCAATGGTGCTTCTGATTTTGGTAATAAATTTGGTCAAACATTAATTACGGGTTCTGTATTGACTTTTGAACATGAACACTTCGACAAAATTAATGGAACAAGTAGGAAGTTGGGTTACGATAAAGTGATTATGCAAGCTGGTGGAATTGGATATGGAAAATTAGATCAAGCCCTTAAAAAAGCCCCCACAAAAGGAGATAAAATTGTTATTTTAGGAGGAGAAAATTACCGTATTGGAATGGGTGGAGCGGCAGTGTCATCGGCCGATACAGGAGCCTTTGGTTCAGGCATTGAATTAAATGCGATACAACGTTCAAATCCTGAAATGCAAAAACGTGCAGCAAATGCTATTCGTGGTTTAGTAGAGAGTGATCATAATCCTATTGTGTCTATACATGATCATGGTGCTGGCGGACATTTAAACTGTTTGTCAGAATTAGTAGAAGCCACTGGTGGTTTAATAGATTTGGATAAATTACCTGTAGGAGACCCTACCCTATCTGCTAAAGAAATTATTGGTAATGAATCGCAAGAACGGATGGGCTTAATCATTGGCGAAAAAGATATTGAAACCTTACAACGTATTGCTGATCGTGAGCGTTCGCCCATGTATCAAGTAGGCGATGTTACAAATGATCATCGGTTTACGTTTGAGTCTAAAAGCACTGGATTAAAACCAATGGATTACGCCTTGGAAGACTTTTTTGGAAGCTCCCCAAAAACGATTATGACGGATAAAACCATTACCGTAAATTATTCTGAATTAGAATATAACATAGAAAATATTCCATCATACTTAAATCAAGTATTGCAATTAGAAGCTGTTGCTTGTAAAGATTGGTTAACCAATAAAGTAGATCGTTGTGTTGGTGGACGAGTAGCAAAACAACAATGCGCTGGCCCATTACAATTGCCGTTAAACAATGTTGGAGTGATGGCATTAGATTATAAAGGAAAAGAAGGCATTGCTACAACCATTGGTCACTCGCCGATTTCTGCTTTAGTAAACCCGATAGCGGGTTCGAGAACTGCAATTGGAGAAGCATTATCTAACTTAGTGTGGGCACCTTTAAAAAACGGTTTAGCATCTGTGTCCTTATCAGCTAACTGGATGTGGGCTTGTAAAAACCAAGGTGAAGATGCTCGTTTATATGAGGCAGTAAGAGGATGTTCGGATTTTGCCATTGAATTAGGAATCAATATTCCAACAGGAAAAGATTCTTTATCCATGAAACAAAAATATCCTCACGATGAGGTTATTGCACCTGGCACCGTTATTATTTCTGCAGCTGGAAATTGTAATGATATTACAAAAGTTATTGAACCCGTTTTACAACGTGATGGCGGAAATATTTATTATATCAACTTATCACAAGATACTTTGAAGTTAGGAGGTTCATCTTTTGCACAAATATTAAATAAAATCGGTACAGATGTCCCTACAATTAAAGATGGAGCATACTTTAAAAAAGCATTTAATACCATACAAGATTTAATTAAAGCTGGTCATATTAAAGCTGGTCACGATGTTGGCAGCGGTGGTTTAATTACGACTTTATTAGAACTATGTTTTGCTGACGTAAATTTAGGAGCGAATTATGATTTATCGGTTTTAAAAGAAAAAGATTCGGTTAAAGTATTGTTCAACGAAAACATTTCCATTGTATTTCAAGCAGATGCTTCAGTCGAACACCTATTATTACAACATGGTATCGAGGCATTCAATATTGGCTCTGTAGCAGAAGGCAATTTAGTAACCATTAAAAATAACGCGGATTCATTTTCATTTGATGTTTCTGAAACAAGAGATATGTGGTATAAAACATCCTTTCTTTTGGATTCTAAACAATCTAAAAATGGAATGGCGCAAGAGCGTTATAGCAATTATAAAAATCAACCATTACAGTTTACTTTCCCTTCTCATTTTACTGGAAAACTTCCTGTCACTTCGAGCGTAGTCGAGAAGCGTCCTAAAGCAGCTATCATACGAGAGAAAGGTTCTAATTCTGAACGTGAAATGGCAAATGCTATGTATTTGGCAGGCTTTGATGTCAAAGATGTACACATGACTGATTTGATTTCTGGACGTGAAAATTTAGAAGACATTCAATTTATTGGAGCCGTTGGTGGGTTTTCTAATTCAGATGTATTAGGTTCAGCGAAAGGATGGGCTGGTGCATTTTTATATAACGAAAAAGCAAACACGGCGCTTAAAAATTTCTTCAACCGCAAAGATACCTTATCTGTAGGTATTTGTAATGGTTGCCAGTTAATGATGGAATTAGAATTAATAAATCCAGAGCATGACCTTCATGGAAAAATGCATCACAATACATCTAAAAAACATGAAAGTGGATTCACTTCTGTGAAAGTTCAAAAAAATAATTCAGTCATGCTTTCTTCTTTAGAGGGGGCAACTTTAGGTGTTTGGATTTCGCATGGGGAAGGTAAATTTAAATTACCTTATACGGAAGATAAGTATGGTATTGTAGCAAAATATGCCTATGATACCTATCCCGCAAATCCAAATGATTCGGATTTCAATACAGCCATGATGTGCGACACAACAGGAAGGCATTTAGTGATGATGCCACATATTGAACGTTCTATTTTTCAATGGAACTGGGCAAATTATCCTAAAGAGAGAAACGACGAGGTTTCTCCATGGATAGAAGCTTTTGTAAATGCAAAAAAATGGATTGATACCAATTTTTAGTATTACTCGTTCATTTTCTCGGGTCATTTCTAAATTGAAACATCGGAAGGCGATTAGTCGAACGCTTATTAGCGAATGTTATTTTCAGTTTAATCTATAGATATTTCTTTAAACCTTCCATGATTTTTTCAGTAGCTCCAGAGTTTTTACGCACGTAGTTTTTAGCTAAATAAGATGACTGGAATAGTAGGGTTTTATCGGAAATTAAATTATGTATTTGACTAGTTAATTCAGTAGCATCATTTACTACAAAGCCAACATTCAAATTAATGACTTCATAAGCTTCGTTAAATTTTTTAAAATTGGGACCAAATAATACTGGTAATCCATAAACCGTTGGTTCTAATATATTATGGATTCCGCTATCAAAACCACCACCAACCAAGGCGATATTTCCATATTTATAAACAGATGACAAAAACCCTATCGCATTCAAAACTAAAATCGAATCTGTTAGGTTAATAGGATTATCAGAATATAAATGAAATGCTAATTGATTTTTTGCTAATAAATTGCTTAAACGATCTATGTTTTTTTTATCAATTTCGTGAGGTGCAATAATTAATTTAAGGTTAGCATGTTTTTCTTTTAATTGTATATAAGATTCAATTAAAATGTCTTCGTCTTTTTGCCAAGAACTGCCAGCAACAATTACAAATGAATCTTTAGCAAAATCTTCAATTTCCTTAATTTGTTTCGGTGCAGAACATATTTGCAAAACTCTATCAAATCGTGTATCGCCCGCTAAAATCCCCGTACCAATTTTAAGGAGATTTAATAATCGAATAGAATGTACATCTTGTGTATAAATAGTTTTATAGGTACGCAAAGCTTGTCTAAAATTACCACCATACCATTTAAAAAAAGATTGATGTTTTTTAATAACTGTAGAAATTAAAATTGTCGGAATACGTTGTCTATCAAGTTCAAATAAATAGTTTAACCAAAATTCATATTTAACGAAAATACAAAGTTTAGGTTTTAAGATTGATAAAAATACCTTTGAATTAGTAGGTGTGTCTGATGGTAAATAGCAAACTAAATCGGCATAAGGATAATTTTTTTGGATTTCATAACCTGATGGTGAAAAAAAAGTAAGAACAATTTTTTGCTTGGGAAATTCTTTTTTTATTTTTTCAATAATAGGTCTACCTTGTTCAAACTCACCTAACGAAGCGCAATGAAACCAAATACACTGTTGTAATTGTAATTGAGAAACTTGCAAACTTAATTGTTCTTGCCAGTTTTGTCTTCCTTTAATCCATAACTTGGCTTTGGGATTAAATGGCGATGCCATTTTTAAGACAATGCTGAAAAGATATATACCAAGGTTATAAAAGAACATTGCTTTTTATTTACTTTAAAATAAAGTATCCATCTGAAATAAATTCAAAATGGATACTGACTATATTTTTATTAAAACTCAAAATTAATTTGTCCGTCCGATCCTTTAAAATTATCTGGATTTAATTTCTCCATGGCTCTGCGATGCAATTCCATTGGCGATAGACCATTATCTCCATTATGCTCCTCTTCTTCATCGTAATCATCTACAACAATCTCTTCACTTACCCGCAAATTAATTTCCTTTACTTTATAGGAAGTTATTTTCTTTCCTTTTGCCTTCATACTTACTAATGGCGCAAACTCCACCAAATTAATTGATTCATCTGGAATGACTTTATCCTTTTCTTTGTTAAATTTAATATCTACAACTGGTAATATTTGCGATGTGATTAACTCAATACGAGAATTTTCGTTTTCAGTAATGATTAATGTTTTATTGGTTGTGTTTTCTGGAACAAAGCGTTTGGTGATATAGGATTTACTTTCTCCATCAAAATAAATGCAAGAATAAACTAATTCAGGATAATATTTTTCAATTAAAATAATATCATCATCAAAGTGATTTAAAATATCGAAGGTATATAACTTGTAAATACCCTTACTTGTTACTGTTAAAATTTTATCCTCTCCTGCAAACTTTCCTAAAAAGGTTCCTTTACTATCTCTATTTAAACGATAAATAGCATCATTAAACCAATAATCTTCGGCCGCTAATGTAGATGTACCTTTAGTTTTTAATAATACTTTTTTAATAGCATATTTAGTTACGATATTTCCTGTTGAAGATCTTCCTTTCACGGGAGTTTCAGCAAAATCAATATCTAGTTCGAATTTACGTAAACCTGCTACTGGCTTTAAAATCACTTGTACTTTTTCCGCCTCGCCGTTAGGATTAATTGTAAACCAATGAACGATTGAGTTGGCTGTACCTTTAGTCAAATCATATTCCTTTTCGCGCGTAATACCAGTGACGTTAAAACGTTTGATGAAAGTGATTCCTTTTGGACCATCCGTATAAATCATATTATACGTTGTACGCTCATCATTTTTCTTGAAAATAGCAATGTAAATAATTTCTTTTCCGATAAACACTTTATCCGACACCTTAAATACTTTCATTTTGCCATCTTTTGTAAAGGCTATAATATCATCCAGATCAGAGCAATCACAAACAAATTCGTCTTTCTTTAAACTCTTACCTGCAAATCCTTCAGTACGATTTACGTATAACTTTTCGTTAGCCATAATCACTTCTGTAGCCACAATAGTTTCTAGCTCTTTGGTTTCAGTTTTACGTTCTTTGCCCGCTCCGTATTTCTTTTTTAAATTTTTAAAATACTCAACGGCATAGTCTACTAAGTTTGCTAGATGACTTTTGACAATCGCAATTTTATTATCCAACTCTTTCATGTGTTCCTCCGCCTTGATGCTATCAAAACGAGTAATACGAATCATTGGTATTTGAGTTAAACGATGTAAATCTTCGTCGTTAATTTCTCTTATTAATTTCTTTTTGTGAGGTGTAAAACATTCGTATAAATATTCAAATAGGGTTTCTTTATTTGAATATTTTTTAAAGTCGATGTACATTTCTTCTTTAATAAATATTTTTTCTAGAGATGAGAAATGCCATTTTTCTTCTAACTCACTTTGCTCAATTTCTAACTCGCGTTTTAATAGCGCTAAAGTTTGATGCGTCGATATTTTTAAAATTTCACTTACTCCAACAAAACGAGGTTTTTGGTTTTCAATGATACAGGCATTAGGCGAAATACTTAATTCACAATTTGTAAATGCGTATAAGGCATCAATGGTTTTATCAGGAGATATACCTGGTTGTAAGTGAATTAATATTTCAACATTTTCAGAGGTATTGTCTTCTACTTTTTTAACCTTAATTTTTCCTTTATCATTTGCGGCGATAATAGAATCAATTAAAGAGCCCGTTGTTGTGCTAAAAGGAATTTCAGTAATGATTAAGGTTTTACTATTTAACTCCTTCACTCGAGCGCGCACTTTTATTTTACCACCTCTTAATCCATCTTTATAATCACTAAAATCCGCAATACCACCCGTAATAAAATCAGGATAAATTACTGCTTTTCGTCCTCTTAATATTTGGATAGAGGCATCAATCAATTCAATAAAATTATGTGGTAAAATTTTTGTTGCCAAACCAACCGCTATCCCTTCCACGCCGTGCGCTAAAACCAAAGGAAATTTAACTGGTAAGGTAATTGGCTCTTTGTTACGGCCATCATAACTCATTCCCCAATTGGTCGTTTTTGGATTAAAGATAACTTCTTGTCCAAATTTAGATAAACGAGCTTCAATATAACGAGGTGCAGCAGCACTATCTCCCGTTAAAATATTCCCCCAGTTACCTTGCATATCAATCAGCAAATCTTTTTGTCCAATGGCTACCAAAGCATCACCAATACTTGCATCTCCATGCGGATGATATTTCATAGTGTTACCTATTAAGTTGGCTACTTTATTGTAGCGACCATCTTCCAATTCCCACATACTATGCAAGATTCTGCGTTGAACAGGCTTCAATCCATCTTCCATGGCAGGCACAGCCCGCTCTAAAATTACATAAGATGCGTAATCAATAAACCAATTTTTAAACATGCCAGAAACATGTTTAACGGTACTTAATTCACTATGTTCATTCGTTGTATTCTCTTCCATTTTTTAACTATCGTTACTTATCCTTAATACTCATCTCAAAAAATCTACTATTTATTCAGCCATTCCTTCTGAAATTTTCAGATTCTATTTTTTTAAGATGCCTACAAATATAATATTACTGTTTATTTATTTTAAACTCCTCATCGCTTGACTTACCCTTTAATATTCACAATTAGAGGACTATATAATTTTTATTATCTTTTAATAAACTATTAATTTTCTCTTTAAAAAAAATAATCCTTCATTCAATTTAGTCTTTAACTTATCTGACTGATAGGCATTTAAACCTGCGGTTTCGATAGAATTGCCATACGCATAAATATCAGAAATTTCAGAATCATATATTAATTCATTTGTAGAAAGATTTCTTAAACTTAATTTGATTTTTAGGAAAGATAATTGAACGCCATAATTTGCATTTAAAACATCCGAGCTAATATCCTTCATTGTATTGACATCAATATCTATTAAAAAATCTGCTTGCGCTTTTGTTTCAACTAATTTCACTTCGTTTCCATTAAATCTAGAACTAATTAAAGGCGCAACTATCTTTTGATTATTGAGTTTATTTAAATTTTTCTCAACACAATTAATAAAAACCTTAACTGAACTTACTTCTGCAAAGGCTTTTAATTGAGGCGTTTCTATAAACTTCTTAAGAATGGTGATTGCATTTTTACTCACACTATCCGAATTCATTAACTTATAGATGTCGGGATTTAATATAAAATAAACCGTTTGATTTAGTGGTTTAACATAGTCCACTGCAATTTCAATGTCTCCTTGCGCATTGCTTAAAGTAGATTCTTTAATCTTTACATCTTCATTATCTGAATTTATGATAAATGGAAAATCTATTAATGGTGTTTTATTATTTAGCAACAATTGATAGCTAAGTGGTTTATAGGATGGTTGATAAGGCTTAATAATAGCATTTTTTGTTTTAGCAACTAAGGAAATAGATTGCAATTGTTTTTGAATTAAATTAGATAAATCAAAAATATTTCTGACATTATTAGCGGCTTCAAATTTTAATTCTTCGTTAAGGTAAGGGCTTAAAATGCCGAATGACTGAATCCGCTTTTTTAAACTTCCTGTAAAATTTCCTTCTTTTTCATCATTAAAAGAAAGTGCAATTAAATTAATTGCTTTTTCAATATTGAGTTGCTTTTTCGTTGCTTTACGATTTCCGTATTCTTGTTTGTCTAACTCGTAGTAAACCCAATATTGTTTTCCATTATCATAGGTATCCACTAATTTATATCCTTCTAAATTATCATTACTACTTAATTTAATTAATGAATTAAAGTTTTCGTTGAATTGATTGTTATTTTGAACGGTATAGAGAATTGAATTTGAAGATATATCTACTTTTATTTCGGAGGCTAAATCAAATAAAGCATTTTTTTTTGCTTCATTTTGATAGTTATTTCCTGAACTTTTATCGCAAAATCCAATGCCCACAAATCTCGAATTGATGAGTGGTCTTTTGTTTATCCAACTAGGTGGCAATGGTTCGTTAGGAACTTGTGAAAAATGAGCTTGAGAGATTAATAGTAATAAAACTATATGTATAAACACGTTTTTTTTCATGATTATTTAATTATATAGTTTGATAAAGTAGAACTAAAAACAGTTGAGACTTTTTGATCTGTTTCTGATTTTAGGGTGGCAAATGATTTTAATTCTTTTACATTATTAAATCCATTTCTCCAACTTGATGGATTGTATTGATTTATTCTAGGCACTACAGTCGGATCATATGGTAAATAATTATTTGTATTGTAAGTTGGAGTATATATAGATTTTACTAATCGACCAGATTTTACAAATTCATAATAATCTAATTGATTCACTGAAAAACAATTTTCGGTTTTGGTGGCTACGACCTGATTTGAAATTGCATCTATAATTTTATATTTAAAATCATAGGAGTAAGATCGTTGAGCTTTGATTTGATTATAGGGCGTTTTTTGATAAATGGTTACGAAAGTTGTGTCTTTTTTTATTGTAAACTTTTCATAGCAGAAGTTCGACGTACTTGTTTGCGGCATTTCAATTTCTCTTTTGTTGAGTACATCAAAAAAATAAAAATAATCTGCTCCCGTTGCTTTTCTGATGGACTGTATTAAATCTAAATTTGCTGCTAGATTATTATCATTTATTTCAGGGAAATTTACAAATGGTGTATTATTAATTAATTTTGCTTTTCCCGTATTTTTAGAAGCTATTTCATTAAAACTATCATATAATTGCTCTTCAATATCTTTTTCTAATGATTTTGTAGGCTTAAATATGATATAACTTTTTTTTAGTAATTCATTTACCAAGTCAAATAAATCTTTCGAGTCTTTATAAAATGAAATGTCATTGATCTGACTTAAATAAATTCTTGCACTTACGTAGCTTTTGGCCTCCATTTCTTTAACTGCTAATAAATATAAAGGTTCACACCTAGAAGTTACTTCTAATTCTTGTGTTTTTTTATAGGTTGGATTATATTTTTTAATTTTAGAAATTGATTTTAAAGCGAGTTCAAAATCCTTTTGATTGACTGCATCTGTCGCTTCGATATAGTGCTTATTTAAATAATATTCTAAAGATTTATTGTAATCATTTTCGTATGCTTTAGGATAATTTAATTCAACGTTTAAAATGAAAGATTTTAAGACAAAACTTTTTAAGCGATCAAACGTTTCAATACAATTTTCATATTGTTGGGTATTATATTCCCTGAAAAATTGAGAAGACAAATTATTAATATGTTTCTGGCCAACCTCTTTCAACTTCATGCGAGCTTTGGTATTACTATGTTTTCTGTTTAAGGATTCATAATAATATTCAGACGCGTCGCTCACTAAACCTTGCTCTTCCAGTTTTATGGCAGCCTTAAAATATTTTTTTGAGCCAGAACAAGAAGTAATAGCAATACTAATAACAATAAGATATGGAAATAGTCGTAAAA
>Ga0105048_10015139_pt1 | contig 11981 bp, 10 predicted proteins | sample MAT05_FD_78382 | JGI IMG/M metagenome (GOLD analysis project Ga0105048, IMG submission 78382) | Freshwater microbial communities from Lake Fryxell liftoff mats and glacier meltwater in Antarctica - MAT-05 | ecosystem: Environmental > Aquatic > Freshwater > Ice > Liftoff microbial mat | place...
CCGGGCGTTCAGGCGCTTGCATGTCCTGCCGTGCAAGCCGACCGCTCGAACCCCCTTGAATACGTTCGGGGGCGCCCCCATTGATGGGCCCGTCGCGCGCTGGACCGACCATATGGATTGCCCGGCGTGGCACGCATCGTAAGTTACCTCTTGATTCAACACATTAGAAAAGGCCAATCGCCATGAAAATTCGTCCTTTGCACGACCGTGTGATCGTTAAGCGCATGGAAGAAGAGCGCATCAGCGCCGGCGGCATCGTGATTCCTGATTCCGCCACTGAAAAACCCGTCCGCGGCCTCGTTCTGGCTGCCGGCAACGGCAAGATCCTCGAAAACGGCACGGTTCGCCCGATCGCGGTGAAGGCTGGCGACAAAGTTCTGTTCGGCAAGTACAGCGGCACCGAAGTGAAGGTCGACGGCGAAGAACTGTTGGTCATGCGCGAGGAAGACATCATGGGCGTGATCGAAGACTGATAGCGCTACTGGCGGCGTTTTTGCCGCTGCGACGCGGTTGCTTGCTTCCCGACTCTCTTCATTTTCATCTTTTATTTTTCAAGGATTATCCCAATGGCAGCTAAAGAAGTTCGTTTTGGCGAAGATGCACGCGCCCGTATGGTGAGGGGCGTTAACGTCCTGGCCAATGCCGTCAAAGTTACCCTCGGCCCGAAAGGCCGCAATGTCGTGCTCGAAAAGAGCTTCGGCGCGCCGACGATTACCAAGGACGGCGTGTCCGTCGCCAAGGAAATCGAACTGGCTGACAAGTTCGAAAACATGGGCGCGCAGATGGTCAAGGAAGTCGCTTCCAAGACCTCTGACATCGCCGGCGACGGCACCACCACGGCAACCGTGTTGGCGCAGGCGCTGATCCGTGAGGGCATGAAGGCGGTCGCCGCCGGCATGAACCCGATGGATCTGAAGCGTGGTATCGACAAGGCCGTTATCGTGGCCGTCGAGCAGTTGAAGGCGCTTTCCAAGCCGTGTACTGATGACAAGGAAATCGCTCAGGTTGGCGCAATTTCGGCCAATAGCGATCCGGAAATCGGCACGATCATTGCTGACGCGATGAAGAAAGTGGGCAAGGAAGGCGTGATCACCGTTGAAGAAGGCTCGGGGTTGAACAATGAACTCGACATCGTCGAGGGCATGCAGTTCGATCGCGGTTATCTGTCGCCGTACTTCATCAACAATCAGCAGACCATGAAGACGGAGCTCGAAGCCCCGTTCATCCTGCTGCACGACAAGAAAATCTCCAACGTCCGCGAGCTGCTGCCGCTGTTGGAAGCCGTTGCCAAGTCCGGCAAGCCGCTGCTGATCGTCGCCGAAGAAGTGGAAGGCGAAGCGCTGGCGACTCTGGTGGTCAATACCATCCGCGGCATCGTTAAGGTGTGCGCAGTGAAGGCGCCGGGCTTTGGTGATCGTCGCAAGGCGATGCTGGAAGACATGGCGATCCTCACTGGCGGTCAGGTCATCAGCGAAGAAGTGGGTCTGTCGCTGGAGAAGGCCACGCTGAAAGATTTGGGCACCGCTAAGCGCATCGTTATCGAGAAGGAAAACACCACGATCATCGACGGCGCTGGCAAGGCTGACGTGATCAAGGCGCGCATCGACCAGATCAAGAAGCAGGTCGAAGACACCAGCTCTGATTACGATCGCGAGAAGCTGCAAGAACGCGTGGCCAAGCTGGCCGGCGGCGTTGCGGTGATCAAAGTTGGCGCGGCGACCGAAGTTGAGATGAAGGAAAAGAAGGCGCGCGTCGAAGATGCGCTGCACTCCACGCGTGCGGCCGTCGAAGAAGGCATCGTACCGGGCGGCGGTGTGGCTCTGGTGCGCGGTTTGGCTGCAGTGCGCGCGCTGAAGGGTTCCAACGAAGACCAGAACCACGGCATCCAGATCGCCGCACGCGCGATGGAAGCGCCGCTGCGTGAAATCGCCGCCAACAGCGGTGACGAGCCGAGCGTCGTGTTGAACCAAGTGGCCGCCGGCACGGGCAACTACGGTTACAACGCCGCAACGGGCGAGTACGGCGACATGGTCGAAATGGGCATTCTGGACCCGACCAAGGTCACCCGTTACGCCTTGCAGAACGCCGCTTCGATCGCGGGCCTGATGATCACCACGGAAGCGATGGTGGCAGAAGCGCCGAAGAAAGAAGCTGCCGGCGGCGGTGGCGGTCATGACCATGGCGGCGGTGGCATGGGCGGTATGGACTTCTGATCAACCACTCTGGTTGAAAAACACGCAGGCCTGCGAAGGCCTGCGCGTTTACAGATGCAGTTGCAGAACCAAGCCCCGCGCATGCGGGGCTTGGTTTTTGTGTTGGCGAGATTGATTGCCAAGAAACCACCAATCCGAGCGCACACTCGGTCCAGGTAGAGCATGCTGCGCGCATGCGCATTGATCTGCCCTCCCGCGGTTTGCATCTCGATTACGAATGGACCGGTCCATTCGATGGGCCGGTGCTGATCCTGATTATGGGTTTGGGTATGCAACGTGTGGCTTGGCCGCCTGAGCTACTGGCTGGCTTGGCGGCGCGTGGCTTGCGCGTTCTGAGCTTCGACAATCGCGATATTGGTTTGTCAGGTACTGGCACATTGGCACCACACATGGGCGTGCGGCGCGCTGTTTTGCGCTATTTCCTGCATTTGCCGATTCGCGCGCCGTATTCGCTGGACGATATGGCGGCTGACACACTCGCTTTGGCCGATGCGCTGCACGTTGAGCGCTTTCATGTCGCCGGCATCAGCATGGGTGGCATGATCGGCCAGCAGTTGGCACTCATGGCACCCGATCGTGTGCTGAGCCTGTGTTCAATGTTATCGAGCGCCGGGCCACGCTCGGCGCCGGCGCCGCATTGGCGGGTCACGCGCAGAATGCTGCGCGCGCCGAGTCTTAACAGCACGCCCGAACAACGCATTGAACACTACGTAGCGCTGTTCACCGAAATTGGCCAGCACGACGATCCGGTCGAAATCGAACGTTTGCGGCGCGGCCTGACTGCCGCCCTAAGCCGCGCGTATCGACCGGCCGGGACCATGCGGCAATTGCTGGCGATCAGCGCAGAGCCTGATCGCAGCGCGCGCTTGCGCCACATCCGCACGCCGACCTTGATCGTGCACGGCGCCCGCGATCCCTTGGTGCCGGTCGCCGCAGCCCATCATTTAGCGCGCGTTTTACCGCACGCACAGCTGAAAATCATCGAAGGATTGGGCCACGATTTACCGGCCTGGGTCATGCCGCAATTGGTGGATTTACTCGCCGCCCAGTGCGGGCGATAGGACCTTTTACTGCACCGCTGTCGTAGGTCACGTTGCCCGCAGGGCTACGTGACGGCGTGAAGCTGCGCGAGGCCACCAACATGACGGTGCGGCGCTGTCACGTAGGCCTTCGGCCAACGTGACCTACTCTCACCACGTGAAGCTGCGCGAGGCCACCAACATGACGGTGCGGCGCTGTCACCTAGGCCTTCGGCCAACGTGACCTACTCTCACCATAGCCTCAGCTGGCAAAACTGAACGAGTGCGGCAGCAATTCGCCGATGGTGGTGTGCAAAATGCTGCCGTCGGCAGCGAGGAATAACACTCTCGCGTGGCTGCCAAATTCGCGGATCATCTGGCGACAAGCGCCGCACGGTGGAATGGGCAGCGCGTGGCCGTGGCGATCGGTGGCGGATATGGCGATGACGGCCAACTGGAAGGCCGCCCCCTCGGCACGCACCGCGGCGGCAATGGCATTGCGCTCGGCGCAATTGCCGACGTTAAACGCGCCGTTCTCCACGTTGCAGCCGGAATACAGCAAACCGCTGATTGAGCGCAGCGCGGCGCCAACGTACAACTGCGAATACGGCGCGTAAGCATTTTTCAGCGCCTGCATGGATTCGTCGAGTAGATCCTGATGGACGGACATCGGCTGGGCTCAGATCGTGGGCGCGGATCTTCAAACTACGCCTTTTGCAGCCCAATCGCGATGCTTTGAGTAAGTCCAGCTTGGCTTTCCCTGCGACGTATGACGTATCGTCGTCTAAACCCACCGGAGCCACGCTGATGCTGATTCGAATCCTCGCCGGCTTATGCCTGCTAAGCACTCAGGCTGTTGCGCAGACCTTTTATGTGGCCAGCAATGGCGTCGATGCGCCGGCGGGCGGCACCTTGGCGGCGCCGTGGGCAACGATCACCTATGCGCTGGATCGGGTGCCGGATCAAAGCCTGGTATTGGTGCGACCGGGCACTTACACCGGGCGCATCCGCATTCGCGGCAACTTTGCGCAGGGCGTGACGGTGCGCTCAGAAATACCGTATCAGGCGCGTTTACGTGCCGCGGAGGCAGTGCTGACCATTTTTAACGACAGCGCCAATATCCAAGGCATCAGTATTGAGGGTTTCGATATTGCCCATAGCGGCGCTGGCGCGGCAGCACTGGTGGTCCAAATCCAGGATGGTTTTGCAACCGATACCAGCCGCATTACTTTGCGCGACAATATTCTGCACGACAGCTGGAATAACGACATTCTAAAAATCAACAACGGCGCCAGCCAGATTCGCGTGATTGGCAATATGTTTTATAATCAGACGGGTTCCGATGAGCATATTGATATCAACAGCGTTGATGATGTGATAGTCGAGAACAATGTGTTCTTTAATAACTTTGCAGCCAGTGGTCGAGTGAATAACAACGACACCTCCAGTTATGTGGTGGTCAAAGATTCCAACGGCAGCAATGACGAGTACCTCGGTGCACGCAATGTGCAATTGCGTGGCAATGTCTTTTTGAACTGGGAAGGGTCATTTGGCAGCGGTTTTATTTTATTCGGCGAAGATGGCACGGCCAATTTCGAAGCGTTTGACTGCGTCGCCGAGAATAATCTGTTCATCGGCAATAGCAGCAATACGATGCGCTCGCCACTTGGCGTTAAAGGCAGTCGCGACATCAGCTTCCGGCACAACACGGTGATTGGCAATTTGCCAGCCAACGCGTTTGCGACGCGAATCAACCGCGAAAGCGACAATCCGCCCATTGAAGCGGTGCGCTTTGTGCACAACGTGTTCAGTGATCCAAGCTCGACGATGACCGACTTCTCCGACACCTTGCCAGCTGACCTTTCGATTGCGCGACCGAGCACCCTAAGCCGCAACGCCTATTGGAACGGCGGCGCTGCGCTGCCGTTTGACGCCGGCGATGTGCTCAATATCAGCGGTGATTCCAACCGCATTGAAGCTGATCCCGGCCTGCCCAGCCAAATCGGCATACAAACGCCGCACTGGCTGCCCGGCCAGAATCTGTTCAACGGCGGTCATGCGCGCATTCGGGATGCCTTTGTTGCGCTGGTCAACAGCTACGGCACTCCAGCGCCCGGCAGTTTGATCATCAATGCGGCGACAGCGGGCGCCGATGTACCCAGTACCGACATCCTGGGCCGACCGCGCCCGCCCAATGCCGCCGACCTTGGCTGTTTTGAAATCGTCGCCGGGCAGTTTGCGTTTGCCGATGGGTTTGAGGACTAAGGGATTGTTGGTGGTTGCGGGTTGCAGCCCGCGTGCGATTTCGAAGCATCTAGCGCGCGCTTTTGACAAAACAGCCCTGCCTGCGCTGAGTTTCATCTTGATTTTGATGCATATCTGCGTGATCTTAGACTTGGCGCGAGCTTTGCTTGAAGGGCTGGTCGCCCTTCGGTACTAAACTTGATGACTGCATGGATTGCCGATGTCCGCACTGCCGCGCGCAGTTTGCGTCGGGTGCCTGGTTTTGCGCTGGGCGCGATTTTTACCATCGCGCTGGGCATTGCTAGCGTCACCGTGGTCTATGCCTTGCTGCAGGCGGTTTTGTTGGAACCCTTGCCGCTGCCGGGGCCCGAGCACATTGTTGCGGTGCATCGACACCTCTCGGACAGTGCCAATCTGAGCCTGCCGGATGTAATCGAGCTGCGGGAGCGGCTGCGCTCCTTCGATGCGATCGCCACGGTGTCACCGGATTTTGCGCTGGATCGCAGTGACGGCGACACGCCGACGCGGGTGCGCGCGGCGCTGGTGGAATCTGACTTCTTCCGAGTGATCGGCCTGCCGCCGTTGTTGGGCCGCCTATTGCGTCACGACGACGATGTAGCGGGCGCGCCGCCGGTGGTCGTGCTGGGCGCAAGCTACTGGCGCTCGCATTTTGGCGGCGATCCGAGCGTGATCGGGCGGCGCTTGAGTCTGTCGGAAGTCAGCGCCGAAATTGTCGGCGTTGCCGATGATCGCGCTGATTTGTTTGAGATTGGCACCGCGTTATGGGCGCCGTTGCCACCGTTTGCGCCCTGGGCGCCAAGCTCACCGGGCTCGAACACCTTCGAAGCCGTCGCTCGCGTCAGCGCCAACAGCAGTGTGACCGCGGCGCGCGCCGAATTGGCGGCGGTCAGCGCGGCTTTGGCGAAAGAACGCGGCAATCCTGACAAGGTTCTGGACGCCACTGCATGGGTGGACTTTGTTACCGCCAGCGCGCGCCAGGGTTTGTGGATGTTGTTTGCCGCGGTGCTGCTGCTGTTGACGCTAGCGACCGCCAATGTGGCGGCCTTGGTGTTGGTGCGCAGCACGCGTCGCCGGGCGGAATTGGCCTTGCGCCACGCGCTGGGTGCCAGTCGCCAGCGCTTGTTGCGTCTGCTTTTGACTGAGGGACTATTGCTCGGATTGGCCGGCGGCGCTATGGGCATCACGCTGGCGCTAGTGGCGTTTGAAGTGCTGCGCGCGCAGGCGCAAGGCGCGTTGCCGCGACTCGCAGGCGCCAGCATCGATGGCAGCGTATTGCTGATCGCCGCGCTGGGCACCTTGATCAGCGTGCTGCTCTTTAGCGCGTTGCCGGCTTGGCGCGTGCGCGCGCAGCGCGCCACGGCACGGACATCCGGAATCGGACAACAGCGCGGCGAAGCGCGCACGCTGGGCAGTTTGATCACGCTCGAAGTTGCGTTGGCCTGCGCTCTGTTGGGTGCGGCCGGGCTTCTGACTCGCAGTTTCCTGGCGCTATCGGCCATACCGCTGGGTTTTGATGCCAATGCGGTGCTGACCGCCGAGGTGGTGCTGCCCGAATCGCGCTACAGCGAAATTGAACCGCAAACACGCGCCTACAGCGCCATGGTGCAGGCGCTGTCGGCCGAGCCCGGGGTCAGTCACGCGGCTTTGGTGGTTGGCCCGCCGTTGTTGGCGGCGCAGGGTATTAGTCACACGCTACTGGTCGATGGGCGAGAACTCACCGATGCCAGCGCCCGCTATCGACCGATCGTTGGCGACTATTTTGCGGCGCTGGGCATGAGCGCGTTGGCGGGCCGCGGCGTGCAGGTTGGTGATGAAAACGGCGAACGCATCGCCTGGGTCAATCAGACCTTTGCGCGACGCTACTTGCAGGACATGGATCCGATCGGTGCACGCATTGCATGGAAACCGGGTGAGGCGGGAGCCGCCGAGCAGCCCTTGTGGATGCGGGTAGTCGGCGTGGTCAGCGATGTACGCGGTGGCACGCTGCGCAGCGACGACGCGCCCTCCGTATACGCGCCATACGCGCAACGCGAAGCCAATTGGATTCGTTTTGGCACCTTGGTCGCACGCGTGGCGGGCGATCCAGCCGACTACCGCGATGCGCTGCTGCGGGCGGTTAGTGTCGGCGACCCCGCCATTGCGCTGGGCGAGCTGAGCACAATGGTGGATCGCACCGAGCGCGCTTTGTCGCGCGATCGCTATCTGCTGCAGCTGGTCGCGCTGTTCGCCGCGCTGGCGCTCGCGCTTGGCGTGCAGGGCGTGTACAGCGTGGTGTCCTTCGCGGTGGAGCAGCGGCGCGGCGAAATCGGCGTGCGCCTAGCGCTAGGGGCCAGCCCGGCGCAGGCGATGCGAGCGCTGATCAGCGCCACACTACCGCACATTTTGCTGGGCACCGCCATTGGCTTAGGGTTAACGCTGCTCGCCGGACGCCTGTTGGCCAATGTGTTATTTGGTGTGACCAGCTTTGACCCGGCAACGCTATTGGCAAGCGCTACGCTTTTGATCGGTGGTGGTTTATGCGCCGCTTGGTTACCGGCGCGGCGCGCACCAGCCGTGGAACTGAGTCAGACGCTGCGCAGTTAACTGCTCATCCGCACCACGACGATGGCCAGGATCAACAGCAGTGCCAGCGCCACCGCGGCTGGCATCAATAATCCCCAGCGTTCCTGCGGAAGATTTTGTGGCAGAAAACTGCGCGTGGAGGGCTTGCGATTGGGGTCGGTTGACATGATCAGTGCCGTGAAGGACGAGTTTGTGAGTTTAGAGGGCTGGTGAGGAAATAACTTGGACTTTTGGCCACGAGCCCTTAGCCCAGATAGGACGAGCTGCGCTGCTGAGCAGCGTATTCAGTGATTCTGCGTCATCATCCGCGCTAACGAGTTGAGTGGGCGCGGAATCGACATGGCGAAGGGTAAACAGGCAGTGCGCGGCGGCGGCAGTGCGCCACTGCCATTTTGGGTGTGGCTGATCACCGGTTTTGCGCTGGGTGTGGGTTTATCGATGTTTTTTATCTTGCGAGATGGCATGCCCAACTCCGGACCGCAGCCCAATCCCAATGCGCAAAGCGGCGATAGCGACAAACCCTTGGTCGAATTGGCCGCCGGGGACAGTCGCGCAGCTGACGCCGCCAAGCGGCCACGCTATGAGTTCTATTCGGTATTGCCGGAGATTGAAGTGGTCATCCCCGACGCTGAACTCACCGAACAATCGCGCAAACCACCGCCGCCTGCCGCTGCGGGGGCGACCGCACGCATGTTTCTGCAAGTGGGTAGCTTCACCAACTCCGGGGACGCCGAATCACACAAAGCGCGCATGGCCCTGTTGGGTGTGCAAAGCCAAGTCACGCCAGTCAAAATCAACGATCGCACCTGGCATCGCGTGCGCGTGGGGCCGTACACCGATACACGCGCGCTAGAAGCGGCCAAACGCCAACTCGCTGGCGCCAATATTGAAGCCATTGCGCTGCGCGAAACCGGCGGTTAACAGTTGCGTTGGAAAGATCACAGAGTCATGAACACACGCGTGCTTGACCGCAGCTTGCCTATACTGAGATGTTAACGAGCGCAGAGGATGGGGCCATGAGCGAACGCGATGTGATGCAATACGACGTGGTCATCGTCGGCGCCGGTCCGGCTGGCTTGGCTTGCGCGATCCGACTCAAACAACTCAAGCCTGAACTTGGCGTATGCGTGATTGAAAAGGCGTCGGCGATCGGCGCGCACATCTTGTCCGGCGCGGTCATCGAACCGCAGCCACTGGATGAATTGTTGCCGGGTTGGCGCGCTGCCCCACCGCCGATCTGCGTAGCCGCCAAACGTGATGAATTTCGATTGCTGACTAAAACCCGCGCGTGGTCGATGCCCACACCGCCGCAAATGCACAATCACGGCAACTTCATTGTCTCGCTGGGAGCGATGTGCGCCTGGATGGCGCCGCAGGCTGAAGCGCTGGGCGTGGAGATTTTCCCGGGTTTTGCCGCCGCCGACACCTTGATAGACGATGGCGGCCGAGTGATCGGCGTACGCATTGGCGATATGGGTGTCGCAAAAAATGGCGAGCGCAAAGATACCTACACCCAGGGTATCGATATCCACGCCGGCCTGACCATCCTTGCCGAAGGCGCGCGCGGCCATTTGACCAAACAGCTGGTCAAACGTTTTGAGTTAGATGCCAACAGCGATCCGCAAACCTACTCGATCGGCATTAAAGAGTTATGGCAGGTCAAACCCGGCAGCGCTGAAGCGGGATTGATCATCCACACCATTGGCTGGCCGCTGGACAACGCCACCTACGGCGGCAGTTTTATGTACCACATGGATCAAGATCGCATCGCGCTCGGCGTGGTCTGTGGTCTGGACTACAAAGACGCGCTGTTCCAACCCTATGAAGCCTTCCAACAATGGAAGCACCACCCGTACATCAAACCGATGTTAGAAGGTGGCTCGATCATGTCGGCCGGCGCGCGGGCGATCGTGACCGGCGGCTATCAATCCCTGCCAAAAGTGGAAATGCCCGGCGCCATGCTGGTCGGCGATGGTGCCGGCCTGCTCAACGTGCCAAAAATCAAGGGCACCCACCAAGCGCTACGCTCCGGCATGTTGGCCGCCGAGCACTATGTGCAGACTGGTCAAGCGCAAGGCTGGGACGCCAAACTGCGCGGTTCCGTGGTGATGGAAGAACTACGCCGCGTGCGCAACATCAAACCCGGTTTCAAAAAAGGTCTGTGGGCCGGATTGGCCAACGCCGGACTGGAAACCGCGACCGGCGGCGCCAGCCCATGGACCTTGCCCAACAAAGCCGACTATTCACAAACGCGCAGCGTCGACAGTTATGTCAGCCCCGAACGCAACTGGGTGGACCGCACCCTGCCGCCGCGCGATCGTCTGCAAGGCGTTTATTTTGCGTCCACCGCGCACGAAGAGGATCAGCCGATCCATTTGCAGGTGGCGGATACCTCCATTTGCATCGGAAAATGTGCCGAGGAATACCAAAACCCCTGCACGCGCTTTTGCCCCGCAAGCGTCTACGAGATAGTTGACGATGGTGCAGGCAAACGTCTGCAGATCAATGCATCCAATTGCGTACATTGCAAAACCTGCGATATTAAAGATCCCTACGAGATCATCAATTGGGTGACGCCCGAAGGTGGCAGCGGGCCGAATTATCAGAATCTCTGAGAGGCAAGCCCCAGCTAAGGGCTCGTTCGTCAATAACTTACGAGCCCTAAGATGAACACCGCTCCCGAACATCAACCCGAACGCCAGCGCTTTGTCATCGACGAAGACGGCGCGCAGGCGCTGCTTGAGTACCGCATGTTGGCCAACGATGTCATCGATTTTGTGCACACCTACACCCCCACGGCCTTGCGCGGGCGTGGGGTGGCCGCGCGGTTAGTGGAAGCCGGCGTCGCCTACGCACGCGAGCGCGGCTGGCGGGTGATCGGCAGCTGCAGCTACGTCGCCGCATGGTTACAGCGACGGGCTTAGGCACTAAACCCGAGCTTCAGGCGGCATTGGTAGAGTTGCCGGGAAAATCGCTCAGTTTTCCGCTTCTTCTCCCTATCCGTTGTTTGGGGAGGGTTGGGGAGAGGAAAGGCAAAAACGCTGGCAACGGTCATGGCGGGGACTTTCATCATTCCGGGTGGCTGCGAGCCATGACCGCTGCCGTGTTGGATTCTATGAGGTGGATGGTTACCCTGTATTCGATGTTGCAGACTACATTCTGTCCAAACTCGGCTCCATGTCGACGATGAAGCTGCAAAAGCGGGTGTATACGCCCAAGCGTGGTCCCTGGTGTGGGATGAAGACGTGTTCTACTCAGAGGTGATCGAGGCGCCGGGTAGGGCCGGAGAATTTCCCATACAAAACAGGGTCGCTGATAGAAAAACAACGAGAAACGATTGACGTGGTCATCCAGACCTATGGCTCGAAAGAACCCGTGGTTGAGCGATTTGACGCACATGGAGGCTCCTTGGCGTGACGCGCGAAAGGGCGTTCCACCCGGTGATCGAGGCGGGAACGAAATCACGCCAGAGGCTCTGCTGAATTACTACAGTTCACTATAAAGTGAGCAAGAAAAAAAGCAAACCCGGTATCTGGCATCACCAGATGGAGGCAAGAGCACGCGACTGGGTGGTGATCCGGATTCCCACCTGAACCAGTATCCGGCTTGGCAATTGCGGAAAATGGATATTGATGGGGATTGGTCGCCGCTTGGAATGTCGCGCGACGAAGTGATCGAGCAAATTCAGAAAAAGCTCCCACACTTCGCAATGAGGGTGAAAGCCGGCAAGCTTGCGCGGCATGCCGCGCGCCGGCTTGAACGCCTGCAAGCTGTGCTTGCAGGCCGGAACAGGGCAAGCTTGCGCGGCATGCCGCGCGCCGGCTTGATCGACTGCAAGCTGTGCTTGCAGGCCGGGGTGAATAGTTGTTCTATTCCAACGAGTTGCAACGCCGCCATGCGCGGCCAGAACTGTGCAATCTGC
>Ga0105048_10015140_pt1 | contig 11980 bp, 17 predicted proteins | sample MAT05_FD_78382 | JGI IMG/M metagenome (GOLD analysis project Ga0105048, IMG submission 78382) | Freshwater microbial communities from Lake Fryxell liftoff mats and glacier meltwater in Antarctica - MAT-05 | ecosystem: Environmental > Aquatic > Freshwater > Ice > Liftoff microbial mat | place...
AATAGAATAGAATAGAATCAAATGAACTATCAGGAACCAGAGTTGACAAGGCATCAAAACAAAACTTTTTCTACTTGATGTAAGACTTCAGCTGAATCTGCTGCAATCCAAAATGTTTCATTATGTTTTTCAATTAGTCGTTTATGCAATGTTTCTAAACCCCAAACAACAAAGTCGCCAACAGTTGATTTTTGTGAGTTTTCAATGAGTTGATTTATTTCTGTATCCATTTTTAATTTTAAACCTTGAGAATTTCTAACAATTGTTGATACAGTGCAGTATAATTTGAAATCATCACCTCGCTTATAGCCAAATTCATTTAAAATTTCAGCAGAGCTTTTAAACTTGCTTATACTCCAATCAGGGACTTGTGCAAAAAGATTTTTACGATTTCCACGTTTATCTCTATATGACTTTAATTCAATTCCTTTGTAGTCTGGCTTTTTGGATGAATTAATATCAATTCCTAAAAGCATTTCAAGAGTTCTTCCAATAGCTGTATCTGCAGATAGCATTGCTGGAATTGGTCCTTTTGTAGCAATTTTATTTAACAGGATTAATAATTCATCGGCAATTTCATTTGAAATATGATTAATCTCATTAACTAACTCACTTAAAGGATTTGTGACTTTTAACTCTAATAATTTTTGCAAGTCAAGTTGAGTTACATTTAAAACATACAATTGCTTTTCCAATACAATTATTCCGAGAACATCATTTGCTTTCGCATAGTGTCCTAAACCTTTAAACCAAATCCGTGGGTCTCCACTTTTTGTGTTTGGACGATAAAGAGAAGCAACAGAAGTTATAAGTTCATTTGGAGAAACAAGAAAGGCAGAAATTTGTATTTTACTTTCTTGTCCTTGTTTCTGAAATTCGTAATCGTGTATTGAGTTGGATTTTTAATAAGTTCGAACTGAGCCAGTAGCATCCATTATAGACTTTTCAAGTCCTGTTTCCGCGGGTTCTATCAAACACAGTTCAACAGATTTTTCAGTAAGAAGTTTTATTCTATTTATTTCAATTCCAGATAATTGTCTCATTAAAAACTATTTAATACTTTTTAAAATTTCTAAAGCCACGGCACGGGCCATTAGCGGAGGAACAGCATTGCCAACTAAAGTAAATTGAGGCACTTCAAATTTACGCTTATTTCCACCAGTTGAGCGTTTACCTTGAAATACAAAAGAATCATCAAATGACTGTAATCTCGCCATTTCTCTTACAGTTAAAGCTCGTGGACTAGAAAAGTGAATGTAATCAAGTAAGTTGGCAAACTCGCCAGACAAGCCCCTCCAACTTTAGGGGAGAGCCTGTCCCGAACTCGGGAGGTTGGGGAGGGGCAAAACACATTAACACCCAGTCTCTTAACATAATTATCCTTTTTTCTTAGGTGATTTGACCAAAGTGGATTTTATTCCTGAAAAGAGCGACTTTAAACAGTAATTAATCACTGATCTTTCCGTATCTCTTTTAAAATCAATTATTCCAACTCTCAGTTCTTCCCCCGGGAGAGGATTTGAATCCAATATTTTTTTATTGGCAAGGATTGAAATAAACCATTCTTTAACGGCTGTGGTATCATCCGTTTGCTTATTTTTAAAAGCAAGACTTAATCCTTGGTAGCGCAGGATAAGCTTACCGGTTGATTTATCGTTATTTGCAATAAAGTTGAAATCCATTTCATCGATTTTCCCGGATGATGCATATACAAAAGCAGTTTTTTCCAGCATTGGATTCAATTCTTTTGTTTCAAGATCCGAAAGAGTACCGGAAAACGAAAATGTATTTTGCTTTTCAAATAGTTTTGATTTCAGCTGAAATGTGAATTTTCCTTTTCCCATCAGGAGGGCTTCAGCCTTTAGTATCAGAAAATCGTTCGTTGTTTTGTAGATGCTGTCATTGCTTATTTTGAAAACTTTGCAATTAATTTGATTCAAACTAATACTTCCCGGTTCATTGGCCTTTTCGGCATGTTCCGAATACGTGACATTCCCGCCTTTAACAAATAGCGAATCAATATTGATAGCGCCCTTATAATTATAAATTATTTCCTGGAATATTGGTTTATCGACATGTTGGAATTCCTTTCTCTTGTCGCGAAAAACAACCATATCCATTTGCCCGATTTCGATGTAGGAGCTAATAAGACTAGCTGATTTGAAATAATTCGGAAAGGAGAAATCGCGGGCAGAAATGTTTTTAAGCTCAACTTCAAAACGGTCTTTTTGGTATTTATACCGGGAGGTAAAATCGTAGTTTGTGAAATTAGGCTGAACGATTATTACATTGATTGTCAAGGCATTTGAGGTTGTTGAATACTTAGCGCCATTGACCTTAAAAGTGTACATTCCGTTTGAAGAAACAGAAACAAGTTCTTCAGTCGTGAAATCAAATTGATTGAGGAGGCCAGTTGAAATAGTATCCAACTTGTTAACCTGAAATTCATAAACTTTCAGAAACGCCTTTTTGATTACAATTGCCTGTGGATTTAAAGTATTGCGTATCGACAGATCCACATTGTTGAAAATAATTTTCCCGATCCGGATATTTAACGGGGATAAAATGGCTGGCACTTTTTCTTTTAAAAACGGCTTTTCCCCTATTATGCTGCTGTTATTTATAAAAACTTCGCTTATATCGATATCCTTTTTGAAAACGACCTTTAAGAGACTTATGCCCTTTAGTTTTACAAACCCGATTGCCGCCTGAATATCCCCGTCACCTTTATTTTCTTTTTTTGTAGAGATTGAAATAGTTTTCAATTCCAAGCTGCGTTGCAACAATGAAATGCGAACTGCATCGATTTTAATTGCATAATCTTTGCTCTTTTCATTAAGGACGGACTGTATTTTCTTCAGTGCCAGCGGCTCAATAAAGAACATTACTGATAATTTCAATAACAATACCAGAGCGATTAGCCCAAGTATCAATTTAAAGGATGTATTTAATCTGAGCATGATAATAATTGATTTTCTGGTTATTCCTTTACCTAATCGATCAGCAATTCGTGAGTTTTCATTTCACTTTATTCTTCTTTTTAATCCCTTTCCTTAGTAAAAAACTATGCTGAACTGCCTCAAGGTCTTCATCGAGTTTCTGTGAACTGGATTCCAGATTTTTAATAGTTTGTTTTAAGCTTGCACCTGATTCTTCATCATACATTAATACCCCGATTGAAGTATTCGGATTTCTGCCCGCTACTTTTAACTCATTAACAAAAACAGCGGAGGTATCAACCATCTGCTGCAACTGCAAGACCGAGGTTTTCAGGGAATTAAAAACAACAGTATCCGTTGATAGCTGATTAACGAGTGTTCCTTTTTTATTGAAGTTTTCGCTTAACACTAAAAGTGATTGCATTAATTCCTGAGCCTGACCGGCTGCTTTTTGAAGGGAAAGAGTACTTGCTTCAAGGTTTACATAAACAGCATCATCATTTAATAATTTACCTACAGTTCCTTCTCCTTTAGCAATTTTGCTACTTATCAGTTTGAAATCATTAGTAATAGCCAGTATATTTTTATTGTTTGCCTGCAGTGTATTGATCATATCTTCCGAGGTAAATGTTTTTTCAACACTAAGGGTATCGCCTTGTTTAACGATTGGAGACTGGAGGGTTCCTCCATAAATGATCAGTATTTTGTTTCCGATTAATCCATCAGTGCTTAGTTTTACAAAAGCATCTTTATGGATATTTGGTACTGCTTTTTGATCTATTTTCATGATTACTTTCACCTTTGTTTGCTCAAAAAACTCAAGATTTCTGATTGTACCTATCTTTACACCAGAGAACCAAATATTATTACCAAGCTTTAAGCCGCTCACATCATCGAAAATTGTAACCACTTCTATTTTCCTTTTAAAAGTTTCATGCAGATTCCCTACAATGAGAACTCCAGTAACCAGAAATACTATTCCTAAAAAAATAAATAGGCCAACAATCACTGCTCGTTTATTAGGAGAATTATTCATTGCTTATTGTATAAAATTGTAATTAAAAAAACCTTTCACCTGCTCATCGTCACTATCAAATACTTCTTCAAAGGTGCCTTCCATGTTAAATTTCCCATTCACAAGCATTGCCATCCTGTCGCCAGTTTCTTTGGCACAGGTAAGGTCGTGAGTGATAATTATAGAACTGGTATTATACTGCTTTTGCACTTGGAGAATGAGTTTATTGATCTCACTGCTGGTGATTGGGTCTAAACCAGAAGTAGGTTCATCATAAAGCATGATTTCAGGCCGGAGTATTAGCGTCCGTGCGATTCCTATTCGTTTACGCTGCCCTCCGGAAAGATCACCCGGCATCTCCTCAATTTTATCAGCTAAACCCACCGCATCTAATACTTCTTCAATCGACTTTGTGATTTCTTTTTTACTTAGGTTTTTCACATTCATTGTTAACGGAAACCCAAGATTTTGGCGAATATTCATGCTATCGTACAAGGCACTGTTTTGAAATGAAAACCCTATGCGAAGCCGCAAAGAATTCAACTCCATATTTGATAACTTATCCACTTTCTGACCCAGCACAGTGATTTCACACTTGTCGGGTTTAAGTAAGCCAACAAGTAACTTTATCAAAACCGATTTCCCGCTTCCTGACTTGCCCAGAACTGCAACATTTTCACCCTTGAAAACAGTGAGGTCTATACCTTTTAAAACATCAAGTTCATCAAATGATTTATAAAGGTTCTTAATCTCAATAACCTGTTCATCGCGGTTAATATTATGTTGTATATTTTGATTTTCCATTTCTAAAAAAATCTTATCCAGTTAGAAATTTGTACGATTATTATTTCTTCAATAAAAATCAGAAACATGGCCATTACCACTGCCCGGTTGGCAGCCCTTCCTACTCCGCGCGTTCCTTGTGATGCGTTAAATCCTTTGTAGCATCCAACAATACCAATTGTAAACCCATATACTACCGATTTTACTAGGGAGGTGGAAATATCCAGAAACAGAATGCTCGAAAATGAGTTTTCAAAAAAGGTAATAAAGCTTGTAGCTTCTTCTGCACGAACATTTACGTACGAACCTAGCAACCCCATTACGATGCAGTATAGTGAAAGAATGGGTACGGAGATTGTAGTTGCTGTAACCCTGGTTACTACAAGGTATTTATAGGGATTTATAGCCGAAACCTCCATAGCATCAATCTGCTCGGTAACTTTCATCGAAGCAAGCTCTGCCCCGATACTCGATCCAACCTTTCCTGCACAAATGATGGCAGTGACCAAAGGCCCCAATGCCTTTATTATAGCAAGGCCAATCAATGATGGCAACCACGAACTGGCGCCAAAATCCTCCAGTGAAGGACGCGATTGCTTTGTAAAAACAACACCAATTATAAAGCCTGTTAGTGTAATAAGTGTAACAGATCTTAAACCAATTTCAAAGCATTGGTTAATTACTTCAGAAACGTGAAACGGAGGTTTAAAGGCTTGTTTGAAATATTCAATAACGAACCGATAACTTTTGTGCACTCCCAAGAGGGACTCATCAAGTCCTTTTGATAGTATATATTTCCCAGAGGATATGTTGATCACCTTTCCTTTTTTAAAATTAAAAAATCAGATAACATGCATTTCAATGATTTCAAATATCATATCAATGGTGTCCGAATAAATAATGCGCATCTACTGCAAACCCTTATTAAATCATTCTCCATTGTCCTCTTCAAGTTCATTGTGATTGTCGCCACCCAGACTATAATAATTATTCTCTTCATCTTCATTTCCAATATCTTCCTGTTCGTCATCCAATTCCGAGCCGGGGACATCGAGACTTCCGCCCTTCAATTCTCCATTGAAGTCTAGCTCGCCTTGAACAACAGTTTTTTCAAGTTGAATTTTTGATTTGGACGTGTCTTCTGGATCCACATCTTCTTCTTTATTTTTGTTAAAGATATCTTCATCAGTAGGATACACAGGGTAACCTGGAAAAGATTTATTTTCATTTTCAGCCATTTCAATTTTTTGAAGTTTTTTTGCTTTTACCACCAGTAAGGGATTTTCACTATTTTTAATATTTTCCATTTTTTTTGTTTTTTTTGATTATCCTATAACCGGTATGCATTCCACGCTTAATAATAATATATGCCCTGAGTTCTTAAATTATCCAGTATTTTACCAATATGATGTGTCGGAAATGATAAAACAGGAATTAAAGATTTATTAATCATCTGATGCGCAAAGTTTCCTAAAAGCAGGTTGGAAGCGTTTTTCTCCTGTTCTGTCATTATTGAGATTAGATCAGCATTTACTGATTTAGCATAATCCAGGGTAAGGTCAGTAAAGTTATTTCCCTGAAGATGGTTAACAGTAAATTGAACATCGTGATTTTTCAAAAATTCACCAACCTGTTCTGAGCTTCGGTTCAGTTTTTTCTCGATGCTCTTTAAATTTGAAGAACGTAATGTCACCAGATGAATTTCCGAATTGAAGATTTTCGCGAGCTTTACAGTGTAAGGCACTTTTTCCTTTGTTTGTTCAGTTATATCCAAAGATAAAACTATTTTTTTAATAGTTTTAACCGTTTGGAAACTTCTGATTGTAATTACTGGCTTAGAGGTTGCTGCGGCAATTCTATAAGCGTTGCTTCCTATAAAAAGCTCTTCCAAACCAGATCCACCATGAGTTGAAAGGACCAATACAGAGTTTTCGAACGATTCTGCCTGGTTGGTTACTTCCTTAAATACTCTTCCTTCCTTGACAATATATTCCAAAGAAACGTTTTCGCTAGTCCTGCTTTTATATTTTTGAATTAAACCTTCAAATTTCTTTTTTACCTGTTCATGCTCATTTTCAAGGCTTCCGCGTTCAATGTTTGTAAAAGAAGTAATTACATGCACCATTTGTACATTCGCATTGTTTTTATTAGCCAGCATGAGTGCCAATTCAAGGCCAGTCATTGATTCATCTGAGAAATCAATCGGAACAATAAATGTTTTCATACGAATATTTTTTAAAAGTGTAAATTATATGCTCAGCCTGAAGGATGGTTTAATGCGCTTATTTCACCTTTTTATCTGCTTTTGGAGGGTTATCTGTTTTACCAAAAACCTTTTTCAGAAAGCCTTTTTTATCTTCATTTTTCAACTGGTTAACAGTTCCTAAATTTATCTGATAATCAATTGAAGGATAGATTGCTCGAATGAAAGCATTCCGCAATAAATCAAATACTGAATACCATATCTTAACAGAAGTATTTCCATATTCACCTGTAATAGGAATCTTCGCCGCCAGTTGGTCTTCTTTTTGGTTTTTTAATACTACACCTGCTGTGCCTGCTATTCCCTCCAATATTTTATTAAAAAAACTGTCATGGCGATCTTCAGACCCTACAACATCAAGGTCTTCAATAATTGGCTTCATATAACCAATAAACCTTTTATCTTTCCCTGCCAATTCAACATATAAGCCAAATGTTCCTTCATTCACGTCGATATTTGCATATGCTTTGAAAAATTCGTTAAGCTCAGGCAGATTGGTATTTTTTAATTCCAAGTTCATATCAAATGCAGGAACAATTGCCAGAGGATTTAATTTCATTTTGAAATCCAACTCACCACCATAAAGTTTTGCAGTAGCAATAACCGTTGCGGGTAACAATGAGGTATCCTCTACACTTGAAAGGTTTTGCGCCAGAACATGTACTCCATCCATAGATATATTTACAACAGGCTTTGAGGTAGAATCAATATACTGTATTTTACCGTCATTCATCTCAAAGCGGTTAATTTTAAGCGGCATAAAACCTTTCAGAAGATCGCGAAAATTGCTCGTATCTTTTTGTATTTCAGCCGGTTCGGCTTTATCTTTAGTAAAACAAATTACCGGATTCATAAATTCAAGTTCTCCTGTGAGTCTTCCGTGAATCAGTGATTTCCATTCAACAGAAAGGTCAATTATCCGGGATGATATAAAGGGAGTCCTTTGTTGTGATGTGGAATCAACTTTATCTATATAAAAGTCATTTATAATATACGCTCCCCTATAAAGAGAAAGGTCAATGTCTTCAATGTGACCCATATAACCATTCATTCCCGCAAGTGATTTATTTGCATAATGCAGTACAATAAAAGGTAAAATAAGACGGATAATAACTAAAAAGCTAATCACAATAAGAAGTATGATCCATTTTGATCTTTTCTTTTTTTGGGGAGTTTTACGTGAAAGTTTCATATAAATACCTTTATCCTACTATTTATGAATCCCTTATGATGATGCTTATTATTTCGACTTCTTAATAATTTTATTTATGATCGGCTCAATTCCAAGCATTGAAGGCATAGTGTCGCCCAGCAAAAATCCCCAGGGTTTTAAAGGCTCAATATGGTCGAAAACCAGTTTTACAACTGCTAGCATAGGGATTGATAAAAACATTCCGGGAATTCCCCACAATGTATTCCCTGCAATTACAACTATAATTGAGAAAAGTGCATTGATTTTCACCTTCGATGCTACAATTTTTGGAACAATCAAATTATTATCAATTAGCTGAATGATGTAATATATTATGAGGATATAAACTGCTGTGGACCAGCCGGATTCTTTGGTAACCATGGCTACAATCATTGGAAGTGCAACTGCCACGAGCCCACCGATAAAAGGGATCATATTGAGTAAAGCTCCTATAATTCCAAGCAGAATTGCATATTCAACTCCCAGAATAAATAATGTTGCAGATTCCAGTGTCATTATAATTGCAGCTTCAATTACTAGCCCTACCAGATACTGTTGAACAACGGTTTTCGTCTGTGATACAACTTCTTTAACCTGCGAAGCATTGTTTGAACCAAATAATTTTTGTATAAAATCGAGTAACAGCGGTTCATAGAATAAAATCAGAAAAACATAAACCGGTACTAAAAACAAAGCAATTAAAATGTTACCAAGTATAGTCAGAGTCTGCCCTATGGCAGCAGTTGTGGAACTTAATATCTCAGCCTGCGTTTTTGAAATCCATTCATGAATCCTTACAGGGTCAATCTCATAATAACCGGAGGCATAGGTGATGATTTCATTAACTGTTGCATTAAATCTATCAAACAAAAGGGGAACTGAATCACTAAACCTGCCTAATTGAGAGAATAACAGCGATCCAATCGCGCCAATAACAACAATTGTTAAGGACAGTGTTATAATAATTGCAATGATCCTATTAAATTTTATCCTGACAAAAAAGTTCACTACCGGGTGAAGTACAATAGCTATTATTGTAGCAAATACGAGCGGTATAATTATGCTTTTCGCAATGTAAAGTATGGCAACAAATACAAATATTCCGATTAAAAGCAGTGTCACTTTTGCATAAAATGGCATTTTAAAGGATTGAGCCGTACTCATTTTATGATGGATTTTGAAGTTTTCAAGGGATGATGAACTAATCTATTGTGGAAGCTCTGCGTTCTTTCATACGCATAAACTGCTGAATCACAAATTGTCCGAATGTTTTAAGTCCATCGGGATGGTTGGAGACTAGGTTTGTAACGCCAACCTGCATCAGAGATCCAATAAGTTTTCTGAACAGATTTACTGAAGTACCAACAAATATTTTCTTTGAAAGAAATCCTGTAACAATTCCTCCGGCGGTGCCAAGAAGATTATCAGCAACACCTGGTGATGTGGTAATATCCTTTAAAGCATTCAAGAAAAGATTAACTGGCTTTAAACTTTCATAGGTAAGGCGGAATTGCTGTTTTAGCACCCGTCCTTTTATAATTTGTTCGACTTCCAATAACAGGATAGCTTCTTTAAGTTGGGCGGAGGATGTGATATTTTGCATAGCTAATTATTTAAGCATCTGGTTAATAATAGAATTACAGAAATATATTTTTACCCTTTTGTGAAAGAATACATAAAATATAATCCCTGCAAGTACGTAAAACCCAGCTACCACAAAGAATCCTAAGTAGGTTCTACCAAGAACTTCACCAAGCCAGAAAGCCAGGCCCAGATTCAAAAAGATCATAAATGAAGCTATCAGGACAAAAACAATAGAATTTGGAATCAGGGAGGAGATAATTTCTGAAGTTTTATCTACCACCTTAAGTTTTACCAGTTCTAAACCTGATTTGCCGTAATCTTCTGCCTTTTCAATTAGTGATTCCAGCATAGTAGCATTGTTTTCCATTTTCGTTTGGTTTATTATTATGGGCTTTCAGCCCGAATTTTTTGTTTACAGAATATTCAAACCCTAATGCCAAAAATGGCTTCTCTTTTGTTTACCATGAAGATAATGGGGATGCGCAACATACTTATTTGCGGAAATTCATTTAAACCAACTGCTAAATATTTGAGTTTGCCGTTGTTAAAAGGAAAACCGTTTCCTCATCTGATGTAAGACTGTACTTTATATTTTCATGCAGGGTAAGCATCTGACCCTTATCAATCCTTACCGATTCTTTTTTTGTATGAAAATCAAGTTTGCCCTCGAGTATCTGAAATGTGATGGAATCATTTGACTGATAGGAGCTTATTTCTGTTTCACCATGCAATGCCGTAAGCACAATTTGTTTTTCCGGACTTTTCAGAAGTATCATTGCATCAAGACTTCCCTTTTTCCAAGATTGACTATGTTTCATATTTTCAATCAAGGTTGGGAGATCGAAGGTAAAAAACATCGAGTTTTCAGGTCCATCTGCTTTAAAAAGCAGTGATTTGGATTTGGTTTTTTCTTTAAACATGGTTTTTTTCTTTAAATGGTTGAGTCCACCTCGAAAACTTCTTCCTGCACAGATATACTCATACTAACTATTCATTAACCCCTTAACAAAAGCTGCGGAAGTTTTTTAGATTTCAGGTTATCGGGGCAGACTCAATTTTCATTAACACTTTAGTTTTTTGCAGTTTTAAAGTCATTTTTAACTTCTTCTGCTTTTGCCTTTGCTTTATCTGTAAAATCAGATACATCCTCTTTTACTTTTTCAAATTTGTCAGAAACGCTTTCCAGAAATTCATTAAATTTTTCCTGCAGATCATCAGAATATTCATTGCCTTTTTTTACAATTTTTTTCCGGGTTTCTGATCCTTTATTTGGAGCCATAAGAACACCTAATAATGCGCCAGCAGCAACGCCAGCCAATACGCCTAATAAAACTTTTCCTGTACTCATGATTTTAGTTTTTATACAATGTTTATAATAAAATAATAAGAAGCAATAAAATGATTACAATGGCACCAACTGAAAGATAAAGTCCATCGCCGATTTCGTTAAGCTGAGATTTGATTGAACGAACCTCAACACGTAAATCCTTTTTCTCAGATGATTTCAATTCTGATTTATCTAAACTGTTAATCTCATCTAATCTTAACAGTAAAGCTTTTACCTCTGCGGATTCTTCACGTTTTACTACAGTGATAGTAGATCCGGGATCTGTGTCTGACGCACGGGTCAGAACCGGGTTTACTGTTAACAGCAACCCCGTTGCCATTAATCCAAAAATGATTTTTTTCATTGTGTTAACTTTTTTCTTTTTCCTTTTATAATTCCGGGCTTAAGCCCGGGTACCTTTTTGGTATAATACTTTTTCGCTTCAGTTGCGCTTTGTATTTACCTTTATAGTATACTTCTTCCCTGAATAACCCTAAGAATCACAGCAATAAGTGCGATAACTAACAGAATGTGAATAATACCGCCGACACCGTATCCTACAAATCCTATAAGCCATGCAATTATTAAGATCACAGCTATTACATAAAGTAGATTTCCCATTTTCTTTGATTTTAAGTCGTTATTATTTAAAACTTGTTTATTTCAATATTTAATCTGAACCCTAGTGTTGCCCCACACCAAGCATTTTTGTAATATGGTGTTGCTTTGGTATAATACGTTTTCGCTTCGTCTTCGATTAGTGATACCCTTTATAATACTTTTCTTCCCTGAAGAACTTGGACGATCACAGCAATAAGTGCGATAACTAACAGAACGTGAATAATACCACCGACTCCGTATCCAATAAATCCTATCG
>Ga0105048_10015141_pt1 | contig 11980 bp, 9 predicted proteins | sample MAT05_FD_78382 | JGI IMG/M metagenome (GOLD analysis project Ga0105048, IMG submission 78382) | Freshwater microbial communities from Lake Fryxell liftoff mats and glacier meltwater in Antarctica - MAT-05 | ecosystem: Environmental > Aquatic > Freshwater > Ice > Liftoff microbial mat | place...
CGGAAATAACCGTCGTTGCGCGCGGGGTCGCACTGCCTGAACGCGCCGGTGTCGAGGAAGGTCACGAGGTCGACCGAGTCGCGGCTCAGCCCTAGCGCCCCCGCCGGAACCTGGGTCACGTCCATGTTGGCGACCCTGCGCCGGGCGCGCTCATAGGAGAGCTTGCGGGTCATGCGCGCGTCGATGTCGATGGCGTGCACGAAGCCCGTCTCGCCGACCGCCATGGCCCACCGGAAGGCGAAGAACCCCCCGCCCGCGCCGACGTCCGCGATGCGCATGCCCGGCCGGGCAGCCGCGAGCTCGAACACCTGCGCGACGCCCCGGTGCAGCTCGCGCTCCTGGTTGTCGATGGGCAGCCAGTACTCGTGCCACACCGGGTCGAGCGGGGTCTCGACGGCGGGGTCGACGAGGACGACGCCCTCAGCCCGGGGGGCCGCCGTCGCCGGATCCAGGTAGTACGCGGGCGCCGTCTGATCGGCGTCCGGAGCGCACCCCGACGACGCCAGTCCCAGAGCCGCAATCACAGCCAACACCGCTCGCTTCATCGCCAACGCCCTTTCGCGCCAAAGGCGTCAGGGCCGCGGACCCACCGCAGCCCGACACTCCCGGCAGGCCACCTGCCAGGCTCCCTCGTCACTGCTGCGGTATCAAAGCAACGCATACGCCACGGAGTCCGCGATTGACCCGCGTCTTGAAAATTCATCAATAACCAGGAAATAACGCACACGATAGACGGTATCGGCGGTGGCGCTGCGACTAAATTACACATAAATCAAAGCGATCTATGTGATGTGCCGCTTTGGTCGACACAGGCGACGGATGTTCGTTTTTTGCGCAACTACGCAAAAACGTCATCGACGATGACGCTGTTGGTCAGTGGGTGCGATCTTGTTGCCGCATCACTCCACGGGCTTCGTCGATGCCGCTTCAACGTCAGAACGTCTCGACGTCATAACGTTGAGACGTCTGGATTGCCCTGACTCGACCCGCGAAGGCTGCTTCCGTTAGGCTGCGACGACGTCGACGTCCGCCCACCATGAGCACCTTCCGCGCCGCCTGTTTCGTGTGCCTCGCGCTGCTTATCGGGGGCTGTAGCCTGGGGCGCACCGTCGTCGGCGGCCCTCCCGATGACGTCGGCAGCACCGTCACCAACGACCTGTCGCCCAACCCCACCTTCGACATCCCTTCGTTCGACGTCTCGTCCGTGCGCGACACCCCCGACGTCGGCGACGTGGTCATCACCTGCGCGGTCGACCGCGAGTGCCCCCGCGGGCAGCGCTGCCTCCAGGGGCGCTGCACCGAGGACGTCTGCCTCGCCGCGGAGACCGCCTGCGGCAACGAGCGCTGCGACATGCGCTGCGTGCCCGTGCGCGACCTCTGCGCGGGCGTCGTGTGCGGGGCCGGCCAGACCTGCTTCGCCGGCCGGTGCACCGCCGGGTGCTTCCCCTCGCCGTGCGCCGGGGTGACCTGCCCGGCGGGGCAGTTCTGCAACGAGGGCTCCGGCGCCTGCGCGCGCGTCACGCCCTGCCCGGGGCGCTGCGACGACGGGTATGCCTGTCACATCACGTGCACCCCGCGCACGCCCTGCGACGCGGTGACGTGCGCGAGCAACGAGGTCTGCACCGACGGCCGCTGCGTGCCCAACCGCTGCGCGGGCGTGTCGTGCGCGCCCGGGTCGCTGTGCACCGACGGCACCTGCGCCGACACCTGCGCGTGCGCCACGCCCTGCAACCGCTCCGCCCGCGACCGCTGCGTGATCGGGCGCTGCACCTGCGACCGCACCTGCACCCCGACGTCCCGCTGCGGCGACGACGACGGCTGCGGCGGGCGCTGCGTGGGCCCCTGCGAGAACCCCTTCGCCACCTGCGACCCGGTGTCGTTCGCCTGCGACTGCGTCCCGCGCTGCGGCACCGACCGATCGTGCGGCCAGGACGACGGCTGCGGCAGTCGGTGCACCGAGGGCTGCGCCGCGGGCGAGCGCTGCGACCCGGCCCTCGGGCGGTGCATCTGCATCCAGCGGTGCCCTCCGCCCGAGAGCTTCGCCGGCGTGTTCTGCGGGGTGTTGATTCCCAACGTCTGCCCCGACGGCCCCGCCTGCGGCACCGGCACCATGTGCCCCGCCGGGCAGGCCTGCGACCGCAACCTCATGCGCTGCGTGTGCTCGGGGCCCGACTGCCCGGTGTCGACGCCCAGCGACGCCATGGCGCCGGGTGGCGGCGGGGGCGACGGCTCCGCCATCTGCCCGATGGGCCTCTCGGCCTGCATGGGCAGTTGCTACAACACCCAGACCGACCGCGACCACTGCGGCGACTGCCGGGGCGACTGCCCCGACGCCACCACCTGCGTGGGCGGCCGCTGCGTGTGCCCGGCGGGGCTCACCCTGTGCGGCGTCCGCTGCGTCGACACCCGGATCGAGAACGGCAACTGCGGCGTCTGCGGCACCGTCTGCGCCGCCGGGCTCGCCTGTCAGGGCGGCCGCTGCGAGTGCTCCACGGCGTGCGTCGTCGACCTCAACGCCGTGGCGTGCGGGACGGAGGTCGCGAGCCCCTGCCCGGGCGGCCCCTCCTGCGGCTTCGGCCGGCGGTGCCCCGCGGGGCGGTCGTGCGACGTGCGGACGCGCACCTGCGTGTGCGTCCCCAACTGCCCGACGGGCGTTCGCTGCGGCACGACCGACGGCTGCGGCGGGCAGTGCGTGGGCAGCTGCAACACCGGCGAGACCTGCACCCAGGACTCCGTCGACCCGCGGCGCTTCTTCTGCTCCGCCGCGGGCTGCGCCGCGGGCTGCCGCTGCGACGAGGTCTGCTCCATGGCCATGAACCGCTGCATCCAGGTCTCGTGCGCCGGCGGCGACCGGCCCTGCCCCTGCGCGTGCTGCCCCTTCGGGCAGATGTGCGTCGGCGGGAGCACCTGCGTCCCGATTCCGCCGTAGCGCGCTACGTCCCGGCGTCGGCTTCGAGGGCGCCCGCGAGGGAGTGCAGCGCGAGGGCGTGCACCTCCTGGACGCGCGCCACCACCGCCGACGGGACCGAGATCACCGCGTCGGCGTGGGCCGCGAGGGGAGCGCCCTCCGCGCGGCCCGTGAGCGCCACCACCGCGCAGCCGAGCGAGCGGGCGGCGGCGGCGGCGGCCACCACGTTGGGCGATCGGCCGCTGGTGGAGAGCGCGACGAGCACGTCGCCCGGGCGGGCGAGGGCCTCGACCTGGCGCGCGAAGACCCGGGAGAAGTCCGAGTCGTTGGCCACGGCGGTGAGGGTGACGGTGTCCGCGGTGAGGGCCACGGCGGCGATGGGCGGGCGGTCGACGCGGTAGCGGCCGACGAGCTCGGCGGCGAAGTGCTGGGCCGAGGCGGCGCTCCCGCCGTTGCCGCAGACGAGCACCTTGGCGCCGGGGCGGGAGAGCGCGGAGCGCAAGAGGCCAGAGGCGCGCTCGACCTCCGCGGGCAGCGTCGCGCGGCAGTCGTCGAGGACGCGCCGCAGCTCGTCGAGTTCATCGAGCGGGGACATTCGGTGGCGCGATCATCGGCCACAACGGAGCCGCGGCGCGAGGGGTCGCATCAAGGCGCCTAGACGTCCAGACCTCTGGACGCTTGAACTCCCATGCGATGAAAATCACTTGAAATGAAGTGCATCTGAAGCGAGCCGAGGCGCCCCGGTGATTGAACGTCTAGACGGCTTGGACCCTGGGAGACTAGACGTCTCGCCCTGTGATCGTTGCACTGACCGGACAGAAGGGCGGCGTCGGCAAGAGCACCCTGGCGATCTGCATCGCCGCGGAGCTGCTCGAGCGGCGTCACAAGGTGCTGCTCGTCGACGCCGACCCGCAGGGGACCATCCGCACCTGGGGCGAGGTCGCGGCCGAGGCGGGGCGGGCGATGCCGACCATTGTGTCCATGGGGTCGACGATGCACCGGCCCGAGCAGCTCCCGACGGTTCGGCAGGGCTACGACGACGTGATCATCGACTGCCCGCCGCGGCACGGGGACATCCAGCGCTCGGCCCTCATGGCGGCCGACCTGGCGCTGCTGCCGTGCGGCCCGTCGTCGGCGGACGCCTGGGCGCTCGCGGCGAGCATCGACCTCGTCAACGAGGCCCGCTCGCTGCGCACCGACCTCGAAGCCCGCATCGTCATCACCCGCAAGCAGGTGCGCACCGCCCTCGGCCGCAGCGCCCGCGAGGAGCTGGAGAAGAGCGGCGTCGAGCTGATGAAGGCCGAGCTCGGGTACCGCGTGGCCTACGCCGAGTCGCTCGGCGCGGGGCAGGGCGTGACCGCGTACGCCCCCAAGGACGCCGCCGCGCAGGAGATACGCTCGCTCGTGAGCGAGCTGCTCGCGTGGGAGAAGCAGCGGGCGGCGGTCGAGGCGCCGGCGCCCGCGAAGGCCGCGCGGAAGCGTTAGTCGGGACGGGACACGGCGCGCAGCTCGCGGTCGCCGTGGAGGTCGCGGTAGCTGCGGCGCAGGCCGTAGCAGCGCTGGGCGAGCGCGCAGCCGTCGCACGCCGCGGGGTGCACGAACTCCCCCTGGTCGTAGTCCGCGGGGATCTCGCCGAGGAGCGCGGGGCGGGCCTCGGCGGGGACGAGGCACAGCGGGATGCCGCACATGGAGTCGAAGCCCCGCACGTCGACCCCGAGGGCGGAGGCCTCGGCGAGCGCGGCGAAGAGCTGCGGGAGCACGTCGGCGTAGCGCGGGACCAGGGCCGTGGGCACCACGTCGCTCGACGCGAACACGAAGGACACGTTGAGGATCGCCCGCGGCCAGCGCGCGGCCACGAGGCGCACCATGGGGAGCAGCGCGTCGCGGTTGCGGGCCATCAGCACGAAGTTGATGACCAGCGTGACGCCCGCGTGGCGGTGGAGCTGGTCGAGGCCGAGGAGGGTGCGGGCGAAGGTCCCGGGGGACTCGGTGAGGGCGTCGGAGAGCTCGGCGGTGACGGCGTGCAGCGAGACCATCACCCAACCGACGCCCGCGGCGACGAGCGCGTCGGTGAGCGCGGGGTCGGCGAGGCGCACGGCGTTGGTCTGCAACGCGACCACGTGGGGGCCGTGCTCGCGGGCGAGGGCGACATACTCGACGAGCCGCGGGTTGAGCGTGGGCTCGCCGCCCGTGAGGCTCACGCGGTGACCGGCGCGGGCGGCGGTGACGATGGCGTCGCGCACGGCGGCGTCGGTGGCGGGCGGCAGGTGCGTCGAGACGAAGCAGAACGCGCACGATTGGTTGCAGTGGAAGTTCACGCGGACGAGGGTCTCGTCGACGACCTCGCCGGTGACCTGGTCGGTGTAGCGGCTGGGCTGCGCGAGCTCGCGGCGCACCTGGTCTTCGACCGTGTCGATGAGCGAGAGCCGACGGCGCACGCGGTCCTCGGTGATGGGGCGCAGGGCGGTGTCCGGGTGGCGCGCGAGGTAGGCCGTGGGGACGCCGAGGCAGCGGTCGCGCAGGGAGCACGACGCGCAGGGCGGAGGGTGCGCGTGGTCGGAGCGGGGGGCGGCGCCGGGCGTGAGCGCATACAGGCTCGACACGGCCGCGGGCTGCGGGAAGAAGCACGGAGGCGGGCCGCTGTCGGGCGCCAGCTTGAGCGAGAGCCCCACGCGGCGAGCCGAGGCGTGGGCGGCCGAGAGGGCGGCGCACGCCTCTTCGTAGGTCACGAGCTGCGAGGGGTCGGGCGACTCCGTGGGGACGCGCACCCGGAGCCCGCGAAGCGATGGCCCCAGCGCCTCGACGAGCTGCTCGGGGAGCGCGCCGAGGGAGCCCAGGGTCGCGCGGATCACCACCGCCGAGACCTCCACCGCCACGCCCGCGGCGAGCAGCGCGCGGAGCCCATCGAGGGTGCGCGCGAAGCCGCCCGGGTCGCGGGTGATGGCGTCGAGGGCGTCGCCCCAGGCGGTGAGGTTCACGCGGGCGAGGGTGAGCCCGGCGGCGTGGAGGGCGCGGGCGCGGTCGGCATCGAGGAGGGTGGCGTTGGTCTCCAGCGTGACCTCGGCGGCGCCCCCGCGGCGGGCCTCGGCGACGAGGCCGGGGAGGTCGCTGCGCATCCCGGGCTCACCACCCGAGAGAACCACCTCGCGGACCTTCTGCGCGGAGGCGTCGCGCAGGCGGGCGAGCACGGCGCCGGTGTGGATGTCCGCGCGGACGTCGGCCACCACGCGGACGTTGCAGTAGGTGCAGTTCTGGTTGCAGGTGCGGTGCGTGGTGATGAGCTGTGAGCGCACCGAGCGGCCTCCGATGGGGGAGATCAGTGTGGCACAGGCCGTCACCAGGCGCGGAGGGCGTCGATGAGGCCGTCGGCGGAGCGCTCGTCGCGCAGCGCCCGGATGGGCAGGAAGACGCCCTGACGGGGGAGACGAACGGACACCGGGAAGCGCTCCGCGTCGCCCGTGGACGAGGTGAGGTAGTCGCTGCGCGCGTCGTAGCCGTTGGCCAACAGGTGGCGGCGGAAGCCCCACGGGTCGTCCACCCGGGCCACGAGGTTGAGGCCGGTGGCGTAGCGGTCGTCCTCCCAGGTGGCGAGTCCCACGCGCGGCCACGGACCGGCCGCGAGGATGCGCCGGGTGAGGGCGCGCTGGAGGGCGACGTCCTGGGTGACGTGGGTGAGGTGCTCGCGGGCGAGGCGCGCGCACGGGGCCGGGAGGCGGGCGAAGGTGGGCCAGGCCCGCGGGTGGGTCAGGGCGGGGAGCTCGGTCATGGCGCGGTCGAGCAGGTCGACGCCACGGCCGACGAGGCGCGCGTGGGGCGGGCGAACCAGGGAGGGGTAGGTGCGGTCGCCGAAGAGGACGGTTCCGCCGAGGGCGGAGAGCAGAGAGCGAACGAGCTCACCGCGGGGGACCTCACCGAGCGTCGGGGCGAGCGCCGCGAGGGAGGCCGCCGTCTCGTCGTCATCGGTGACGACCACGCCGCCCATCACCCCGGTGAGCCCCTTGGTGAGGCTCAGGCTGAACGACCCGCCCAGACCCCAGCGCCCCACGTGGCGGCCGTCGACGGAGGCGCCGAAGGCGTGGGCGCAGTCCTCGTAGAGCGCGAGGCTGTGATCGCGAGCGAAGGCGCTCCAGGCGCGCAGGTCGTTGGGGCGGCCGAAGTAGTGGCCGAGCAGGAGCGCCCGGGTGCGCGGGGTGAGGGCGCGCTCGACGGCCTCGACGGTGGGCTCGCCGTGGGGAGCGGTGACGTCGACGAAGACGGGGCTGAGACCCGCGCGGCGCACCATCTCGGGGACGGCGAAGAAGTTGTAGTCGGGCAGCACCACCTCGGCGCCGGGGTGCGCGCGTCCGAGCGGCGCGAGGAGGGCGTAGAGCCCCGTGCGACCGTCGGGCAGGAGGAAGACGTGGCGCGCCCCGGTGGCATCGCGGAGAGCGGTGATGAGCGCCGCGCGGTCGTCCGCGGCGCCGCGACCGCCGGAGCCCTCGGCGAGCGCGCGGGACAGCTCGCGCAGGAGCGAGGCGGCGGCGAGCGGGACCACTTCGCGCGGGACAGCGACCATGGGGCGCACGGTACGATGCCCGCGCCATGAGCCGCGCCCCGGCGTGCTTCGTCGACTACGACCGATGGGAGCCGCGGCTCGACGAGCTGCGCGCGCGCTGGGGTGCGGCGCGCCCCTTCCCCCACGCGGTGTTCGATGACTTCCTCGACCCGGAGGTGTGCCGCGCGCTCGTCGGGGAGGAGTTTCGTGACGTGGGCGGCGCCGGGTGGATCGAGAACCGGCACTACAGCCAGCGCCTGCGCTCGCGCAACGGCCGCGACGGCTTCGGGGCGCCCGCCCGCGCGCTGCTCGACGAGCTGGACTCACCCCGCTTCCGGGGCTTCGTCGAGCGCCTCACGGGCGAGGCGGGGCTCTTCCTCGACCGGGAGATGTTGGACGGTGGGGTGAGCGCCATGGGCCGCGGGGACTTCTTCGACCTGCACACAGACATGCGCTCGCACGCCCGCCACCGCCGCTGGATGCGCCGCGTGAACCTCATCGTCTACCTGACCGAACGCTGGCGCGACGACTGGAACGGCGCCCTCGAGCTCTGGAGCGCCGACGGCCAGCGATGCGAGGTGCGCATCGCGCCCCGCTACAACCGCGCGGTGTTCTTCGAGGTGGGCGACGGGGCCGTGCACGGCGTGCCTGAGCCCATCGATTGTCCGCCCGGGGCGCTGCGTCTCAACCTCGTGCTGTACTACTTCCGCGACGCCGGTCGGGAGGTGGCGCTCACCCACTTCCGCTACCGGGCGCGGCCCGACGAGCCGCGACGGAGGCCGCTGGTGTGGGCCAACAACGCCGCGCTGCTGGTCTACCAGGCCGCGCGCAGTCGCCTCGGGGTGAGCGACGAGCAGGTGAGCCGGGTGCTCCGGGCGCTGCGCCGCTGAGATAGGCTGCGAGCCGTACCGACCATGCGCGTACTGCTCGTCAACCCGCCGGCCCGGATGCTGGTCGACCAGTTCGACACGCCGGACTTCAGCCGCGTGGGGCTCGCATACCTCGCGGCCATGCTGCGGCGCGACCCGGACTGCGAGGTAAGCCTCGTCGACGCGCGGCTCGAACGCCTGCGCCACAGCGACGTGCTCGCGCGGGCGGAGCGCTTCAGGCCGGACGTGGTGGGGGTGACGGCGTTCACCAACGAGGTGAAGGCCGCGGCGCGGGTGGCCCGCGGCATCAAGCGGGCGGCGCCCGCGACGGTGACGGTGATCGGCGGGGCGCACGTCTCGGCGCTGCCGGAGGAGACGCTGGAGGAGTTCCCGGAGTTCGATGTGGGGGTGGTGGGCGAGGGGGAGCACACCCTCGACGCGCTGGTGCACGCGCTCGGTCGGCGCGAGCCCCTCGACGGCATCGCCGGGCTCGTCTACCGCCGCGGGGCATCGACCCACCGCACCGAGGAGCGCGCCAACGAGAACGACCTCGACCGCTTCCCCCGCCCCGCCTGGGACCTGCTGCCCGCCGCCCGTCGCGCGCTGCTCGTCACCCAGCGCGGCTGCCCCTACGCCTGCACCTTCTGCCAGAACCCGGGCGGCCGCCGCGTGCGGCAGCACTCCGTCGCGCGCGTTCTGTCCGACATCGACTGGCTCGTCACCCACCAGCGCGTCGAAGAGCTCCTCGTCTGCGACGAGATCTTCACCGTCGACGCCCCGCGCACCGAGGCGCTGCTCGACGCCATGATCGCCGCGAAGATCGGCGACCGCGTTCGCTGGTGGGCGCAGACGCACGTCAACACGGCGAGCCGGAAGCTCTTCGAGAAGATGCGCGCGGCGGGGTGCTTCCGCGTGGGCCTCGGCATCGAGACCGGCGACGCCGACGCGATGCGCGCGATGCACAAGGGCATCTCGCGCGCGAAGGTGCTGGCCGCGCGGCGCATGGCCGCCGAAGCGGGGCTGCCCGTGGAGGGGCTGTTCATCCTCGGGCACCCCGGCGAGACCTGGGAGAGCGCCATGCGAACCGTCGACTTCGCGGTGGAGCTCGACCCGGAGATCCCGGTGTTCTCGACGATGGTCCCGTACCCGGGGACGCGCGTCGCGGAGATGGCCGCGAAGGGGGAGGGCGGCTACCGGCTGCTCTCGCGCGACTGGGACGATTACATCAACCAGATCGGCCACGCGCTCGCCTTCGAGCACCTGTCGCGGCGGCAGATGGAGCTGCTCCAGCTCTACGCGTACCTCAAGGTCTTCGCGGGCAACCGCCGCTGGGCCGACCTCGCCCGCTTCGGGTGGACCTACCGCTCCGAGGGCCTCGCCGTCGTGCGCAAGCTCATCTCCGGCGCGATGCCGACGCCCGCGGAGCCCGACGACGACGCGCGCTTCGAGCGGGCGCCGATGTACTTCGAGGCGGAGCCCAGGCGCCCGGGGCGGGTGTCGCTACCGCTGGTGGGCTGAGCCCCACCGCACCGAGAGCATGCACCGCAGGATGCGCGCCCCATCGCGCAGGCTGCTGAGCCCGCTCGCGCCGTGCGAGCGCGCCGAGCGGGTCACCGGGACCTCCACCACCCTGGCCCCCGAGAGGTGCACCCGCAGCAGGAGTTCGGTCTCGATGTCGTAGCGCCGCGCCCGCAGGGCCAACCCCTCCAGGGCTCGCTTGCGCACCGCGCGGAAGCCCGCCTGGGTGTCGCTGATGCGCATGCCGAAGAGCGCGTTGGAGACGGCCGTGAGACCGACGTTGCCCGCGCGGTTGAAGCCCGTGATGGCGCCGTCGCGGAAGGTGCCCAGGAAGCGCGACCCGATCACCAGCGCGACGTCCTCGGCGAGCGCGCCCAGCAGCAGCGGAATCTCCGCCGGGTCGTCCTGCCCGTCCGCGTCGAGGAACACCAGCACCTCCCCGCGCGCCTCCGCGATGCCCCGCCGCAGCGCCGCCCCCTTGCCCTGGTTGACAGGCAGCCGCACCACCCGCGCGCCTGCCTCCTCGGCCAGCGCCGCGGTCGCGTCGCGCGAGCCGTCGTCCACCACCAGCACCTCGGCGAGGTCCGGCGTGTGCGCGAGGCAGCCCCGCACCACCCCCGCGATGGAGGGCGCCTCGTCGTGCGCCGCGATCACCACCGACACGCTCACAGCACCCACCGGGCGTCGCCCGCCCGCTCCTCCCAGCGCAGCGCCTGCAGCGCGAACGCCGTCGCCCAGGTGTTCACGTCGCGGCTGTCGGCCTCGTACACCACGCCGCCCGAATCATCCTGTCCCGCCGTCAGAAATGCCTTCGCCCGCGCCACGTTCGGCGCCCAGCGCGCCCGGTCGTGCCAGCACCAGAACCGCATCGCCTGCGCCGTCGCGTCGCTGCGCCGCGCGCCCCACGCCCGCGCGCCGTCGTGCCACGCCCGCAGCGCGCCCACTTCGTCCTGCGCCGTCGCGAGCCACAGCCCTCCGGCCTCCAGCGTGTCGTCGAAGCCCTCCCACCCGCGCGACCGCAGGCAGGCGAGGCCCTCCAGCGCGTAGAGCGTCGCGTGCAGGTAGCTCTCGGTCGCCGACGCGTGCGTCGGGAAGCGCCCGCCCCGGCCCAGCGGCGCCAGCGCGTCGACCAGCGAGCGCACGGTCCCGCGGTGGCGGTCTTCCCTCGCGCGCTCGTCGAGGGCGGTGAGCGCCACGGCGCACTTGAGCAGGTGACTCCCGTAGCTCACGCTCCAGTGCCCGGCGGGCGCGTCGACGTCGCCCTCCACGCACACGCCGCGGTCGAGCATCGCGCAGGCCGCGCGGCCCATCCGGTCGGGCAACGCAGGGTCGCCGAGCACACCGCCCGCGCGCTCGTGGGCGAGCAGACCCGCGAGGCACACGCACGTATCGAAGGCGTAGCGCGCGCCGCCGCGGCCGACGGCACCGGAGGCGTCGACGTCCCGCGCGAGGCGCGAGGCGATGCGGGAACAGATGGCTTCGGTGCCGGGCTCGGTGGCCAGCGCGGCGAGCACGAGGCCCGCGGCCTCGGGGTAGGAGTAACCCGGGTGCGCGGGGTTGCTCCACGAGCGAACAGACCCGTCGTCGGGGTCGACCACGGCGGGGCTCTGGAGCCAGCCGAGGAGGGTTGCGGGCGTCAGGGATACGGGTGGCAGACGGAAGACTCGGAGGGAGAGGCGGCGAACGATCAGCGCGCGGCGACGCGGGTCGCGGTGCTGACCTCGCGGAACACCAGGCGCCCGGCAGGAACCTGCTCCTGCACCTGGGTGGCGCCGCCGGGCCAGCGGATCTCGACCCGATCGGCCCGGTCGGCCGTGCCGAGGCCGATGAAGGCCGCGGGCTCGCCCTGCACGGCGCCGCTCACGGCGTGGATCTCGCGGACGATGCGTCGCTGGCCCACCCACGCGGTGACGGTGGCGCCGAAGCCGTCGATGCCGTGGTCAGTGCCGCGGGCCGTGACGCGCAGCGAGTGCTGGTTGGCGCCCACGTTGCGGAGCACCGTCAGCGACTCGAAGTTGCGGCCGGGGGCCGGGTCGCAGTGGCGCAGCATGAGGTCTTGCCGACCGTCGCTGTCGTAGTCGGCCGTGGCCACCACGTAGCCGTCCTCCGCGCGGTCGGCCCCTTCGAGGTAGCCCACCTCGGTGAAGGACC
>Ga0105048_10015143_pt1 | contig 11978 bp, 10 predicted proteins | sample MAT05_FD_78382 | JGI IMG/M metagenome (GOLD analysis project Ga0105048, IMG submission 78382) | Freshwater microbial communities from Lake Fryxell liftoff mats and glacier meltwater in Antarctica - MAT-05 | ecosystem: Environmental > Aquatic > Freshwater > Ice > Liftoff microbial mat | place...
ACTATTAGATAATTTACTTGATAGTTCGGCCGTAGTTAAGTGTGGTTCTAATTGTAATATTCGCATAATGCAAATATACACTTTTTAATTATCTTGTTAGCGGTTTAGTATTATGCCATCGAACAGGAAATAATCGGGGCTTACAGAACAGGTTTCTATGTTTTTGTTAACGATCTTAACCTAAACGGTGTTCTCGACAAAGACATGGTAAACTACACTTCGCCTTACAAACGCGCGGAAACCAATTATGAATATAACGATTTTGTAGACATGAATAGCGATGGTATGGCGCAACAAGATGAGTGTTTCCAATGCTGGGATAAAAACAAAAACTTTATAAACGATTTTAATGAAGATTTGAACGCGGACGGCGTTTTTAACGAAGTAGACTGTCGGGTGAAAGGCGCTTGGTTAAGGCACTTAAATAATATTTGGGCTTATGTTTTGGCCTGTGTTTTATTATACATCCTTTTTAGAAAATACTTTTTAAAAGAAAATCACGACCTTGCGTTTTTAGCCGCTTTGATTTTTTTTACGCATCCCTTGCATAGCGAAGTCATTGCAAATATTAAAGGCAGACCCGAGATATTGGCATCAATTTTTATGACCCTTACTTTTTTATTTTCTTTTAAATTTATAGAAAATAAAAAGACCACAACGCTGTTAACGGCTTCAGTGATGTGCCTGCTCGCCCTGCTATCCAAAGAGTATTCCCTCATGTTGCTGCTTTTGATTCCTATTGCTTTGATTGTTTTTAATAAAATTAAAATAGATTGGATCCGCCTCACAATGCTGCTTGTTGTTTATTTGCTGGTATTTTTTGCAATGATTTTAATTAAAGCATATTTCGCTCCATCAATCTCGCCAATTTACATGATTCTGGTCGGCATTTTATTTTTTACTGTCATCTCGGCAGTGGTGTTCAGAAAAACATTTGTCAAAAAAGATCTCAATACTTTGATGATGGGTTTATTCAGCTTTAGTTTATTGTATTTCGGATTACGTTTAAACGCCGTGAGCATCGCTGCCGGCATTCAAGATACAGAACTCTTCAACGACCCTTATTTATTGGCGACCGGGGAAGAGAAAATCGCGACAAAAATATACGTTCTTTTAAAGTACATAGTACTCGCTATCTTTCCTAAAAATTTAACCAGCGATTATTCTTACGCGAGTATCAACTACCGGAGCTTCACTGATTTAAGTTTTTTGTTTTCACTCGTTCTAAATCTTGCACTTTTAATAACAGGTATTATTTTGGTTGTTAAACGTCACGTGATTGGATTTGCGATCATTAGCTATTTTGCTTTTTTGTTTTTGGTAACAAATTTTATTTTTGCTATCGGCACTACTATGCATGAGAGTTTTATGTTTCACGCGCTGATTGGCGTTGCAATTGCTTTTGCTTGGTTGATTCTTTTAGGTATCGAGAAACTTTTGTTAATACCTTTTAGCTCTCGCCGCGGAATATTGCTGGGGTGTTTAATGCTCGTTGTATTTTTATATGGTTGCAAAACATGGGAGCGCAATTGGGATTGGAAAAATGATGTCACCCTATTCTTAAAAGATGTAAAGTCGAACCCTAACTCTGTTCTTATTTCAGGCAATGCTGGTGCACGTTGGATAGACCTTGCCGATACCAAAGAGATTACTGGTATTATACCTGAAAGTGAATCGAAAGTTTTTAACGATTATAATGGTACCCTAAAAATTACGGATGAAGAAATGAAAGCAGGTGGCTTTAAAACCAAACGGGAGGCTGCTTTGTACAGAGGAATTGGCTATTTGGAACATGCTGTTAAATTGCATCCCCATTATGTAAACGGTTATTTAAACCTTGGTTTAGCCTATTTTAAATTGCAGAAAGATTTTGAAACAGTTTATTATTGGAAACTAGCAGAACATTTTTACCCAAACAACCCTTACCTCGCGGATTATTATCGCGTATTTGCCAACGTGTTAAATAACCGCGGGTCAGAGGCCTCTAATAAAAGTAATTTTAAAGAAGCCGCTGTCTTGTATAATTTCTGGACGCTGATTGACCCAAAAAATGACGAGGCTTGGTATTCCATTGGCGGCGCGGCTTTTAATCAGGGAAATTACAGCAAGGCTCTGGCTTTTTGGGAAAAAGCACTTGTCATAAATCCTTCAAGCGAGAAAACTAAAGCCGCGTTAAAACAAGTTGTGTTTTAAAAAAATATAAACGGAATAACACGTAGAAATTTTGAAAGATTATTTATCCGTTGCCGCTCTCAAATAAACCAAAAAGGGGTGCATCGCTTTAAAGCTAGCAATCACAGTTTCGTGAAAATCTTTGGCAAGTATTTGTTTATCGGTAATCGCGTATCGCACAACAAAGCTTTTGTTTTTTAGTAGTTCAAGTTGCGGATGATCTTTTTCAAATCCTTTTGGTGCCGTTCTTAATTTACCTTCTTCGTCGAGCCCCTTAAAATATTTTTTGAAATTAGCCGATTTTAAAGTCTTTAACAGAGCTGCAACATTGTAATCAATTTCTTGCCTTATCGCATTTAAAACATCTGGTTCGGGCATCCAAATGCCACCGGCAATAAAAGCCGCGTCTGGTTCTACATGTAAATAATAGCCCGCTATTGGAGATTTTTTGCCGCCGGGATTAATACTCGCACCCATGTTTGATTTGTAAGGTGTTTTGTCTTTAGAAAATCTTACATCTTTGTAAATGCGAAAAGTACAGTCTTTGCCTTTCATTTCCGATGAAATTGTTTTGTCGAATTTGGCCGTGCTTTTAATTATTTTTTCGACTACAGCCTCAAATTCTTCTTTAGCGGTCAGATATTTTTCTTTGTTGGCTTCAAACCAATCTCTGTTGTTGTTGGTTTTAATTTTTTTTAAAAATTCGAGGGTCTTTTCCATGTTTAATGACTTGTTTAAATTTTAATGCCTACTATGCGGATATCGTCTACCTGTTCAAGGCCTTGTCTCCGCCTATCTATTGTGGTTTTTAATTTCGCTTTGAGCTCGCGCAGCGGTAATTTCGAATGAAGCAACAATAATTCTTCAAGTTTTTTATATTTAAATTTTTTTCCATTTGCACCACCAAACTGATCAGCGTAGCCGTCGGTAAAAGTAATTATCAGATCGTTAGGCAAAAGATCAAATTGAAAGGTAGTAAACGGGTTATTGGAAATGTGACCAGCACCCACAGGCATTTTATTGAGCTCCGACATAGAGACTTTGTGATTCCGGATGATATAAAATCTGTTGTTTGCGTTTGCGTAACGGAGGGTCATTTTGTCAAAGTCTAAGCTAAAGAATGAACAATCCATTCCATCTTTTGTTTCCACGAGACTTCCAAGGGGATTGAGCGCGGTAATAATGTCGTTTCTTAATTGATTTAAGACGCTGGCCGGATCAATGATTTGGTGTTCGATAACAATCTTATTTAGAAAGTTAATCCCCATCATGCTTACCAAAGCGCCCAGAACTCCATGGCATGTGCAATCGGCAGTCATTACCATTAGTCGTTTTTCGTTTTCAAGCGCCCAATAAAAATCGCCGCTCGCAAAGTCTCTCGGATTAAAAAGTATAAAAAAGTCGCGGGTATGTGTTTCAAAATAAGCGTCGCTTGTTAAATTGCTTTGCTGACTGCGTTGCGCGTAGTTAACGCTGTCATTAATTTCTTTGTTTTTATTTTCAATCAGATCTTTTTGATGTTTCACTTCCGCGTTAAAAATCTCCAGTTCTTTGTTAATTTTTTTTCTGATCTGTTATTGCTATAAAGAATTGCAATTAAAATCGCTAGAGCTGTAATTTCGGTAATGGCGGAATGTAGATACAATGTGCCCTTAGCTCTTTTGGACTCACTCAGTTTTTGTTTTTCACCCAACAATTCTATTTCTGTTTGTTTTTTGTCATTCTCATATTTGGCTTCCGCGGTTTTTATTTGTTTAATATTTTCGCTATTGATATTACTGTCTTCGGGCGATTTTTATTTTTAAAATAAATAAGCGTATCTTTAAAATAAGCATTTTTCTCGCAAATATCTACTAACGTGCGGGCACAAGATCTTAGGCTGGTCAAATCTCCGATTTCTTTAGCCCTGTGCATCGCTTCCTTTCTTGTTGCTATGGTAATGGCATCATTATCAGTTACGTGCTGGACATATCCTTGCTGTTGAAGCGGCCGTAAAAGAGTGTACTTGTCGTGGAGTTGCCTTGCTATTTCTACCGCTTTAGCCGCATAAAAACGCCTTTGGGTTTGTTTGCTGTTTTACAGTAAATATTAGCCACGGTAGCATAATTGTTTGCTAGCCTTTCCCCATCATTCTTTTTTTCATTGTAGGCTGTACACAAATTCATATAATAAAAGACGATATTCATTTTTCCTATCTTAAGATAAGAACCCTCTAAATCGTTTTAAGGTGTATAAATCGGTTTTTCGGATTTTAATTTTTTATGCGCTTCCGCCGAATGCAAATAGTAGTTTATCAAAAGTCTTACCTGCCCTTGACCTTCGTAGAAATTTCCAAGGGAGTTATAAATGTAACCGGCCAAAAAAATCTGGTTGCATTTTTTTGCATACTTCAGTCCATCCAAAAAGTAAGCAAGGGCTTTTCCTTGTTCAGACATGTCCGCATAAATTGTGCCCGTTACATTAAAAATTGAAGCTTATTGATTTTCGCAGCCCAGTTTCTTTGCCAATGCAAATGCTTGTTCCGCATAATAAGTGCTGTCTAGCAGGTTTTGGTAACTTACTTCCCAAGCAATGTTGTTTAGTAGAATTACTTTATTTGTGTCGTCTTTACACATTTTTAAAACTTGGAGGCTAGAATCAATATTCAATCACTGGCTACATATTCCTGAAGAAAAAACAAGGCAAAATAGCAGGATTGTTTTATTAAAGCGCGTTTTCATAGTATCTGCTAAAGGCAGCGTTACAATTAACTAAATTAATATTTTTTTTAGTGATAAACATAAAAATCAAGCGAAAATTTTTGAAAAGAAAAGGGGCAACGATGTTCAAAAACCAGACAATTAATTTTTAGAGCCTACAAACGATGCATTAAATTATTTAAATTTGATTAGTTGAAAAAGTTTTTTAAATACTCGTTTTTATTTCTGTTGGCGTTTGCTTTTACGGTTTGTCAAACCAAAAGGCAATATACGGTTAAGCCAACTAAAAGTCTTGTTAACCCCGACAGCGAACTGTTAGAGGTAAACGCAGTCGCCTATCATTTAAACGATAGCGCGACAACCGCTTATCTGGAGATAAAAAACGAAAACCTCGTTTATAAGCGGCCCGATACAACATTTGCTTTTTATGCTGAACTGCGAATTTCGTACAAATTGCTTGCCGAGCCCAACGCACGCAAAGTGCTTGATAGTAGTTCTTATTATTTATACGATCGTTCCAGCGAGAAAGTGGAAACGAAGTCGATTGTGTCAAAATTTAATTTAAAAGCCAAACGTGGCCTTAATTATTATTTGGAAGTTGAGGTGCTTGACCTCAATAAAAAAATAAAATACACCAAAGGCCTTTATGTTTACAAACAAACTACTTTTAGCGAACAGAATTTTTTATTGACGATGAATGGAGCTGTGTCTTTCAAAAATAATTTTTTAAAAGGTGATGTTGTGCTTGTGAAGTTCACAAATAGCGCCGTTTTGCAGGTAACAGTAGACTGTTTTTTTAAGGAATTTGGGCCGGCCGCGCCGCCTTTTTCCCTGCGAACACCTGATGAATTTAAATACAAGCCAGATAGCGTTTTTGTGATGAACCTCAGTTTAAATCAGTATCAACTTATTATGCCGGAGAGAGGATTTTACCACGTGAGAACAGAGACCAAAAGTATCGAAGGACTGACCATTTACACTTACGATAAAACTTTCCCGGGGGTAAGCAGCAGCGATGAAATGATTAATTGTACCCGCTACATTATGAGTAAAAGTGAGTTTGAGTTGTGCAAAGATGCTACTGAAAAAAAAGCTGCAATTGACAAGTTCTGGCTCACAGTGGGAGGCAGTAACGAAAGGGCACGCGAGTTATTAAAACGTTATTACGGCAGAGTAAAAGAAGCCAATAAGTATTTCAGCGGTTATACCCAAGGTTGGAAAAACGACAGAGGCATGATCTTTATCATTTATGGGCATCCAACCAACAATTACCGCGGTAACAAAGATGAGGTTTGGGTATATGGTAATGAGGGAAGCCCATCGGCACAAAGATTTATTTTTAAAAAAACAGAAAATCCTTTCAGCGACAATGATTATGTGCTCGAGCGCTCGCAGTTTTATAAAGACAGCTGGTACACGGCTGTGGATTATTGGCGGCAGGGCCACGTATATCTCGATAATACTAATAAATAGTTCAGCCTCAAAAAGTATTTTTTTCATTATTTGGGCGCCTTATCGCGCTTTCACTTCAAGCTTGTTTGTTTTTTGCTATGTTTGTCGCACTGAGGGGTCTCCGCTCAAAAAGCGGAGCCTCCTCGTTGCGCAAACATTACGCAAAAACCTAAACAAGGCTTTTCGTTCAATCACGGGCGCGGAATTATACGGTCTTGACTTGTAAATAATACCAATTATAATTATGAAACAGGCTAAAGATGCTAATTTATTTTATATTAAGACAACGAAAAAAATTGTTGCATAGCTATGCCTACGGAACCATTTTTTTAAGAAGTATTGAGGAAAAATAACGGGTAGATTGGCTCGTTTTGTAGGTATAACCGGAATTAGTCCAAAAGACAACGAACAAATCTTAGCGGGTATTGTGTCCTAGGAAAATAATTAGACTAAATTATTTTTCCTTTAGGTATTACTTTTCTTATTAAATCTATTGCTATTGAGGGCCGACTAAATATTATTCTTTCAACGCGTGTTAAAAAACTGATTTGAAGCACTTATCTGCAGACGTATTACCACCACTTAAAATGAAGCAATGAAGAGCCAGTTTTTTTTGACACAACGACGAAAACGGGGTTTTCGGCCAAACACTAAATACCAAATGCAGTTGCGCCCAACAGTTTTTGAGTGCACTGTAAATAGTTATTCGGGAAAACTGTTTTTCACAATCATATAACCCTCATCAGGCGGCAAATTAGGTTGTTTTGACGCTGCAACAGCTAATACATCGCAACGGTTGTTTTCAACGTGGTGGGCATGGCCTTTTACCCAAGTAAATTCGTGTTTGCTGGCATTGTAAATTCTTAAAAAGCGTTGCCAAAGGTCGGGATTGGCTTTGTTTTTAAAACCAATTTTTTTCCAGCTGAGAATCCATTTTAAGTTGATAGCATTTACCACGTATTTACTATCAGAAAAAACTTTAACAGGAAGGTTATTATTGGTAATGCTTTCGAGAGCGACAATAACGGCTAAAAGTTCCATACGATTGTTGGTGGTATGCTTAAAACCCCCGCTGATCTCTTTTCGGTGGCCATTAAATTTTAGCACCACGCCAAAGCCTCCCGGCCCAGGGTTTCCGCTCGCCGCGCCATCGGTATATATTTCAATAGCTTCTTGCATTCACTCGCTGCGAAATTAAATTTTTTCTTTGAAATTAAGACTACGAATAAAAAAATTATACTCCGGTTTAACCTCAGTTAGGCAGTAAGAGCCCTTGAAAAAGCTGAACTAGCTGTCTTAAAACCGATAATCCCGAAGAAGTGTCGGGCAGTGTTTCTTCCAGCAATGATTATCTAAAATCCGCAACTACAAATAATCGCCCGCATTAAACAGGGGGATTTTTAACTGGCCGTTTAGGGCTTAACGTTGCGTAGATGTAAATAAACAAGTATATTCGTTGACTTAAAATTTTAATATGTCGGTATTAGTAAATAAAAACTCAAAGGTAATTGTTCAAGGTTTTACAGGTGGTGAAGGCACTTTTCACGCCACACAAATGATAGAGTATGGCACCAACGTTGTAGGCGGTGTAACGCCCGGTAAAGGCGGAACAATGCATTTAGATCTCCCCGTTTTTAACACCGTTTCTGAAGCTGTAAAAACTGCCTCAGCCGACGTATCGATCATATTTGTGCCGGCAGCTTTTGCAGCAGATGCTATTATGGAATCGGTCGACGCTGGCATTAAAGTAATTGTTTGTATTACTGAAGGCATTCCTGTAAAGGACATGATTTATGTTAAAGAATATTTAAAAGGAAAGGATACCCGTTTAATTGGGCCAAACTGTCCGGGTGTAATTACCGCAGGAGAAGCAAAAGTTGGCATCATGCCTGGGTTTGTGTTCAAAAAAGGTAAGATTGGAATTGTTTCTAAAAGTGGCACCTTGACTTATGAAGCGGCCGATCAGATAGTGAAAGCCGGAATGGGAATTACAACGGCGATTGGTATTGGCGGCGATCCAATTATTGGAACTCCTACTAAAGACGCGGTTGAATTATTAATGAACGATCCGGAGACAGAAGCCATTGTAATGATAGGTGAAATTGGCGGAAGCTACGAGGCAGAAGCTGCACGCTGGATTAAAGCAAACGGTAATAAAAAACCAGTGGTTGGATTTATTACGAGACAAACAGCGCCCAAAGGCCGTACCATGGGACACGCGGGTGCAATTGTTGGCGGGGCAGAAGATACCGCTCAAGCAAAAATGCAGATTATGCGCGAATGTGGCATCCATGTTTGCGAAAGCCCTGCGGAGATCGGCAAAACAATGGCAGCCTTGTTAAAAGGAGAAATAGTAAACGCCTAGTTTAACTTTACATACAAAATCAAATAGCCGCCGAGTGGTGGCTTTTTGCGTAAAGCGCATTTGCGTTTTCGGCAGGTTTTGGATTGATTGCCATAAAAGCACACATATATAAATAATTTTTTGAAATTGGTTTTCCTTTGTAAGGGGAGTAAGTTTTATACACCTACTGCTTTAGAACGACCTCATCCTTATTTTAATTTGAGTTCCCATCTTTAATACTAAACTAAAGATTATTATTCGGCATTAGCAAAGCGCTTTTTTATGATAAAAATCGGCGCGTTGGGGCTTTATATCCACCGCATTTTATTAAGCGCATGGATTACAAATCCGCGCGAACGGGTTTCTCCCAGAAACCTTGCTTGTTGGCTAATCCGCAGCAGATTGCGATCAACTAAGTTTTATGCCACTCGCAGATTAATGGGTTCACGGGTTAAAAATCCGCGCGAACGTGGCACGGATTGCAAATCCGCGTGAACGAGGTTTTTTGGATACTTTTTCATCAAGGAAAAAGTGACTAAAAGAACCATGAATATTCTAGTAAAAGAATGTCTTTAGCACTATTCGCGCTAATTTGTTCAACATTCATTTGTATCAGCTAACTGTTGATCAAACTGTAAACAACACGGTTTTATATCGCGCACGGTTTGAGAGGTGCGCGGATTACAAATAAGCCTTTGGTTTTGGATTTCCTGCATGGCACCTATAAATCAGAAAACCCAAGCGTTTGGGCTTGGGTTTTCTGATTTATGGGTGCGGATGAAGGGACTCGAACCCCCACGCCGTGAGGCGCCAGATCCTAAGTCTGGTGCGGCTGCCATTACGCCACATCCGCAGATTAGGACGACAAAGATAAGCATTTTTTAAATCCGTACAAAAATTAATTCCTTTACTTTTGAATGATGATTTTCTCGGTGTACTGTTGTAGCCCCGCTTTAATTTTAAAGATATAAATTCCCTGAGGCAGCACGGTCAGGTCTATTGGCTCAATACCCCTGTTATTGCTCACCTCAATCTTCCGCATCAACTTTCCCAACACGTCGAAAACATCAACCGTGTAATTTTTTAACGTGGGTTCGTTTAAATAAAAAACACCGGTTGAAGGATTGGGATACACGCTTAAATTTGTATTTTCAGAAAATTCTTCAATGCCAACGGCCTCAATCGCTGAGGTTACTTTTTCCTTCACGGCATTTAATACACTGCGCTGGTTTTTATCGGCACTGTATTCCGCGATAAAACCAACAATATAAAGGTTGTCGGGATTAAATTTATGACTGCCATTAGTTGGGCTAGGCAGTGCAAGGGTAAATGTTTTTTGATAAGACTGGTTGAGTGTGCTCGCGGTGCTGGTGATTGCGCTTGCACTCCCATAAGCGCCGTCAAAGGCATAAACAAGGGCATTCTGATGCCTAAATTCCCAATAGTTTAACAGGTAATTATTTTCCGAGGCTATAAATAAACCCTTCTGGTAGTAGGTAGACCAGGGGACATTGTAATAATTGTTTAACTGGTTAAATCCATTTAAAGTATTGTCGTTCACGGGACCGCTCACATGGTTTTCGCTGAGGTAAGCGTTAATGCGGTAATCACCTCGCACTTCCCCAATAAAATCAGCTTTTACAGTAAAGCTGAGTTGTTTGGTAAAAGCATTATAAGTTTTATTAATGATACTCACGTTTGCCGGCGTAACTGCCGAGGCTCTTGTATTCACACGTCCCGAATAGGCCGGCCTGAAAAAACTTACAGACTGGATATCATTAAAATACGTGCGGTCGGCCATGGCAGTTGGTAGATTTTTTTTATAATCTGTAATAAGCGCCGCGGAATTCATTTCTTTTATCGAATCCTGATCGTGAATATTTATAACGATTAAAGTCGGTGATTGAAGTCCAAGCAATTTATCTTGCGCGTCGGGGCCCTCACCATTATTTGCGCTCACAAACTGCTCGAGTAGCACTGTTTTTGGCGCAGATGCATTTAAAACGCTAACAGCATAAACACAGGTATCATTTAAAGCATTTTGGTTTGGGACATTATTTACCGAGTTGAGCCATGCTTTAACTTGGTAAAATCCCTGAGTGTTTAAAGAAAAAGGCAGGGCAAACTTTATTGCAATACTTTGCCCATAGCTAATGCCATTTGGCAAGCTAATGCTTTCGGTATTAATAGATGAATTTCCTATTTGATAACTAACGCTAATGGCGTCGATGCGCGTTGCGCCCGCATTGTTTAGATTTATCTTTACACTATCGGTAGCATTTACAAGCAGGTATTTTTTCGGAAGCTCTGCCGTTAAAGCAGCGTCTAAATTACTGCTGAGGTTAATCACCTGAATATCATCAATCCACAACTGGTACATGTCTTTTGAGTTGTTTCTAAATGCAAAGCGCAACGTTTGCCCTGCAAAGCTACCCAAAGCGATTGATCTTCGGGTCCATGTATCTTTTTCGCCACCGCCAGAAGTGTTTCCATCGGCCAGCGCGTAAAGTCGGTTACCAACGGGGAAGTCCTGTGTATTAGATGCTAAGAGGTTTGATGTGCCGTAAACCTCATATCCATCTGAAAAAGAAGCGTCGGGACTTTTAGCCAGCCAGGTTAATACCGTGTTGGCGTTGACATTGCTGATTGCCGGCGTAATCAACCAGCGATTTGTTGCTATGTTTAAAGTGTCCAGCCAGCTCGTACTTACCAAAAATGTATCGTTCTCAACTTCATTAAAAACTACTGCCCAGCCTGTTGTTTTAAGCAAGGGTTCATTAAAAGGTTTATTGGGATTGGTTAACGTACCGATATTGTTTTTTAAACCATCGTTGATGAGTGTAAATCCCAACGGCACGGTCGTAAATTTCGTGGTGGAGGTTAAAGTTGTGTAAGTTTGCAGGCTCAAAGTACTGAAACTGTTTCCGTAAATAACCTGTGCCTTGTAAGACCATGCAAAAAAAAGCAGTGCGGGTAATAATAAATTCTTTTTCATGGTTCTTCGGGTCTTTTATTTTAACAACAAAAAACGCTTTTGTTGTTAACGTTTAATTTGCTGGGCTTGCGGCATCGCAGGTTGTGCCGGCGCTTGACCTAACATTTGCGGCGTAATCATCGGTAAAACTTTTTTCGGCTCAGCATAATTAGGGTTTATCCGTAATGACCTTTCCCATGCGTTTTTAGCTTGTGCATATTTTTGCTGGTTAAAATATGCACCTCCTAAATTGTACCACCCTTCAGCACTGTTTGGATCAAGCAATACCCATTTGTTATACTCCATTGCGGCAGTATCCATACGACCACGGTTAAAG
>Ga0105048_10015145_pt1 | contig 11977 bp, 8 predicted proteins | sample MAT05_FD_78382 | JGI IMG/M metagenome (GOLD analysis project Ga0105048, IMG submission 78382) | Freshwater microbial communities from Lake Fryxell liftoff mats and glacier meltwater in Antarctica - MAT-05 | ecosystem: Environmental > Aquatic > Freshwater > Ice > Liftoff microbial mat | place...
ACGACCGAGTTCCTCGCGAGCGCGTCCGTGGTCCACAAGCAGATGGACCCCGTCGCGCTGTCTCGGGACCTCCGGTTCGGGGGGAGCACGTCCCCGGTCGCGGCGTCGAACCCGTTCGGCTTCGTCAACGAGGGGATGCTGCTCAACTCCACCGGGGCGGGGATGGTTTCGGGCGCCGGGGGGGTGCTCCCGATGCCGCCGTACGCTCGCGGGACCGTGGGGCTCTGGGCGCTGCTTGGCGAGAACCCCGCCGGCCCGCCGCTCCCCGCCGGCACGACCTATCGGGTCCGGATGGACGTCGCGTGGAAGTCGTCGCCGTGGGCCGCACCCGCGGTCGGGGCGCCGACGCTGGTCCCGGTGGCCGACGGCACGGGGCAAGGCGCCGCCGTGTTCAAGGGCCCCGGCGGGGCGGTTCCCCCGGGGCTGCGCAAGCCGAGCGACCTCGCGGTGTCCGTCGTCTACCCCCCGGGTGGGGGCACGGCGCCGCCCAACGCGGGGCTCGTGCTCCTCGGGATCGGCGTCGAGATCGCCGTGGTCGAGGGTGGCTATGCGCTGCTTACGAAGGAGGGGCTCGAAGCGTCCGAGGACTGGCGGACCAGCCACGCCCAGCCCGTCGAACGCTTCGCGGCACTCGACGTCTGGGAGATGGAAGTCACGAAGGCCATCGCCGACACGCTCGAGGCGACCGAGTCGTGGGCCCTCGAATTGAACCCTTGCGTCTCCGAGTTCGACGCACTCGAGGTCGCCGAAACGTGGGACCTGTTGCTGATCCCCTGACCCATTCGTCCCGTACAATCCCCTTGTTCTTCGCGCGCCCGACTCCAGCCCGGCGAGCGAGAGGAGGCTTCGATGCCCTCTCCCCTCGGCTGGATGAGCTCGTCTCTTCGCCCTCGTCGCGCCCACGAGCGCCCCATGGCCCTCAGCGCCGTGTGGGACCTCGCGCTCCTCGGACCCGACGGTCAGGTAAAGGCCCGGCGGCGGTTCAAGAACCTGATCGTCAACGCGGGACTCGATCGCGCGAAGGACCGTCTCTTCAATCCCGCGACGGTCGCGCCGCTGTTCGGTTACGTCGCGATTGGGACCGGCGCCCTCGCCGAGACACCGGTCGACGTCGCGCTCGGGACCGAGGCCGCGCGCGCCGCCGTCGCGTACACGTCCGGCGGCACGGGCGTCTGCACCGTGGACCACACGTTCCCGGCTGGCGTAGGCACGGGTGCCATCACTGAGGTCGGGCTGTTCGACGACCCCGCTGCGGGGAACATGTTCAACCGCAAAACCTTCCCTGCGATCAACAAGACCGCCGGCGACGCGCTCAAGGCCTCGTGCACGATCACGCTGGTCGCGGCCTGACATCGTGGCGTACGCGGTCTTCAACGACGGGGCGACCGACGGGCGCGAACCGTGGGTGGACTACGAGTTCACCGACGAGCCGTTCGTCGAGGTCCTCGAAGAGAAGGGCCCCGGCCGCACGGAGCGCGTCGAGCTGTTCGCGTGCCCCCGGCGCCACTACCGATGGCCCGCAGGGCTCACCGAGCTGCAGCGCGTGGCGTGGGAGGCCTTTCTCCTGGCGCGGGGCCACCTGCGGGACGCCTTCCTGATCGAGGACCCCCGCGATCCCGTGCGCGAGCTCGTGACGCTGGAGCCCGCCGTCGGGGACGGGGCGCGCGTGACCTTCAGCCTGCCAACCAGCGAGGCGAGCCAGGACTTTCGTTGGTACCCGAAGCAGGGCTCGGTCACGGGCTACGTCGCCGGCGCGGCGGTTGCGCTCGCGAACGTGGACACCGACGCGCGCACGGTGACGTTCGCGGTGGCGCCCGCGATCGTCGCTGCCCTTGCGGTGACCTACCGGGGCCTGCGTCTCGTGCGCCTCTCGGTTCCGCCGTCATTCCAGGGGGTCACGAAGCGGTATGGGCAGTACGAGCTGGCGATGGATGAGATGCTGCGGGACTGAGAGACCGACGGAGGGTCGTCGGGACCGCGGTGGCGGCGGGGATCGCGGTGCTGGCGAGGTAGCCAGGGCGTTACGCCCTACCGGTACTCAGTCCGTGACCACCAGGATGATCTCCCGCTCGCGTCGCCGGACGAAGCGGCTGGGCGGGCTTTGGGGGTCGACTCCACGCACGAGGATGAGCAGAGGCAGATCCGCCACGTCCATGAGATGCACCTCCCCATTCGTGTCAGAGACACCGCCACGATACCGAGACTCCTGTCGGACGCTCAGGTCCCCGGCAACCATCACGCTGACGGCCCGACCTGGAATGGTCCGCCCGTGAGCGTCCCGAAGCCCTATGGTCATGGGCCCGTCTGGGCTGACCCTCCAGCAGTGTAGGACCACGCCGGACGATGCCACCAAATCGGCGGCGAAACCAGCAAGCTCCGTGTCGATCACTCCGCGGCCCGAGATGCTACTGCCAAGGAACACAACATCCGATCGTCCCGCGAGATCCCTGACCACAAAGCGACCCTGCATGTCGGCGAGCACCTCGTCGACGCCGCCCGTGCTGCGCAGCACCGCGAGCACGGCGCCTGGCACCGTGTGGCTATGGTCGTCGATAACGAGTCCCTCTTGAACCTCGTGCGGCTCGATCGTCAGAACAGTAGGACCTGGCCACTGCAGATCCTCAACGGTCGAGGTTACCTGCCGACCGGCGACGTACTGAGCGGGCACACGCAGGCGAACCGGCAGTGTGGGCAACCTCAGGACGGCCATGCCCGCGTCGTCCGTCACTCCAGTGGATGCTTCGCCCCCCCGGCCGGTAGCCAGCACCTTGATCGCCGCCTGCGGGACACCACCACGATCGACGACGCTGACGGTTGCCTGCTCCACCTTCGGGACCACGACTTTCTGCGAGACCATTCCGCCACGGGGGACCTCGAAGAATCTGCGTGTGCTCCAGCCACCGTCGAACAAGGTCAGCGAGCAAGCGCCGGGCTCCAAGCCATACGCCTCGCAGGTGCCAGAGGCGCCAGTGGTCAAGATGCGTCGAGGAAGAACGGACAGGACTTCAACCGCCGCCGGATCCACGTCATCTGCCAGCGCATAGAGCTCGATGGTCGCACCCGCTACCGGAGTTCCTCCATCGTCCACTACCAGAACCTCGACAACCGAACCCGAGGTCATTCGAACCGCACCCAGATCCGTCGGCGTAGACGTGAGTTCGAACGCCACGGCTCCGCGGAGGCCGCTCGCGCTTATCGCGTGCAGGACGTAGCGTCCGCTGCAATCCACGTCTCCGAACTCGAAGCCACCGTCTGCGCGAGACCGCCCGACCTGACTGGACCTTGAACTGGAAGGAGGCTCTCTATCGGCGGTGCCTCCCGGCACCGGGAACAAGGCGACTTCCGCATCAGAGACTGGTACCCCGCCCGGCCCATCGAGCCGCCCTGTCACCGAGCCACCCCGCCGCAGTCGAAACGTGACCTGTGGGCCTCCGAGCGCCAGGTACGTGTTGCGGGGATATCCGGCGGCTTCGACCTGGAACTTGGTCCATGTGCCATGGACTGGGACTTCTGTTTCGCCTCGTGCATCGGTGGTCCACGACGTGCCTTGGCGATCCGGCATTCCGGCAGGAGCGACCCGCGCTCCCTCGATCCCGGCATCAGTCTCCGCATCCAAGAGGCGGATGCGGAGTGCTTTGCGGGGCCGTGCCACAATACGCACATCCCGGCTGCCGGTACCTGGCATCCGGACGAACGTTGGCTTGAAGGCGCCAGATGGCGACGTGATCTCGACGACGGCACCGCCGGGGATGCCGACGAACACGGCGGTTCCGTGGGCGCCCGTGACCAGGGTCTGCGGGGCCCTCGCGTTCGCGGCGCTGACCAAGCGCAGCACAACCGCGATGTCCATCGCAGGCTCTCCCCCTTCATCGACGAAGACGTTGAGTCTGGCCCCTGGATGCCGAGTGATCGAGTGCCGCTCTCCCGTGCGGACGCTCGCAATCTCGACATGCTCATAGGTCTCGTCACCCGGGACGATGATCCGATACGTGCCCGCCGGGTCGAGTTGGCGGAAGGCGAAGGAGCCGTCCTCTCTCGCACGCGTCCATCGCGCGCTCGCTGCGAGATCATCCGGGTGGGCGAGAGACCACTCCCGGCGGAGTGCGATGCTTGTTCCCACGGACGCACGTCCTCCTGCATTCAAGATGAGTCCAACGACGGCATCATCCCACACTGTCGGATCGCGGGGCCGAAGAGGCACGCCCCGCAGAATCGACCGGTCCTCCGTCGCGTCCGCAGAATCCCGCTCAGGCTGCGACGGGTCCTCCGATACTCGACCGTTGCCGCCCTTCGCGACGGCGAGGATCAGTGCCAGAATTGCGAGAAGTACCGCGACAAAGCCCCATCTCGGCATCAGTCACTCACCAGTTTGACGACCACGACATCTGAGGCGTCGGAGTCCATAAACAGATGGAACTCGCCGCCGCCAGCATCCACGTGCGCCGGACCATCAATCGTGACTCTCGTGTGGCTCGCGAATTGGCCAGCCCGAATCTCCTCCCACGAGAGCCCCGGGGCAACGCGCGCCCACGGCTCTCTCACCTTCAGATCTCCAGATGGCGCTCGTCGTTCCTTGGATCCTCCGTCGTGGAAAAGGGAGAGATCCAGGGTCGTCACACTTGAAGTGACCCGGCGTGGCAGACGGACCACCTCGGGCGCCACTGCAAGTCCCGGCTTGAAACCAACCTCCGCCGAGAACTCCAGGAGGAGTACGTCTTCGGCGCGGTTCGGACACGCGAGCCCGATCGCGAGCACGCCCGCGGCCTGGCCGACTCGAGGGGCCTGGCCCCGGATGCGGACAACACCTCGTTCGCGGGGCCCGAGTTGCGAAGGAAGGTCCACCTCCCAACAGTGACAGGACACGTGGATGGGTCTCAGCCGGCAGACAAACGGACGCAGGTTGCGGACAGGAACGGCCCACTCGATCTGCGAGTACGGGACTACGCCCCGCAGAGACAGCGCCGACGCGTCTTCAACCACCAGGCTGCGGTCCGCGGAGCCATCGACGAACAGCCAGGCACTGCCGAGTCCGGCGCACAGCAGCCAGAAGGCGACACGCAGTACCGGCCTGGAGATTGACACGCTAATTGTGCCGTCGCTTCCACCTGAGAGCGGCGAGACCGAGGGCCAGTGCGAGGGCGACGGCAGCCGCCGCATAGAGCCATTGCCTCACGTCATGCTGCTCGCTCTGCGGAGCAACACCCATCTCGTCCTCGACCTTCCATGGCTTGGGCGGCTGGGATCCTTCGGCCTTCCATGTACGACCCGTGAGATCGTCCGTCCGGAAGTAGACGGGGGCGCCCTGCGTCTCAGAAAGGCGTTCGCTCACCAAGAACGATGAGCCGCCGCACTCCAGCGTCGGCGCACTCCACGCCAACTGGTGTTCCTCCGGCGCCTCATTCAGACGAAGGGCACGCAGTTCGGTGGGCAAGGCCACGCCTCGCCATTCCTGGGATGCTCGGACTGTCAGGCTGAATGAGTGTCGCTCGTAGTCTCGAGGCGTCCCGATCACATCACCCCCTGACCGCAGATCCGCCATGAAACTCTGCGCTGACTTCACGGAGTCGCAGACGGTGTACTTGATGGCCGCTAGCTGCCCAGACTTGCGGAATTCGAACCGCATGTTCATCAGGGGAACAGCCTTCTTCAGCGCCTCGGTACTCGCGTCGGGATTCAGCGCCCCGGCCGCGGTGTATGGAATCAGCCACGTGCTACCCGCCTCGGTTTCCGCGACGAATCCGTAGGGCAGGCGCGCGATAAGCGAGTGGATGGGCTCGCCTGCAGGGCCGTCGAGCCAGCCGTAGAGTGCCGCTGGCCGGAGATTGTAGTCGTAAGACGTAAGAAGGCGCTCGTTCCACCAGCCTTCTCGCGATCGACCCGCGACGAGCGTCCGACTACCATCGTAGACGATCACCGCGTCGAGCGGCCGCGAGGACATCCACTTCCAGACTGCTTCCCTGTCCCCCGCCTCGAGTGAGTTCGTGGCGGCTACCCATGCCGCGTCCGGGCGATGTGGCCGTAGTGCCACCCGTCGTTCCCACCGCTCGCAAGGGTAGGTGATCTCCACGCTGTACGACTCAAGGACCAGAGGCTCCTTCTCCTTCGGAAGCCACTTGGCTGTGCGCATCTCGAGATGGGCGTCTTGCGCAGCGGCGGCGATCTGCTTAAGCATCTCGGCGAGGTGGGACTGTGGCGTACGAGGCTCGGCCGAGGCGACGCTCGACGCGGTCCCAAGGCCCGCGACGAGGAGCGTCAGCGCCATATGACGAACCGCGCGAGGACGAGAGCGGAGCAGGAGAACGAGTGCGCCGATGGTGCATACGACGAGCGATGCCGCACGCACCGCCGGAGCGTTGAGGACTGTGAACAGGCCGAAGCACGCGCAGGAGGCCTCGCCCCCTGGACGTGCAAGCAGATAGATCCAGGAAACAGCGGCGATCACGAGCGCAACTGCAGCCGCGTCCTTGCGTAGAGCCCGTGGGCCGAACGTGAGGACGACCGCGATCAGGATCTCAACGGCCGCGATGCCTGCGGCGAAGACGACTGCCTTGTTCCACGGCAGAGCAAGCGCTCGCGCAATCCAAGCGGCGGTCGACTCAAGGTCGAGCATCTTGCCAATCGACGCTGTCGCGAGAACCAGCGCCGTGGCCATCGATGCGGCGACGAAGACGCGGTCCGGCGAAGCGCGGTTAGCCACGAGCGGTAGCGGGTGCACCTGCGGTTCTCCGGGAGTGGCCATGATCTGGTGCGCCGGCCTTCTGCCCAGTGCCTCCGGGGATGAGGTCCGTTGCGTCGGTAGGCGACTGCGCCGCTCTCGCGGGCAGGCACACGAGGTGTCGGAGGCCCGCCTGATCAGCCGCTTCCCACAGAATACGCCTCACGTTGGCGACCGGCTGCCCGATCTTTCGGGAGCGCGCTCCCCAGTACGGTAGTCGTATGGCGGCCCCACCGGCCCCGCGACTCCGTCGAGCGCGGGTGGGGCCGCCGGTCCAACGCCTACTGGCAGAACAACCGCCCGCAGTACGGCGAAGCAGACGTCCAGTTGGTGCACTGCTCGAAGCCGTTCTCGTTGAGTACACAGTCTGCCTGTTCCTCGAGGCCGCAATCGGGATCCGGGTCGGTGAACGGTTCGCAGGGCGCCGTCGGCCCGACGCAACCGGCTCCCGCCTTGGTGATGGGGGGGTAGCCGCAGCGATGGCACTTGTGGGGCGTCTCGGTGCTGGCGGCGCAGCTCCTCATGTAGTTCTTGCAGGCGTTCGGGATCGGCCTGCAGAGGTGTTCGTCCGCCGATGCAACGGCCGACGCTCCAAACGCAAGTGCTGCGGAAACGAGGACCAACAGCAGCGGTGCGACTCCGATGCTCCTCTTGATGCGCTCGATGCGATGGCCTCTTTGGTTGCTTCTGGGATTCAGCGGGTTCTATGCGAATCGGATCTGGCTGGCGCCAGTCTTGGGTCCATGCTTACCAGACCGGGCGCTCCAGCGCAAGGCCCCGATGAAAAGCGCGGATCCCGCCTTCATCTGGGCCGGACGAGGGCGCCCCTCCCTCGTTTCGGTGGGCAACGTTGCGCCTGCGGGGGAGTGGTGTCAGCCTGTCTCTCGGACGTCCCTCCCTGGCCGGGACCTCCCTGCGCGGGGGGGAGGGGGGGGAGCCCGACCACGCCATGCCTCACAACCAGGGCCACCGCCTCTGCCGCCTGCCGCAGTCGTCCGTCGTCGGTGTGCAGGTACCGCAGCGTCACCACGCTCCCCGGCCGGTGCCCGAGGATCCGCCCGATCGTCGCGACGTCCGTCCCCGCCGCCGCCAAGAGCGTCGCCGCCGTGTGCCGGAGCTGGTGCCACCCGCTGCGGGGGACCTCGGCCCGGTCCATGAGCCGGTGGAGGGCGTGGTAGAGGGACGAGTCGTCGTCGGGGATCCCGCGGCAGACCCGGCCCGTCCGGTGGCGCTGGCGCTCCAGGACGTCCTTGAGGGGGGCCGAGATCGGGAGCCGGAGCCGGGTCCCCGTCTTGTGGCGGGGCCGGGCGATCAGGCCGGCTTCCAGGTCGACCTCCTTCCAGGTGATGGCCCGCAGGTCGGCGCGGGAGAGGCCCGCGAAGAGGCCGAGCGCGATCGGGACCTCGAGGTAGTGGCCCCGGGCAGCGTCGAGGAGGTGGCGGCACTGCTCGGGGGAGAACGCCTCGCGGTGCTCCTGCGGGCGGGCGCGGGGCGGCTTGAAGTCGCCGACGAAGTCCCCGCACGCGAACCCGACGGCCTGGCACCACGCGATGAACCGACGGTAGACGCCGAGCGCCCCTCGGACCCGGGACGTGCCCCAGCCCCGCTCGCCGAGCAGCGTCTCCAGCATCCCGCGGGACCACTTCGCCATCGGGCGGTCGGACCACTCCGCCAAGAGCGGCTGCATCTTGTCCGCGGCGTGGTCGACCGTCCCCTGGCGGCGCCCCGAGACCGCGAGGTGCTTCAAGAACGCCTCGACCGCCTTCTTGGGGGTCGTGACCACCGGCGCCCCACGCCGGGAGCCGCCGCGTCCCGCGCGCTCGGCCGCGAGCTGAAACTCGGCCTCTTTCTCCGTGACGGGACCGAGCGAACGGGAGCGGACGACGCCGTCGCGGCCGCCCTCCCGCCACTCGATGGCCCAAGTCGTGACGCCGGTGGATCGTTCGATGCGAGAGCGCAGCCAAGCCATGGGGAGACCTCCGCGGGACGCCCGGAATGTACCTCCGGCGTCCGACGGGAAACGCCTCAAGTCGTGCTGCTACATGGTGTTACGAGCCCGTTTCGAGAACGGGCGTCGAACGGGCGCGGATCGGGCGTCGATCGGGAAAAGTGATGCGCCACGGCGGCGCTCGGCCCGGGAGCGCTTCCCGGGCAGTTCACTTGCGGTCGTACAGGATCCGATCCGACTCAACGGGTTTGCCCTCCTCCGCGAGCGCGGCGAGTCGTTCGAGTTTCTCCTTGAGCTCAGGCTCTCTCTCCGCGTTGGCGAGCGTGCGGAGAAGGTCCGCGGTGGCGGGCCCGAGCCCGTAGAAACTCCCGCGGACAAGTTCGCGACGAACTCCAGAGTCGGTCGTGCCTCGGTACATCTCGATGAAGTCCGCGCGCTGCTTTTCGACGCGCGCCTTACGGTCCTCGGGGGTTTCCCCCGGGTGGATCATCGCGCTCATGCTGTTCGCCGCTCTGACGAGTCCGCTCGCGAGACTGTCCTTGAGGTCCGGGGAATCGGCCCGGCGCCAGCGGTCGTAGATCTCCTGGCCCCCGTCCACCTGGAAGGTTCCGCGGGCGAGCGCTCCGGCCACGAGCCGACGCTGCTCGGTCGGCAGCGGCCGTTCGAGCGCTGCGCGGATTGCGTCGAGGAGTACGGGCTGTCTCATCGCGTGATCTGCTGACCAGCGCGCGACGGCCGCGACGACCTGGGGGTCGGGGTCGTCGCGGACGGCATGGGCGAGCGCCTCTAGCCCGCGCGCGAGTAGCGCTGGATTCTGCTGGCCGGACGTCGCCGTCGCCACCGCCTGCGCCGCAGCCATGCGCCTCTCCCCAAGGTCCCCGGACTGCACGATCGTGAGTAGGCCGTTAAAGGCCTCCTCGGGCACGGCAGAGAGTCCGCCGGCACGGACGATCTCGGCCGCCATCCGGAGCACGTCAGGATCGTGAGTCTCTTGGATCACCGCCAAGAGCTCTGCGGACTTTTCCGGCTTCTGAGCGAGGTCCCGCCCGAGTTTCCACGCCGTCATCATCCGCTGCGAGTCGGGGAGGGCCGCGATCGCGCGGAGTTTTGAGCTCAGGTCAAGGCCGGAGTAGAGGATCGCGTCTATCGGGTCCATCGTCTCGAATGGTGCAAACTTCGCCTTCGTCTCCGTAAGCGCGTCCTGAGCCGCCTGTAAGCGAGCCCGAAGGGCGGCGACGCTGTCGGAGGAGTCCGAGGCGTTCCGACCGAGGAGCGCGGCCTCCCCGGGCGCAGGGGGAGCGACTCGATCTCCGTCGCTCGCGCTCTCGCGGTCCTGCTCGCCCTCTCCCGCGCTCCTGGATCGTAGGCCCAGCCAGAGGTTGCCGACGAGCGAGAGCGCGAGAATCGCCACAAGGATACGTATTCGCATGCGAGCGTCCTCCCAAGTCGTGCAAGCCTACTTCCCCCGCGAGCGCCGGCCGGCGTGCAGACGTTGGCGCGGACCGCCGCGGCAAGGGGCGTGACCTCCGGTGCGTGACCCGAACCTACCTTGGGCCAGCGACAGCCGTAACGCGCTGAAACCACGGCGCTTGCGCGCGACCTGCCCCCCGGTGTGTACCGCCCGTCCCGGCACGTCCGGGGCGCGCGTTCCCCCTACGCCGCGCGATCCGGCGTCGAACGGGCGCGGATCGGGCGTCGATCGGGAACGTTGGCTCGCCAACTCCAGCACATGTGCTGGGACGGACCGCTCCCTACGACTGGCGCGCGTCAGAGCGCGAGAACGGGAAACGCCGCAAACCGCGCCCCAATGGGCGTTTACGTGCGGTATGAATGGCGGGAGTGGCGGGACTCGAACCCGTGACCTCCGGCTTGACAGGCCGATCAGGACAAACAGAGGTAAGACGCGACAAAGTAGATGGTTACGGCGGATGTACGCCCCCGGGTAGGTCACCCCGGACTCCCCGATAACTCCCCGATCAGCGCCCGTTTTCGGAGGCGTGCTGGGACGGGTGCTGGTACGCCGCAGACCCCTACGTCTCGGGACCGTCCCCCGCGACGGGTAGGCTCCCGTCCCCCCCGAAGCCCAGACCAGGGGGCGTGCCAGGAGCCCACGAACGGCGGGGAGGCCCCGCCCGTCCGCGCCCGCGTCCGCGGTTCACGTCCCTCGGCTCCCGGCGACCCAGAGGACGGAACCCCATGCTGATCGTCGACCACGAGCGCCTGACCCGGTCCTTCTTCCGCGGCGTCAACTCCACCGCGCTCTTCCGCCGCTTCTTCGACGCCTACGGGGTCTCGGCGGCCATGGGCCTCGACGAGAAGGCGGGGCCCAACCAGATCCACGAGGCGTGGGAGAAGCTCGCCTGCCCGAACCGCGAGGAGATCGAGGAGTCGCTGTGCCAGATCAACGACATCGGCCGGGAGAAGGGACGCTTCGCGCTGCAGGAGCGGGCGATGCTCTGCGGCGTCGAGGGCTACGAGGACCTCACGCTGGAGAAGCTGGCGATCGTCCTCTTCCTCGACCACCGCGACGTCTTCGACGCCGCGTACGAGTTCCACACGCTCGAGAAGGCGGAGAACCTCCACACGCTGATCGGCCGGCACCCCGTGCCTTGCGAGCCGACGTCGGCGAGTATCGAGAAGTTCAAGGACGAGCTGGGCAAGGCGCTCCGGAACGAGGCGCACGGATCCCACTTGCTGGTCGAGCCGGCACGACGCCACGCGGAGAAGTGGATGGCCGCGATCCGGCACCAGACCTTCGTGAAGCCGGACCACGAGTTCGACGAGCGAGACGGAGAGAAGATCGTCACGCGCGACCGCCGCCCCGTCTACGAGATGGTCCTGATCTACTACCCCGGCAAGGGCGTCCTGAAGTTGAAGGCTGGGCGTGGCCGGAAGAAGGTCGAGCGGGCCGCCGCATGCTTCGCGACCGAGATCCTCGGCCAGACTCCGGCCTTCTTCCAGATCTGCAACGTCGTCAACTTCGCGCCGCTCCAAGAGCCTCACTTCTCCTTCGCCCCCGGGCCGAAGGACCACTTCGAGTCGGTCCGTCCCACGCGGATTCGGTTTCACAAGCACGCGCATCCGGGCGTCGAATACGAGGTCCACTGCAAGGAGCGCTACGACCGGGCGACCAACGTGCTCGAGCAGTTGGTCGCCGATGGCATCAACCTCTCCGAGATCGAAATCCAGGGCCTGAACTTGTGCTTCCAGTTCCCCGAAGGCAGCCGCGACACGCGCACCGTCGAGCTCGGGGTCCCCAACCGGAGCAGCCTCGACGAGACGGAACGGGACCGCCACATCGAACGCGCGCTGGC
>Ga0105048_10015149_pt1 | contig 11976 bp, 10 predicted proteins | sample MAT05_FD_78382 | JGI IMG/M metagenome (GOLD analysis project Ga0105048, IMG submission 78382) | Freshwater microbial communities from Lake Fryxell liftoff mats and glacier meltwater in Antarctica - MAT-05 | ecosystem: Environmental > Aquatic > Freshwater > Ice > Liftoff microbial mat | place...
AGCGTTGTTTCCACGGGCATCGGGCCCGACAACATCGACATCGTGATGAACGAACTCGACGCCTTGGTAAACATCAATCTGAACACCCGGGAGCTCCGACCCAATCCCACAAGCCTGAACATGGTCAGACTGGGAACAGCAGGCGCATTGCAGGCCGACACGCCGCTCGACAGTCTGGTAGCCTCCTCTGCCGCCATAGGTTTCGACGGGTTGTTGCAGTTTTACGATGCACCAGAGCAGCACAACCACCCTTTGCTCGACGCGCTAAGGAACCATGCCGCACCCGATTGGCAGTTTCCTGTGGCACCTTATTTTGCCGAAGGCGATGATTTGTTGCAGAAAATGTTGGCGCCCGACTGGATTACAGGTCTCACGGCCACCAGCCCCGGGTTTTACGCGCCGCAGGGCCGGGAGCTACGCGCCAGGCAACGCTGGCAGGGTTATCTGGAGATGATGCGCACCTTTGAATACGAGGAACAGCGGATAGAAAACCTTGAAATGGAGACTGCCGCCCTGTTCGGACTGGCACGTTTGCTGGGTCACAGGGCCATTTCATGTAGTACTATTCTGGCTAGGCGTTCTGACGGCGCCTTTAGTAAAAACCCTCGAAAAGCCGTAAAAAAACTCATTGAAAGCGTATTAAGCCGCTTTGCAGACAATTCCTTTGAAGAATCTTAGTCTTTTTTGAACTTTACCTGAGGAAAAGGCTTTAATTTGCTGTTCAATTGCAAACATTAAACTTAACCATACGTACATGAAAAACCAATCGAAAAGTTCCCCCCGTTTTTCTTTCTTTTTTGCATTAGCCATCGCGTTGAGCAGCCTGTCTATAGGACTAAGTTCGTGCACCGCAACTTACGATGCCGTAAGTTCCGGCAATCTGCAACAGATCACCAACACCCTGCCCACCCTGATGAGTAAAGGCATCGGCAACTTTGCTGATTACCGCGGCGAAGTGGCCAAAGCCAAAGAACTGCTTACCACAGCCATCACGCATGCTTCCACCGTTAAAAACAACAAAGAAGCCATTGGCGCATTGACGACGTTGAACGAGAAAATCGCATTGCCGTTTTTTGCCCTTTGGGAAGAAAAAGGAAAAGTTAGCGGACCTGCCGTAGACGAGGCGGTAAGCAACGCACGCAAAAGTCTTGAATCACTTACAAAAATTGAAGCTACCAAAAAGGGAGCCCCCAAATAATCGAGCTTTCACCGACCTTTCAACCATTTGAACACCCTACCCACATGCCCGATTTTAAAAATGACATTTCCAAAGCCCTGAATGGGCTCGACACTCAGGTCATCCTGATGGTAAGCGACTTTGTCAAGCGTCGTAAAAAACACTATGAAGAAGCTGCTGCCAAACTTCATTTGGAACTCAAAACCGATGTGGAACGCTATGGGGTGATGTTGCTTGAAGGTGTCATTACCAAAGATGAGTTCGAAATGCTTGTGAATTCGCGAACGGGCCTGCTGAAAATTCAGATCCTGGAAGAAATGGCCATTTCAAAAGCTAAATTTGAAGAAATAGCCATAGAAGTGGCCAAACTTGCGATTAAAGCTGTTTTTTTGCTGCTGTAAGCATTTTACCATGAGACTGACCATCATTGCCTTTTTTCTTTGCCTGTCTTTTGCCGTTCAGGCTCAGGATACGTTTTCCATAGTAGCCGTAGATACCACTACCGGCGAGTTCGGCAGCGCCGGAGCGAGTTGCCTTGACGACAATAACATTGCGGGTGGGGCGATCATCATTTCCGACCTTCTGCCCGGTCGAGGCGCTATCCACACCCAATCCTATTGGAACCCAATCAACCAGGCCAATGCCCGAGCACGAATGGAGGAAGGACTGTCTCCCGCAGAAATCCTCCTTTGGCTCAAAAGCAACGACCCCAACGGACCCGTAGGCGCCCAATCGCGTCAGTACGGCATTGTGGATATCGACCCGCAAGGGCATCCGCGTTCGGCCGCTTTTACAGGCAACGGCTGCCTCAACTGGAAAGGTCAACGCGTTGGCACCAATTATAGCATTCAGGGCAACATCCTGCTTGGGCCGGAAATCCTCGATAGCATGGAAATGCGCTTTTTGAATGCCACAGGTACCCTTGCGGAAAGACTCATGGCCGCCATCCAAGGCGCCAACGTACCCGGAGCCGACAGCAGGTGCCTGAGCAACGGCACCTCATCCCTGTCTGCATTTCTACGCATCGCCAAACCCGATGATGTAGGCGGCAATTATTACCTCGACCTCAACGTATCGTCGGTTCCCACTGGCATGGAACCCATCGATTCCTTGCAAACGTTGTTCGACCAGTGGCTCGTGAGCACCGCAACCACTGCGCCGCAAAACCATTCAGTTCGTATTTATCCCAATCCTGCTGCTGGCAAACTGTTTGTAGAAATCACCGGCATGTCCGGACGTATCGAATTGTATGCTGCGGACGGACAATTGTCTTTCTACCAATCCTTGCAAAACGGCTTGAACATCCTGCAACCTTCGATTCCTTCAGGCATTTATATGGTACACATCATCGATGGATCTTTAATCAACACAACTAAGACCATTGTATGGAAAAGAGAATAACACAACCAAACCTAAATTAAAGGATTCTGTTGTTGGTAAGAAATTAAACACCACAAAACAATTCAAACTTTCATCAACAATTTTTTTTATGAAACAATCCAAACTTCTGGCCGGCAAGTCGGCCTTGCTAACACTCGTGTTCATGCTTCTCAGCATCAGCATCACCAACCAATCCTGCGCTCCAAAACTTCCAAGCAGTGTTGCGAACATCGTCAGCAGCCTTGGCATCGATGTTCCCAAACTGTTCAGCCAGGCATCCGGCTTGTTCGGTTCCTCACAGTCGGCTTTCGCAAACAAAATCCTTGAAAGAGTTGGTCAAGCTGCGAGTCTGACTACAGGTATGGGCGGGAAAATGGGCGGCCTTTCCGACATGTTCGCGGCTCTGGGCTCCAGCAACATTCAACCCTTCCTCGACATGTGGAAACAAAAAGGCACACTCGATGCCGAAACCATATCGAAGGCAACATCGGGCTTCAATGATGCGCTGGGAGCAATCAAAAAGGTTGGAAAAATTAAGTAAGAGCCAATTGGTCGGTTGGTTAAAAAAGTCGTTTGCGCAACTTTAAGGAGCGCAAGCGACTTTTTTTTTGACCAACTGACCAACAGACTTACCGACCAACCAACTTTTTTGTTCTGCCATTTTGTCACATCTTCCGTAAGAATTCCCTACCTTTGCGACCTTAAAAACACATAAAAAAGACATGTACGACAGCAATCCGACGCTGGAAGGCATCAAAAAGATAGATGAGTCGCGCCAAGGCGATGTTTTATTCAAGGAGCAGTGGGAAGGTTCGCCCATTCCTGGTGTAAAGAAGTTTTACATTGAGAGTTACGGTTGCCAGATGAACTTTAGTGACTCGGAGATCGTGGCATCAATCCTCACCGATGTGGGCTACCTACCCACGCGCAACATGGAGGAAAGCGATTTGATTCTTATCAACACCTGCTCCATCCGTGAAAAAGCAGAAGAAACCGTGCGCAAACGCCTGCGTGTTTTTGAGCAATACAAAAAACAAAAGCCTGGCACGCTGGTAGGCATCCTTGGCTGCATGGCCGAACGCCTCAAGAAAAAATGGTTGGAGGAGGAAAAACTTGTCGACCTCGTGGTGGGCCCAGATGCTTACCGCGAACTACCCGGCCTGATTGGCGTTGCTGAAGAAGGCGAACGTCCTGTGAACGTTTTGCTCAGTCGGGAAGAAACCTACGCCGACATCAGTCCTGTACGTCTCGGCTCCAACGGCATCACTGCATTCATTTCCATCATGCGGGGTTGCGACAACATGTGCTCGTTTTGTGTAGTGCCTTTCACCCGCGGCCGCGAACGCTCGCGCGACCCGTTCAGCATCGTGTCTGAAGCCGTTGACCTAAACGGCAAAGGATACCGCGAAGTGACCTTGTTGGGACAAAATGTAGACTCCTACAAGTGGGACAACCCCGAAACCGGCGAACATGTCGATTTTGCAGACCTGCTCGACATGATCGCGCTGGTCAGTCCTTTGATGCGTGTACGTTTCAGCACCAGTCATCCCAAGGACATGACCGACAAGGTGTTACACACCATGGCAAAGCACCATAACATTTGCGATTACATCCACCTTCCGGTACAATCCGGCAACAGCCGCGTACTTGAACTCATGAACCGCACCTACAACCGAGCCTGGTATATGGACCGCATAGAGGCAGTTCGTCGCATCCTGCCCAACGCGGCAATATCGTCGGACATCATCACTGGTTTTTGCACCGAAACCGAAGAAGAACACCAGGATACGCTCAGCATCATTGAATGGGCGCGTTTTTCCATGTCATTCATGTTTTTTTATTCCGAGCGCCCCGGCACCCTTGCTGCGCGCAAATACGCCGACGACATCCCGGAAAATGTGAAAAAACGCCGTCTGGACGAAGTTATTCGCTTACAAAATGCCGTTAGCTTATTGCTCAACAAAGAAGATGTTGGGTTAACTTTTGAAGTGCTGCTCGAAGGCAATTCACGCCGTTCGGACAAAGACTTTTACGGCCGAAACAGTCAGAACAAAGTGGTTGTTTTTCCGAAAAAAGAAGGATTCAACCCGGGTGATTATGCGCAGGTGAAAATCCATGACGTGACCAGCGCGACCCTTTTGGGTACCATCGTTTAAACAGTTCCATGAACAATCTCCAATCCATAAAAGCCCGTTTTGGGATCGTCGGAGCTTCGTTGATGCTCGATGCCGCGCTTGAAAAGGCCGTTCGCGTGGCGCCTACCGATCTTACCGTGCTCATCAGTGGTGAAAGTGGTGTAGGTAAAGAAGTATTTTCCAAAATCATCCATGCGCTAAGCCCTCGCAAACACAACGAGTTCATCGCGGTGAACTGCGGCGCCATCCCGGAAGGCACCATCAACTCCGAACTTTTCGGTCATGAAAAAGGCTCCTTTACCGGCGCTGCCGGCGACCGCAAAGGATATTTCGAAACTGTAAACGGCGGCACCATTTTTCTCGATGAAATTGCTGAATTACCGCTCGACACCCAGGCCTACCTGCTTCGTGTGCTCGAGTCGGGCGAATTCATACGTGTAGGTTCCAGCAAGGTACAAAAGACCGATGTACGCGTTATCGCAGCCAGCAATGTTGAGCTGAACGAGCGCGTTCGCAAAGGCAAATTCCGGGAAGACCTTTATTACCGCCTCAATACCGTGCCCATCAAAGTGCCAGCCTTACACGAGCGCAGGGAGGACATACCCGTACTTTTTCGCAAATTTGCACATGATTTTGCAGAAAAATACCGCATGCAACCCGTCCGTCTCGACGAAAGAGCCACGCTCGTATTGGAAAACTACCGCTGGCCAGGCAACATCCGTGAACTGAAAAACGTAGCCGAACAATTGAGCATTTTGTCGGAAGACCGCAACTTAGGCGCCGAAAACCTGCAGCGTCAGATGCCTCAGCTTTTCAGTCGAAACCTGCCTGCGCAACTTCACGACAAACACAGCGGACAAGGTGGCGACTTTCAGGAACGTGAATTGTTGTACAAACTGCTTTTCGACATGAAATCGGACCTCAACGATCTCAAATCGTTGTTTTACGAATTGGTAAAAAGCAACAACCTGCGCATGCCCGACCTCAGCGCCATGCGCCAGCTTCAATCTGGGTACCCAACCCAATCGTATGTGGATGAAGCCATTGGCCAAAATGATTCAGGTTATTTTGCGTCTACCGAAGCCGGCCGGATTACACCCATCATCATAGACCAGAGCAAAGCTCAGGCAGGTTTCGACAAATCGGAAGTAGAAGATGCGCCGCTGGCGATGGACGAAATTGAAAAAGAAGCCATCAAACGCGCTTTGAAAAAATACAATGGCAGGCGCAAAGAAGCCGCCGAAGAACTGAAGATTTCCGAACGCACCCTGTATCGGAAAATCAAACAGTACAACCTGGGATAACGTCACGGCCATCCGTTGTTAACAATTCGTCAATCCTATTTACCTCAAGCATCGATTTTTCATCTTTGTCCCTCTACCATCTTTGTTTAACCACCACCTTACAACCGATTGTACGGATGACACGTAAACTGCTTACTGTAATTACCCTGCTATTTTGCCTTTCAGCCCTCAACGCGCAAAAAAGCGCCAAAGGCCACAACATCCGTGTTAAACTCGATAACTACACCGAAAAAGACCTGATCCTTGGCTTCCATTACGGCGACAAACAATTCGTCAAAGACACCGTAAGCGCCGATCCGGACGGCTATTTTACCTTTAAGGCCGATACCATGCTGCCATGCGGTGTGTATTTGTTCGTGCTGAAGCCCGACAATTCCTTCATCCAGGTGCTCGTGGCCGACAGCAACCAACAATTCAGCATGACCACCGACGCCAAAAATCCAGTCGGCAAAATGAAGGTGAAAGATTCGGAAGACAATGCCCTGTTTTACGAATACCTGGGAATGCTCAACGATTTACGCCCCGAAGCAGATACCCTGCGCGCCAAAATCAACCGCAGCAAAGGCAATCCTGTAGATTCCATCAAAATGACACGGCAGATCGAGGACATGGACAAAAAGGTTAAAAAATTCCAGAACGACCTCATTGCCAAACATCCTACTACTTGGACGGCCAAGATCATCAAAGCTTCCTTCGAACCCAACCCACCCGAATTCACAGGCGGCACTGAGCTGGAAAACAACAAACGCAGATACTACTGGTACAAATCGCATTTTTTCGACAACATCGATATCGCCGACCCATGCATGTTGCGCAGTCCGGTTTTACACCCCAAAATTGAACAATACATCACCAAATTGACACCACAACACCCCGACAGCATCTGCCAGTCCATCGACTACCTCATCGAAAAACTGGGTTCATCGCCTGAGACCTACAAGTTTTACCTCATCCATTTTTTGAATTATTACGCCAAATCGACCATCGTGGGTATGGATGGCGTGTATGTACACATCGCTAAAAAGTACTACTGTACCGGCCAAGCCAACTGGGCAAAAAAGGAAGATCTTGAAAAAATTTGCGACAACGCCAGTCGTTTGGAACCCATCCTCATTGGAAAAATCGCACCCAACATCACCGTGAAAGACCGCAACAACCAGCCCCATGCCTTGTGGGACGTGGATGCGGATTACACCGTTTTGTTCTTTTGGGATCCTGAATGCGGTCACTGCAAAAAAGCAGCACCAGAAATGGTCAAATTTGCTCAAAAATGGAAACCACGCGGCGTACGTATTTTTGCTATTTGTACAGCTGTGACCGACAAAGCCGAAACATGCTGGCCAAGCGCCGCGGAGAAAGAGTTCAGCGACGAGTTTTTCCTAAACATGTACGACCCGTACATCCAGAGCAAATACAAAACCTTGTACGACGTAAAAACCACACCTCAGATTTTCATCCTCGACCGCAAACACGAGATACTGATGAAACGTATCGGCGCTGAACAATTGGATTCGGTGATGGAAGAAGTGATTAAGTTTCAGAAGGCGAAGTAAACCGTTTCTTTTCAGGCAACCAGAAGGACGATTGGTTGAAATAGTTTTCAATACCCTTTTAATGTCCAGCCAAAAACACACTGACCTCACCCTCACCGCCGTTGCCACCCTATCACCGGGCACCTACGAAGCTCGCTCTTTTGAAAATTGTATGTTCGACAACCTGTCGTCCATGGTTTTTACAGACTGTACGTTTTTGGACTGCAACCTGAGTTCGGCAAAGCTGCTTTTAGTTACAGTTTCGATCCCTCCCGAAACAAAGTCAAAAAAGCTCGTTTTTCATGGCCAGGCGTAGCAGGGTTACTCGACAAGTATGGTATCCTGGTTGAATAAGATCATTGCTGCACTTAATTTCCAGGGGTTAATCTCAGCCGTTTTTTAGCTTTAAGATTTTTCAACCTGATGTCCGCAGCAAATGAAGTGTGAACCTTGAAGTGGATGCGTTTGGGCCCCATGTTGATGTCGCAGGACAAAACCTTCAGATCGTGCATACCTACATCAATGGACTCTCCCGGCTTACCTTTGGCAATGGCTTGCTCAACGATTCCAGGAACCATCATGATGAATGAATGCATGCCCATGGCAAGTTGCGATTGAATGGTATCGCGTATCATATCGTGTAAATAAGCTTCTCCGGCTTCAAGTATGATGTTGTCGGTGACAAGATTGAACTGAAAATTATCCAGGTGTATCGAGTGTGTTTCGGGACTGTAGCGAGGGTTACCTGATGCAATGATGCTGGTTTCAATGTCACCGGAGGTGCTCATATTCAATGTAAGTCCTTGATCTGTAGCATAAACTTTCAGTGATTCAAGCGTTGAAGTGTAACCTTTGGCCGTGAATATTCGCCCTTTCAACCGTTTCTCTAACTCTTGATTGATGTCTTCAAATCCTGTAAAGGCATATAAGTAAACTTCGGAATAGGTCTCGGCTCCTTTTCGAAAAACAAAAGGGGGCAGTTTTGAAATGGGTTTGTGATGCGCGGAGTCGGTCAGCATCATTACTGAAGCCTTGATGGATGTGTTGCAAACGATGTCGTCTTTGTCCAGGACAAAATCGCCGGAAATGCTGTCGCATGCAAACATAAGATACGCTTGGGGTGTTTTTTTGTGGATGACAATAGGCTTTTGAAGGTTGTGCCAGATTTTGGATATGGGTTTCTCCAGCGACACAGATTTGTTGACGCCAATATCAATCAAGCTGATAAACTCATTTTCATTTTCCTTAAGGTATTCCTCCAGTTTGTTGGAAAGATCAATTTTGATGCCTGCAATGGTCACAACGGGTGATTGGACCCAGGTCGTTTTTGATAACCGAAAATGGGTTACAAGATGCCATTGCGCATCAAGCGCTACCGGTGTTCTTAATTCCAGCTCCAGCTCAGTTACCACCGGAGCAATGCCTTTGGTTAAAAAATTCAACCGGGATTTAAGGATGGATGCTTTAACCCTCACAGGAAAGCGGCATACCAACTCCTGACCATTGGAAGACAACTGAATATTTTTTTCCCTGAACATTTCCACCTTAACCTCATCCTTCACGTTTTTCAAAGGATGGATGGTCATGGTCAGAAATTTACCATTGATGATCTTGTTGATGAAACCTTCGAGGTCTTTGATGGCATAAGTAACCGGAATATTGAAGGTGGATACCGGAATATCCATGTGGATGGTATCCAGTGCCGATAGCGGAGTGTTGCTGATTACTTTTTCGTCTTTACAACTGTACAAGGAGCCGTAGAGGCCGGAGAAGGCCAAGAGCAACAAAGCTGAAGTTAATAGCCTGTTCATTGTGGGTTGGTTTTAAGGATGGTGGTTGTTTCGTATCAATACTGGCAACCAAAAAAGGATATTTGGGAGAATGCTGGTTTTTTTTGATTCAAACAACCTTCACCCTCGGATCAATCCAAACATACAACAGATCCACCAGCAGATTGATAACTACAAATACAGCGGAGGTAAACAACACGCATCCCAACACCACAGGCACGTCGAATTGCAACAGGGCGGCCACGGTTACAGAACCCAGGCCTTTGAAATTGAACACATTTTCCACAAAAAAAGCGCCTGTAAGCAAAGCCGCAAACCAACCCGACAAGGCCGATACTACGGGGTTGAGCGCATTTCGCAAGGCATGTTTCAGCCAAATACGCATGTTTGGCAGCCCTTTGGCACGTGCCGTACGCACGTAGTCCTGTGACAAGACCTCAAGCATTGCGCTGCGGGTTAGCTGCGTCACAAGGGCTACGGGGCGCAGTCCTAAGGCAAGTACGGGCAAAATCATGTTGCGCCATCGCACCTGCCAATCGCCAAAATCGTCGAGCACGTACAAACTGCCCTGAACTTCAAGGCCTGTGTAGTCGCCAAGCCAATATCCAAGTACCAAAGCGAATAAAACAGCCACCACGTACGACGGTAGGGAATATCCCAGCACGGAAACTACAGAAGTCAACCTGTCTATCCAACTGTTGGGTTTAAGCGCGGAAAAAACACCGAACAGGATGCCCAAAAAAGTTGCAAGCAACATGGCTGCTCCAGCAAGCAGGGCCGTTGGTGGTATGGCTTCGGCAAGCACTTCGCTTACCGGTCTTCCACTTTGGTACGACTCGCGCAGGTAGGGCGTTTTCAGGACAAGCGCTTCGTTGTCTTCCAGTTTCCACAAGGGTAAAAATTGGTATTTGCGCTTGTTTTCAGGTGTGTTTTTAAGCACCGAAACGGGCGCTAAATCGCCCAGGTACTGTAAAAGCTGCACATGCAAAGGCTGATCAAGGCCAAGCTCTGCCGATTTAGCCTGTACGGTGGCTACATCACTGCGTTGTCCGAAAGTAAGCTGCGCCGGATCCACTGGCGCAAGGAATACGATGGCACTAACCCCCACAACTACGAGGATCAAAACGAGCATTCCATAAAGTAGTTTGTTGACGACGTAGCGCAGCATAGAGCGCTAAAGTACGGTAATCTTCACTTCCTGACGATCGGTCATAAAACCAAAAGCGTGCAGGTTAAACCCTGCTTCCGATGCTGCTTTTAAAAAGTCCTGCTCGTACTCAGGTTTTACCGCCACCAACAAGCCTCCGCTGGTTTGCGGATCGGCGAGAATAGACCGCACATTGCCCTCAGCGCCTGCAATGGGCGCGCCGTAGCTGTCCCAGTTGCGCTTGGTGCCGCCGGGCACACAGCCCAGGGCAAGGTAATGGTCTATGATGTTGGGGGCCAACCTTGGCACCTTGTCGAAGTACACCACAGCGCTGGTATCGCTGGCATCGCACATTTCTCCCAGGTGGCCTAAGAGACCGAAACCCGTCACATCGGTCATGGCTTGTACGTACGGCAATTGGCCAAACACCTCACCCACCCGGTTCAATATTTTCATGCTTTCGGGGGCAATGTGGGCGTGTTCGGGCAGCAACAGTTCCTTTTTTTGGGCGGTGGTCAGAATACCCACGCCCAGACCTTTGGTGAGGTAAAGTTTGGCACCGGGAGATGCGCCACCATTTTTTTTCAGATGTTCGATGTTTACCCTTCCGGTTACAGCGAGACCGAAAATGGGTTCCGGACTGTCGATGCTGTGCCCACCGGCGAGTGGAATACCCGCTTCAGCACAGGCTTTCCGGCTGCCTTCGATCACAGCGTTGGCTACTTCCGGGGGCAACAAATTGATGGGCCAGCCCAGGATGGCAATGGCGACCAAAGGCGTTCCTCCCATGGCATAAATATCGCTGATGGCGTTTACGGAAGCGATGCGGCCGAAGTCTTCGGGATCGTCCACAATGGGCATGAAAAAGTCCGTGGTGCTTACGATGGCTGTACCGTCGCCAAGGTCAAAAACTGCTGCATCGTCGCGTTCCTCGTTACCCACGAGAAGGGATGAAAAATGCGGGGCATTGTCCGTACCACTTTTTAAAATATGGTCGAGTACCGCAGGAGCAATTTTGCAACCACATCCGGCACCGTGGGAGTAACTGGTTAGTTTGTATTCCATAACATGTCTGCAAGCAACAAATCCATTAAAATCAAAAAAATCCTATCCTCGGATCTTAAAATCCAACAAATCCAGGTTAAAACTGGTACGTTGCGCTCAAGCTCGGCATAATGGGCAACTGGTTTACGCGCTCGTAATTCACACGGTCGAAGAAGAAGATGTTTTCGCGGTCGTATACATTGGTGCAGGAAGCTACCACTTCAAGTTTCTGGTGTTTTGACAGTTTGAATTCACGTTTGAGCGAAACGTCGAGGCGGTGGTAATAAGGCAAACGGCCACCATTGCGGGTATCGCTGTAAATGATGCCGAGGTCGCCATTGCCACTGTAAAAGTCGGTGCCGACGCCCTCGTCGAACGAATAAGAAGTGAAAAAGCCCTGTGTTTGGGTGAAAGGGAAGCCAGAGCCGAAGTTCCAACGGGCGCCCAGTTCCCAGTTTCTTTTTTTG
>Ga0105048_10015151_pt1 | contig 11976 bp, 12 predicted proteins | sample MAT05_FD_78382 | JGI IMG/M metagenome (GOLD analysis project Ga0105048, IMG submission 78382) | Freshwater microbial communities from Lake Fryxell liftoff mats and glacier meltwater in Antarctica - MAT-05 | ecosystem: Environmental > Aquatic > Freshwater > Ice > Liftoff microbial mat | place...
CCTTATGCCGATCAAAACCGCCACCCTCTCCGACCACGCCCGCCGCATCGCCCGCGCCATGGCGCATCTGGCCGCGCGGCCCGAGCACACGCCCAGCCTGGGGGAATTGGCCAACGTGGCCGCCTTCTCGCCCTGCCATTTCCATCGCGCCTATCGCTCGCTGACGGGAGAGACGCCGGCCGAGACGCTGGCGCGCCTGCGCCTCTCCCGCGCCGCCGCCGCGCTCCTGCGTTCCGATGCGCCCTTGGCACAGATCGCCGCGGCGGCCGGGTACGGCTCCATCCCCGCCTTCACCCGTGCCTTTCGTGAGGCGTTGGGCATTCCGCCCGGCGCCTATCGCATGCGCGCCGGCATCGGCGCTCCCATCCCCGAAGCAGAGGACGATATGAGCGACATCACCATCATCGAATACCCGGCCATGAACCTGGCCGCACTGCCTCATCGCGGCTCCTACGACATGATGGGTGCGGTATTTGACCAGCTGACCACCTGGGCGGCCGGTCGCATGCTGCTGGGGCCACACACGAGGATGCTGGGCCTGTACCACGATGACCCGCGCAGCGTGCCTGCTGCCGAACTTCGGTCCCATGCCTGCGTGGAGGTCCCCCCCGGCACACTGCTGGATGGGGGGATGGAGGCCATTGCCCTGCCCGGCCTCCGCTGCGCAAAGCTGCGGTTCCAGGGTCCCTATGTCGAGATCGAGCCGCAATATGACCGGCTCTACGGCGAATGGCTGCCCCAATCGGGCGAGGAGCCGGCCGATCACCCGATGGTCGAGGAATATCTGAACGACCCGCGCAGCCTTCCCGCCGCCGAATGGCTGACCGACATCCTGATGCCGCTCCAGCGGCGCTGAGCCAAAGCCTGCCGGCGCCCCGTCTATTTTTTGGCCCGTTTGTTTTTTGGCCCTTCGGTGTCTGGGCCCGTCGGTTTCTGGGCCCGTCGGTTTCTGAGCCCGTCGGTTTCTGGGCCGCCTGTTTCGTGCCATGATCGGCGGGTACACAGATCGTCAAGGAGGCCAACATGCCGCAGACCATCGCCCTCGTGGACGACGACCGCAACATTCTCACCTCGCTCTCCATGACGCTGGAGCAGGAGGGTTACTCGGTCCGCACCTACACTGATGGCGAGAGTGCGCTGCAAGGCCTGATGGCCAAGCCAGCCGATCTCGCCGTCCTCGACATCAAGATGCCGCGCATGGACGGGATGGAGCTTTTGCAGCGCCTGCGCGCGCGCTCTGCGATGCCGGTGATCTTCCTGACCTCCAAGGATGAGGAGGTGGATGAGCTGATGGGCCTGCGCCTCGGCGCCGATGACTACATCACCAAGCCTTTCAGCCAGCGCCTGGTGCTGGAGCGCATACGGGCACTGCTGCGCCGCAATGAGGCGATGAAGGCCGAGAGCAACGGCGTGGTGCCGGGCGGGCTCCTCGTGCGCGGGGATTTGACGCTGGATGAAACCAAGCACACCTGCACCTGGAAATCACGCCAGGTTCAGCTCACCGTCACCGAATTCCTGCTGGTGAAGACGCTGGCCCTGCGCCCGGGCCTTGTGAAGAACCGCGATCAGTTGATTGATGCCGCCTATGGCGAGAACATCTATGTGGATGACCGCACCATTGACAGCCACGTGAAGCGCGTGCGGAAGAAGTTCCGCGCGGTGGATGATGAATTCGCCCAGATCGAGACGCTCTACGGGATCGGGTATCGCTACAAGGAGCAGTAGGGCGGCAGGCAGCCCGCCAAATCCGTCAGACGCTCCACGCGCATGACATCCCCGGCATCGGCCTCATGTACCTCGCCCCAGATGCCGCGCGGGATGAAGACGGGATGCAGTCCGGCAGCGCGGGCTGGCGCCACGTCATTGTCCAGGCGATCGCCCACATAGGCGATGTGGTGCGGCGCCTCGCCCACGGCTTTGAGCACTTTGGCGAAGAATTCCGGATCGGGCTTGGACACGCCCCATTGATGCGAGGTCGCGATGAAATCCGCGTCCAGATCAAGCGCATGGAGCGCTTCCGCCACGCCAGCCGGCTGATTGCCCGCCACCCCGATGCGAAACCCGGCCGCGCGCAGGGCGGCGAAGCCCTCGCGCACGTCGGGATAAAGGTCCGCCTCGCCAGGAATTTCCAGCCCATTCAGCCGCGCGCGATGCGCCTTGATGTCCAGCTGGGGCGAAATTTCGCGGATGGTGCCGCCAATGCCCTTGCCCTCGGCGATGCCGCGCTTGAGCATTTCGGTGAATTCAGCTTCGCCAAGCGAGAGCACCTCCGCCCAGCCGCGAATCAGCCGCGCCTCATCCACCAGAACGCCGCCGACATCAAAGACCACCCAGCGGATCAATAGGTCATTTCCAGTATTGCAATCCGATTCTCCGACAAGGGCACAGGCCGACCCACGACCCGCTCCTCGTTGAACAGCCCGACGATGGGGCCGCCCACGCGTTCCACCGGGAGGCGCAGATTGGCGACCGCAATGCTCGCCACCCCCTCGCGCCGTTCGGCCACCTCGCGCCCATCCAGCAGCACCACATCGCGCGGCCAGCCAAAATAGCCGCGTGGGCGCGTCAGGCGGGTCAGGCATCCGGCGCCGCGATCAGCCTCCACCAGCGGTGTGGGCGGGCGCAGGTGCAGCACATCCGTCGAGCGTGGGAAGGGCGCGCGGAAATAATGAGCGATGTTATGGCCAGGCGCGGCAAGGACGATTTCCAGCGTCCAGTCACTTTCCACCGCGACAGGGCCCCAAATGCCGTCCACGCCGGTTTCACGGCGATGCAGCGCAGCCCCCATGCGCGCGCCCGCGCCATCGGTGCGGAACACCTCCACCACGGCGCCTGCAACCGGCTGGTTGGTGGCCGCCCCGGATGCGAGATTCGTGACCAGCCCATTCAATAGCGGGCGCGCTTCGGCGGGCACGGTCAGCGTCAGCGGTTCGCGCCCGGCGATGAAGCGGAACTGTTCGCGGAAGGCGCGCCAGTGAAAGGCGATTTCGCGATGATCGAGGCCGGGCAGCAGGATATTGGTGGCCCCGCGGAGGCTGGGGCCGTCCTGATCAACTCCGGTGGGCGTGCCCGCCCGGCCGACGAAGCGGCCATCGGGCTGAGCGAACAGGTCATTGTCGGACCGCAACGCAAGGAAGGCGGTGCCCTCCACCACATCGGTGGCGCCCGCATTGACGCGGAGGAGGAAAGGACCGCGCCCATTGAACTCGTTGCGCGGGCTGAACTCCCAGTCATAGACGCCGCGATTGGGTGTGCCGCAGGTGATGGCGTGACTGACCTGAACCCCGCCACCCGCATGCACCACGAAATCGCGAATCGGAAATCCGCCGCGCGAACTTCCAATCAGCGCGATCCTCTCCGCCCCGGTGCGGCTGCGCAGCTGGGCTACATAAGCGGCGAGTTGCTCGGTCTGCTCGGCACTGCCGCTGCGGTTTTCCTGCGGCACCAGGTCATCGGCGCGGGCCAGGGGGTTGGGCATGTTCACCGCCATCAGCCGATCGCGCGGCCAGCCATTCGCCTCGAAGCGCCACAGCGTCGCGAGCCAAAGGGCCGCGTGATCCCCATTGCCATGCACCATGAGGATGGGGGTGTGCGGCACCTGTGCGCGGGCGGGTCGCAGGAAGGGCAGTGCGAGAGTGCTGCCCAGCAGGGCACGGCGATGAATGTTCATGGTGGCAATGTATCCTTGCCCAGGGCGGGTCACGAATCCAACCGGATGCCCAGTTCACGGATGAGCGGCCGCCAGAGCGCGTTCTCGGCCGCGACGAAGGCGTTGAACTGTGCCGGGGTCCAGGGCTGATATTCAATGCCCAGCGCGGTCATCCGCGATGTGATCTCGGGCGACTGGATGGCGGCGATCATCTCGGCCGAAAGCCGTGCGATGATGGGCGCAGGGGTCGCCGCCGGGACGGACATGCCCTGCCAGCCATAGGCCACGGTATTGGCGTGGCCAAGTTCAGCCATGGTTGGGACATCCGGCAGTTGCGGGCTGCGCGACTCACTGAGCACCGCCAGCGCGCGCACGCGTCCATCGCGGATGAAGGGCAGGCCGGAGGCGGTATCAATCACCACCGAATCCACATTCCCCGCCAGCAGATCCTGCATCGCGGCCGGCCCCCCGCGATAGGGCACATGGGTGGCAGCGAGGCCGGTGCGGCGCATCACCAGCTCCATTGCCAAATGATGCGGCGAGGCGACGGCGGGTGAGCCATAAGTGGGCGCACGCGTGCGCGATGCAGTGAGGAAATCGGCGAAGCTCCGCGGCGAACCTTCGGGGCGCACCACGATGTAGAGCGGAAAGCGGCCAATGAAGCCCACCCCGGTGAAATCCGTATCCGGGTTCATCGGCAGCCGCGTGAAAAGGGCCGGGTTGTAGGTCAGGATGCCATTATCCACGTGCATCCAGGTATAGCCATCGGCCGGCGAGCGCGCGACGATTTCACTGGCCAGCACCGCGCCACCGCCAGGCCGGTTTTCCACCACCACGCTCTGCCCCAGCCGCTGGCCCATCTGCGCGCCGATCAGCCGTGCGAAGACGTCCGAGGCGCCGCCTGGCGGATAACCTACGATCCAACGCAGCGCGCGATCCGGGAAGGTCTGGGCACGCGCCGCAAGCGGCAGGGCGGCGCCCAGGCCGAGCACGGCACGGGCAATGTCACGGCGAAGCACATGGGGCATGGGGTTCTTTCTCCAAAAAGCGGCGCTGCTGCATCATGCGGCCGGGCGGCGCGGCTTCCAAGAGAGCCCTGCTTTCAAAAAGGCTTGTTCAGTTCCAGACGCTTTCAGCCAGTGGCTGCGGCGGGTCAGTGCAGACGCGGTTTCGCCCCCCGCGCTTGGCTTGGTAAAGCGCGGCATCGGCCCGTGCGATCAGATGCGCGGCAGTTTCTCCCGGCAGGGCCATGGCGATGCCCAGGGAGGCGGTGACGGTGATGCGGCTGCCCGTCTGCCGGACCAGCACCGAGGCATCGGCAATGCGTGCGCGGACTCGCTCCGCCACCTGCATGGCCTCGCGCAGGGTTACCTGACGGAGAAGCAAGGTAAATTCTTCCCCGCCGAAGCGCGCCGCCAGATCGCGGTCGCTCACAGATTCGGTCAGAATCTCCGCCAGATAGCGCAGTACCTGGTCCCCGGCGGGGTGGCCGTGGGTGTCATTGACGGCCTTGAAATGATCCAGGTCCAGCATGACCACTGCCACCGGCGCGGCTTCGCCCAGCGCTTCGTGCAGGGTCTCATCCAGTTGACGGCGATTGGCCAGGCCAGTCAGCGCGTCGGTGGTGGCTTGTTGACGCGCCTCGGTGAGTTCGCTTTGCAGCGCCTGCGTCTTTCGGGAGGTTTCAGCGAGGTTGCGGGCAGCGGCCTCGCTGCGGCGGGACACTTCGCGGGTTTCCTCCACCAGTCGGTGCAGCAGGTTGGTCAGGGAAGTCGGCTCGCTCGCCAGCCGGTCCGCTGCCTGATCCAGCGTGCCGCCATAGTTGATTGCGTCCTTGCGCGCGCCATTGACCAGGGTGACTGCCTCATTCACCGCGCCTTCAAGCCGCGCGGCCATCTGCTGCAGGGAAATGGCTTCACGCTCGACGGCGAAGAATTGCGCGTAGAGGTTATCCATGCGGATTTGCGAAATTCGCTGGCCGGCGGTGGCCGATACCTGGATCTCGACCTCCAGCACCGGGCGCAGTCCGGAGGCCGCACCGCTGTGATAGCTGAACCAGACCAGATAGTTGGCCGGCGTGGGTGAAAGGCCCTGCGCCAGCATGGAGGCCATGGCGGCATGGGCGTGCAGCAGGGCGGGGTCCTTGCGTACTGGCTCTCGCGGCGGGGCGATGGAGGCGCTCTGGGATGGGCTGGACATGATAGACATTGGAACCTCTTTCTTCGAACCCCTCCCTAACTGGGAAGGAATGAAGATCCGGTTTCCGAGAGCGCGCGGGTCAACCCAGGCGGGTCAACCCAGGCCGGTCAAGCGCTTCACCAGCAACAGCCAAAGCGGCAGGCTCAGCACCGCAAAAAAATGCTGTGTCGAGGTGATGGCCGCCATGAGGGCCGCGTCGCCGCCCATGGCGCGGGCCATCACATAGGAGGTGGCAGCCGTGGGCAGTGCCATGAACAGCACCGCCATGGCCGTGGACAGGGGATCGAGCGCGAGCCAAAGGCAGAACACCAACGTGAGCGCCGGCATCAGGATCAGCTTGAGCACAGTGGTGGCGAGCTGCAGCGCCACACGATCCGCCATGGCACCAATGGACAGCGCGGCCCCCACCGCCAGCAACCCCAAAGCCACTGCCCCCCGGCCGAGCGCTTCCATCAACGGCTTGACCCCCGGCGGCAATCCGCCCGCCCAGGCCACGAGAAACCCCACCACACACGCCAGCATCAGCGGGTTCAGGAAAGCCAGGCGCAGCACGGCGATTGGCGCGAACCGCCGATCCCCTCCTGCCGCAAAGGCGGTGTTGGTCACGAATTGCACGAAGGGGACGATCAGCCCCGTCGCCACCGCACCGAGCGCGATGCCAGGCAGCCCGAACAGCGCGCCCGCCACGGCAAAGCCGATCAGGTTGTTGAAACGAATGCCCCCCATCAAGACGCTCGTCATGGCCCGATGCGGCTGCCCGAAGCCCCACGCAATGCCGAGCGCCGCAAGCGTGCCGATGGCCAGCGCCGCCCAGATTGCCGTCATCATCCCCAGCACCGGCAACTCGCCGAGGCTGACAGAACCGATCGCGGCGACCAGCAATGCGGGCAGCAACACCCAGAAGATCAGCTTCTCGATGCCCGCCCAGACCGCGTCATCGGGCAGCAGGGAACGCTTGAGTAAAGCCCCCAGTGCCAGCAAACCGAAGGCGGGCACAAAAGCGTCAACATAGGGCATCACCACAAGGCGTCAGACGTCGGTTTCGGCGGAAGGGACCGGCGAAGCGGAGGGCAAGGGCGCTCTTTCCGGGCGGGCGGCTCCCTGGGTTGCGATGTCGCGAAGGCAGGAAGCCTCGGTCCGCTGGGCGAGCCCACCTGCGCGGGCCTGGACATGCGCCACGCGCGGCCCCGATTCGGCGGGGTAGAGAACGATATCCACCTGGCATCCGCCGCCCGAATAGAGCCACACCTGCGCAGGCCCCTCCGCGCGGCGCAGCAGCGGCTCACCCAGCGCTGCGCGCACTGCCTCGGGCGAGGCGCCGATCAGGCTGGAGGTTTGGCCTGGCGGCTGAACGGTGGCGCCCGGGCGGGCGGCCCGTATCGTGCGGGATGCACCAAGCGCCTCAAGGCTCGCGCGATGCGCGGACAGCGCGGCACGTGCGGCCTCGACTTCAAGCTCCGGTCCGCTGGCGCAGGCGGTCAACAGCAGAAAAAGAGGCCAGCGCGGCATGCCGCGAACGTCCTGTGATAAAAGGCGCCCACCGCGCCGGGCAGGCCGATGAGAGACGTCAGCCTTCGCCTTGCAGCATTTCCATGCTGCCAACGATCTGCCCGCCTTCCTCGACGGTAAGCTTCTTGTAGCGCGCCATCCCCTTCACTTTGCCAGTGGAGCGAATCGTGAGGCTGCCGCGCGCCGTCACCGTGCCGTCGAAAAGCCCGGCGATTTCGGCGTCCTCGACCTGGACTTCACCGCGGAACACGCCGGTCTGGGCCACTGAAAGCTCGGCCGCCTGGATCATTTGGCTCTCCACCGTACCCTCAACGACCAGGCGTTCGGCATCGGCCACCGTGCCTTGCAGGCTGATGCCGCGGCCAACGATCAGCGTGCGGCGCTCGGTCGTGTTCCCGGTGGCCGGGCCGCGGGCTGCCATGGCAGACGGCGCGGGAATGCCAGGGCGGACCGGCGCGTTGCCCGGCTTGGGCGGCATTCCCATGGGGGCGCTGTTCGCGGCCGGCGCGCGATATGTCGGCATCGTCAGCTCGGCATCGCGTTGTGCGGGTAGGTTCGCCCCTTCCGGCGCGGCGTCAGCGGAATCTTCTTTCTTGCGACCGAAGATGGACATACGAGCGTTCCTTCAACATGCGAGGCAAAGGGCTTTATAGCGCCTGGCGGTCCTCCGGCAACGCCCGGGCACCAAGATTCCGCCCTCACTTTGCATTTCGGCCGATTGGCGGGTACCCCTGCGCCCTACGCCGCACCAGGAAAGCCTTCGGAATGGACATGCCCTCCCTCGATATCCTCGGCATTGGCAATGCCATCGTGGACGTTCTTGCCCCGACGCATGAAGCCTTTCTCATCGCGCGCGGCCTGCCCAAAGGCGGCATGCAGCTCATCAGCACCTCCCAGGCCGAAGCGCTCTATGCCGCCATGCCGGCGGGTGTGGAAAGCTCGGGCGGTTCGGCCGCCAATACCTGTGCCGTCGCTGCCGCCCTGGGGGCGAAGGTGGGTTTCCTCGGCAAGGTCGCCGCAGATCAGCTCGGACAGGTCTTCGCGCATGACATCAAGGCGGCCGGCGTGCATTTCCCCACAGCCGCCCTGGCTGATGGCGCGCCCACCGCGCGCTGCCTGATCCTGGTGACGCCCGACGGGCAGCGGACGATGAACACCTTCCTGGGCGCCTGCGTCACCTTCGGCCCCGAGGATGTGGACCCCGCCGAGGTCGCCCGCGCGAAGGTGGTGTACCTCGAAGGCTACCTGTTTGACCCGCCGGAGGCGCAGGCCGCTTTCCGCGCAGCCGCGAAGGCGGCCCATGCGGCAGGGCGCAAAGTGGCGCTCACCCTGTCCGATCCGTTCTGCGTGGGGCGGCATCGCGATGCCTTCCGCGCGTTCGTGGCGGAGGAATGCGATATTCTCTTCGCCAATGAAGCGGAAATCCTCGCACTTTACGAGACGGATGATTTCGAGGCCGCAGCCCTGCACGTAGCCCAGGATGTGGAGATCGCGGCCCTGACCCGCAGCGAGCACGGCTCGGTGATTCTCTCGGGCGCGGCGCGACATGTGGTGACGGCCCAACCGACCCACGTGGTGGACACAACTGGTGCCGGCGATGCCTATGCGGCGGGGTTCCTCGCCGCCTGGACACGCGGCCTGCCCTTGGCGGAGGCTGGGCGTTGGGGCAGCATCGCCGCGGCCGAGGTCATCAGCCATTACGGTGCCCGCCCGCAGGCGGACCTCAAGATCCTTGTCTCGTAGAAAGGCCAATCCGCATGCGATCCGCCCTGCTGCTCGGTTGTTTTTTCCTCGCCGGCCCTGCCTTGGCCCATCATGATGAGCGACACCCGCCATCGAACGCTTTCGCGCAAGCCAACGCACCGCAGGGAGACTCCATCCGCGAATTGCAGCGCCAGCGGGCCAATCCTGAAGTACCGCCCGGTGTGCAGGCGCAGCGAAGGGATGCCGCCGATGCCGATGCTGCGAGTGTGGATGACGCTGCCGGCCAGCTTCGCGGCGCCTCGACTGCCCTGCGTGCCGGTCGCGCGGGACAGGCCAACGAGTTCCTGGAACGCGCCGAGTCCCGCCTGCTGACGCGCAGCACTCTGCCCGCGCGTGCCGGTACGGCCGTGCAGGACGGTCCGATCGGCCACATCTCGGCCGCGCGCGCCGCCCTGTTCCGCAATGACCGCCCCGCCGCGCAGCGCGAGATCGAAGCCGCATTGACCGCCCTCGACCAACCAATCCGTGGCCCGGCGCGCCAGCCACGGTGACGCCCGATCTGCCAGAGGCGCCACCTGTCATCCGGGACGCCATCCTCGACTGGTTGTCCCGGTTTTCCGCGACTGTGCGTGAGGTGGATTACCTCAGCGCCTATCCTTTCTGGCATCCACGCATCATCGCTTTCGGCACGGTACAGCCCATCGTCGAAGGGCTGGAACCCTTCCGCGACAGGCAGTGGGAATCCGTCTGGCCCAAGACCAGCTGCTTCGCCTTCCGCCTGGATGTGACGCGCGTCCTGGCCAGCGCGGACGGGAATATGGCCGTAGCCATCGCGCCCTTCACCTCCACCGGTTACGCACACGATGGCAAGAGTTTCGATCGGCCGGGTCGGACCACGCTGATTTTTGTGGCCGGGCAAGCGGAACGCTGGGTTGCCGTCCACAGCCACATGTCGCTTGCACGCGGTGTGCCGGCGGATAGCCATGGCAACCGCCCCGTCAAGGCGCGGTGATGCCGCTGCCCCTCAGCAGCTGAGTAGAAGCCCGCCGCCGATCCGTTGGGCTGTGGAAATTCTGGTCCCGCTGGCGACAAGATAGATGCCACTGCCATTCGGCGGCAGCGTGAAGCTGCGGCCGAGGATTTGCGGGTTCACTTGGGTGCTGGTCATGCGGAAGGTGATCCGGAAGGTCACTGGCCGGTTTAAGCTGTTGGAAAGCTGGGCAAGATAATTGAAGGTCCCGCCGGCACCCTCACGGGCGAAGGCCGCATCCACCCGCAAAAGGCCGCCGGTCACGCAATTGCCCGACTGCGCCCAGGCCCCGCTTGCTCCAAGCAGACAAAAGATGACGCAGATCCTGGCGCCCGTTGGGACGGCCTTGCAGAGTACCAAGCGGCCTAAACGATGAAGATCGCGATGATTTACCAAGCCTTAAGCCCCCAGGGGAATGGGTGGTTCGCGACCCTGCGCAAGTTCCATAGCATCTTCGCTGGCAATTTCAGCCGTGGCCGCCTATGTCTGGCCTGCACCAACGAACATCTGATCGCCATCCCGCCCAGGTACTGACTGCCCGGGCCTTCATCACGCCCGCCTCACCCCTGCCTGGAAGCCCAATCCCATGCCCATGCGTAACCTCGCCATCATCGCACACGTTGACCATGGCAAGACCACCCTGGTGGACCAGCTGCTCAAGCAGGCTGGCACTTTCCGCGAGAATCAGCAGGTCGCTGAACGTGCAATGGACCGCAACGACCTGGAGCGCGAGCGCGGGATCACGATTTTGGCCAAATGCACCGCCGTTGAATGGCAGGGCGTGAAGCTGAACATCGTGGACACGCCAGGCCACGCCGATTTTGGCGGCGAAGTCGAGCGGATCCTCTCCATGGTGGATGGCTGCGTGCTGCTCGTGGACGCCGCCGAGGGCGTGTTGCCGCAAACCAAGTTCGTCCTGACCAAGGCCCTGGCGCGCGGCATCCGCCCCATCGTGCTCGTCAACAAGGTGGATCGCCAGGATGCACGGCCCCACGAAGTGCATGACGAGATCTTCGACCTCTTCGCCAATCTTGGCGCGAATGACGAGCAGCTGGACTTTCCAATGCTCTTCGCCTCCGGCCGGCAGGGCTGGGCCGATGAATCGATGGATGGTCCTCGGAAGAACCTGGATGCGATGTTCAACCTGATCGTGCGCCATGTGCCCGCACCAACGGTGAAGCCGGACGCTCCCTTCGCGATGAACGCATCCATTCTGGAATACGACAACTTTTTGGGTCGCATCCTGACCGGGCGCATCGAGCAGGGCACCGCCCGGATGAACATGCCCGTCAAGGTCCTGCGCTCTGACGGCACGCAGGTCGAGACCGGGCGCCTCACCAAGCTGCTGACCTTCCGCGGCCTGGAGCGCGTTCCGGTGGAAGAGGCGCAGGCTGGTGACATCATCGCCATCGCCGGCCTGTCCGACACCACCATCCCTGACACCATTTGCTCGCCCGAGCAGATGGAGCCGCTGCCCGCCGTGCCGGTTGATCCGCCAACCCTCGCCATGACCTTCCGCGTGAATGATGGCCCGCTGGGCGGCCGTGAAGGCAAGAAGGTCACGTCGCGGCAGATTCGTGACCGGCTGGAACGCGAATCCGAAGGCAATGTGGCCATTCGCATCCGCGCCAGCGAAGAAAGCGACGCCTTTGAAGTGGCTGGACGCGGCGAGCTGCAGCTGGGCGTGCTGATCGAGCAGATGCGCCGGGAAGGCTTCGAACTCACCATTGGCCGCCCCCGGGTACTGATGCGTGAAAATCCCGAGACCGGCGTGCGCGAGGAACCGTTCGAGGAGGTCCTCGTGGATGTTGACGACGCTTTTACCGGCGTGGTCGTGGAGAAACTTTCCATCCGCAAGGCACAGATGCAGGACATGCGCCCCTCG
>Ga0105048_10015153_pt1 | contig 11975 bp, 13 predicted proteins | sample MAT05_FD_78382 | JGI IMG/M metagenome (GOLD analysis project Ga0105048, IMG submission 78382) | Freshwater microbial communities from Lake Fryxell liftoff mats and glacier meltwater in Antarctica - MAT-05 | ecosystem: Environmental > Aquatic > Freshwater > Ice > Liftoff microbial mat | place...
GCAGCGATGCCGTTCACCGTCGCCGGGCCGCGAATGCTGCCGCCGGTGTCGGTGCCCAAGCCGAACTGCGCAAACGCGGCGGCGATCGCGGCGCCCGTGCCACCCGAAGAGCCCGACGGCGAATACGCGAGGTCGTGCGGGTTGAGTGTCTGGCCGCCCAGCGAACTGTACGCGCCCGACGACGCGAACTCGGACATGTTCACTTTGGCCAGAATGATCGCGCCGGCGTCGCGCAGCTTCTGCACTACGAACGCGTCGCGCGACGGGATGTAGCCCTCGAGCAGCACCGAACCACCGGTCGTCGGCAGATCGCGTGTGTTGTAGTTGTCCTTGAGCACGATCGGGATACCGTGCAGCACCGACCGCTTGCCTTTGGACTTTCGTTCCGCATCCAGTGCGCGCGCGGTCGCCAGCGCATTCGCGTTGAGCGCGATGACGGCGTGAACACGTGGCCCCTGTTGGTCGAATGCCGTGATGCGTGCCAGGTACCGTTTCACCAGCAGCTCTGACGTAAGCGTGCCGGCATCGAAGGCGGCGTTGATCTCCGTGATCGTGGCCGCGTCGAGATCGATGGTCCGTTGCGCGTGCACCGGTGTGGCACGCGCGATCTGGAAACAGGCGACAACGAGCAACGCGCGACGACGGAGCATGAAGTGGTGTCAGTGGTGGACGAGAACCGACGACAACGGACCAGAACAGAACACAACAGCGCTTCGAGATCCTGCGCCCCCGGCGCGTTACCCGCCCGCGTGACCCAGCACATGGCGTGCTTCGGCAGCCAGCCCGTCGACCAGCGCGGCGACATGTGCCTCCGTCGTTCGTGCGTTCATCACCGTGATGCGCAGCACGCGCCGCCCGTCGAGGGTGGTCGCCGTAATCCAGCCGCGACCGGATCGATTGTATCGTTCGCGCAGAAGATTGGTGAGTTCGTCCATCTGCGAAGCCGCCACACCCGCTGGTGTCCAGGCGAAACACAAAATGTTGGATTGGGGCTCATGCAGCGCCTCAAAATCGCTTCGTGTAGCGAGTACGTCGTACAGTGCGTGCGCCACGCGACAGAGCCGGTCGTACAATGCGGCCAGCGCATCAGCTCCGTAGCGCTCCAGCGCCACGTACAGTTTCAGCACGTCGGCCCGTCGCGAACACAGAAAGCTCCGCGGGCCGTTGTCCCAGAGGCGCGCGTCTTCACCCACACCAAACAAGTACGGTGCCTTCTGTGCAAAGGCCGCGGTCAGCTCGCGCTCATCACGCACCAACAGCAATCCCGCGGCCAGTGGCAGCAACAGGGTTTTGTGTGGGTCCCAGGCGATGGAGCGGGCGCGTTCAATGCCCGCCACGCGCGACCGATGGGCCGGCGACAGCATCGCTGCGCCGCCGTGCGCCGCATCGATGTGCAACCAGAGATCGCCGAACGCATCCTTGAACGTGGCGCACGCGTCGGCAATCGCATGGAGATCGTCAAAGCTGCCTGTAGCCGTACAGCCCGCCGTTGCAACCACCGCCATGACCTGGGTGTTTGCGTCTTGCAAGCGTTGCAAGGTGTCGTGCAACGCGGCCACATCCATGCGATGATCGCGCGACGGCACGGTCACAACGCGCTGCGTACCCAGCCCCATTTCGCCCGCTGCGCGCACTACGGCATAGTGCGCATGCTCGCCGCACACGATCACCGGGATCGCATCCGGCAGCCCTTGTGTCCATGCGTTGGGCAACGCCCGCGCGCGTGCCGCGAGCAGCGCAGTCAGCGTGGCCTCGGTACCACCCGAAGTCATCGTGCCACCGGCGTGCTCCTCCCAGCCCACCAGATCGGTGAACCACGCCACGACCTGGTGTTCCAGCGGCGTGAACGACGGCGACATTTCGCGAACGGCCATGCCTTGGTTGAAGGCGCTGATCAAGGCATCGGCCCACACGGCCGCCGGCAGTGGGGCCGAGACTTGATGTCCGATGTACATGGGATGCGCGAGGCGATTGACGTCCTCCAGCAACATCTTGCTGAGTCTGCGCGCCACGTCGGCCATGGGCCGTCCGCGGCGCGGCATCTCCGTGTCCAGTCGATCGGCGATGGTCTGCGCGCTATGCCATGTCGAGACGGGCCCTTCGCCGCTCCTGGTCTCGGTCAGGTACGCGGCCGCGAGCGCCAGCAGCGGCTCGGCGGCGGCCAACGAGGTATCGGCTTCGAGATCGATATCCAGCTGCGCCAGCAACGCGTCCCGCTCGTTCGTAGTGTCAGTCATCCACAAATGTACGAACGGTCGACTGCACGCGCGCATCCCAGCGCCAGTGCCGATCGGCGGTCAGGTGGGTGCCCCCGATCCACCGATCAATGCCATTCGCCGTGATCGCATCGGTGCGCGCGCGGACGACGTCGCTGCCGAACGGTGTGAGCACCACCGACTGTGCCTGGAATCGCGTGGCGTCCATGCCGTCGCGGGGCGCGATCACGCGAGTGCCATTGGGGTGGCTGATAAGCGGCTGCGCGACGTCACTGAGGCGCTGCACGTACCACGCGAAACTCCAATCACCAAGCCAGACCCACGACTCGCTCGTTCGGTGCGATGCGTCGAACAGCTTCGCCAGTGTGATCGGACCTGGAGCGAGCGCCTCGCAGATCTGTCGCTCGCTGCGCGACAAACCCGTATCGACATCCGGATACTCTTCAAGCACCCGTCGCAGCGCCGCCGTGAGGTGTGGCAATCGGACATGGTCATCGGTGGCGTATCGACGCGAGAGGATCGCCGCGTCCAGGTGTGCAACGACAGCAGCGAGTGCGTCCGGTGTCGCCGCCGTGAACGCGCACCACGACGCGATGGCCTTCGCATAATCCGTGTCGACGATCGTCCGGCGAGCGTCATAGAGCGGCCGGAAATTTGACGGCGCCAGCGAGCCGAGCATCAAGTCGGCTGGAGCGATCGTGACCGTCGGACGCTCCGTCGCCGGACGCATTGCCAATCGCGCCAGAACCTGCAGCAGCTGGAGTTGATCGTACAGGTCGGGTTCAAACCACAAGACGATGGCGTCGGTCGCCGACAGACCCGCCAATCGCGCATCGCGCGCCGAAAGGTCTTCGATGACTTCGGCTTCGGACGCCCATCCCCGGTCGGCCAAAAACTGCGCGCGAACCCGATGAAATGCGCCGAGATCGCCGTCGTCCGGCACGGGTCCATCGTGCAAGACGTCGCGCCACGCCATCACGTCACCGGGCAGCCCCGAACGTGCCAGCCCCTGTGCGGCAACGTCGCCGTTGGTGATGTGCAACGTCAGCACGAGCGCGCCACGATCGGAGAAGACGGGGCACGAGTCACGCGAGCACGCCCGTGCGCACGTCGGTCGCGGAAGACTGCAGGACTGTTAGAATGTTCGCTCCACGAGAGGCCCGGTTGTGCGATGTCCGACAAATCTGCGACATATCCCGGATGACGTCAGGGCTGATGACGGATATGTTGTGGGGAACGCCGTGCTGGCGCCAGTCGGTTGGTCCGTTTCTCTTCCCTTCAAGTGCTCGCGATGACTGAACCCCGGAATGCGGCACCGTTCGCCACGCCCTCACTGACCGTTGATAGCAGCCCCTCGCCGAGTACCTTCGACGAGCCCGAAATGGACCCGATGGTCGATACCGCGCAGGGGCTCTGGGCGATTGTCTTCGCGGGCGGTATTGGGTCGCGCTTCTGGCCGTTGAGTACATCGCACCGCCCGAAGCAAGTGTTAGCTCTGGTGAATGAGCGCCCGTTGATCGCCGACACCATACAGCGTCTCTCGCCCATGGTGCCAGCGGAACGGGTGCTGGTCGTCACCAGCGCCGATATCGTGGACGCGCTGCACGAGGCGATTCCTGAGGTGCCGCGGGCCAATATGTTGATCGAGCCCCGTCCGCTGGGCACCGCGGCGGCCCTCGCGTGGGGGGCAACAGAGATAGCACGTCGCGCCGGGCCGGACACGGTGTGCTGCGCCTTGCACGCCGATTTGTCGGTCGCGAACCCTCGCGAGTTCAGGCGGTCGGTGATGCGGGCCGTAAATATTGCCGCCACCGAGCCGGTGCTGGTCACCATTGGTGTCAAACCCACCCGGTGTGAGACGGGCTTTGGGTATCTGCAAGCCGGCGCCTTGTTGGACCCGCTCACCTCACGTACGGAGGGTGGCGCCAGTCGGGTCGACTACTTCGTGGAGAAGCCGAGCGCCGCGCTCGCCGATACCCTGATCGATCGCGGCGCGTATTGGAACAGCGGCATCTTCGTGTGGCGCGCCAAAGTCGTCTTGGCAGAACTCGCCCAGCATACGCGCGAGTTGACGCTCGGTCTTCCGGCGCTTAACGCCGGGCAGATGGAGGAGTTCGCGGAACACGTCACCTCAATCTCTATTGATCGCGGACTCCTCGAGCGCAGCGAATCGGTGGTCGTGCTGCCTGGAGACTTCGGATGGGATGACGTCGGCACGTGGGCATCGCTGCGCCGCGTGCGCGAGTTGGATGATACCGGGAACGGCATCATGGGTGATGTCCACTGCGTGGATGCGTCAGGAAACGTGATTCATGCCGATGGACATTGCATCGTTGTCTTCGGCATCTCCGGCATGCTGGTCGTCTCACTGGACGGGCTCACCTTCGTCACCACGCTTGAACGCGCGACCGAATTGGGTCCGCTGCTCAACGCGCTCCCCGGCAGCCTGCGGTCCAACCCACGACACATGTAGCCGCACGCAGCCGCGCGGCGCCGCTCGGCGCCGCACGTAAGCCTATCGGCCCACGAACGTTGGCACGCGCTTTTCCTTAAAGGCCGCCATCGCTTCGCGCACGTCGGCGCTTGCAAAGCAGGTCTTGATGTGTGACAGCTCGCTTTGCAGTTGCGCCTCAAGGGTGGCCGACGGACTCGCCAGCATGAGTCGTTTGCTCAACGCCATCGCAATCGGTGGCCCGGCCGCGAGGCGCGACGCGTATGCGTGCACACTCGCCGTGAAGGTCTCCGCCGGATAGACCGCTGCGACCAGACCCATACGCTCGGCTTCCGGCGCACCAATGTCGCGACCGGTCAGCACGATCTCCATCGCACGCGAATGCCCGAGCAACCGCGGCAACATCCACGTCACGCCCGCATCGGGCGAGAGCCCGCGTCGCACGTACCCCGCGGTGCACACCGCATCCGCGTTGATCAGACGAATGTCGCAGGCCAACGCGAGCCCAAACCCCGCGCCCGCAGCTGGCCCGTTGATCGCCGCGATCACGGGCTTCTCACACTGCACCACACTCTGCACCCAGTGCCCGACCCAATAGTACGGATCGAGGCGCGACTGCCGCGTGCCGCCGTCGAGGGAGACGGGCTCGCCCAGGTCCAACCCTGCACAGAATCCGCGGCCAACGCCGGTGATCACTACCGCGCGGACCGCATCGTCTGCCGCAGCAGCGTTGACGGCCTCCGGCAGCTCTTCGGACAGCCGCGGGTTCACGGCATTCAGTCGCTCCGGGCGGTTCAGCGCGATCGTGCGCACGCCGTCAGACGAGGTTGCGACCTGCAGATGGATAAAATCAGTCACCGAATCGATACCGGAACAGGTGGGAGATCGTCGTGATCCCAACGGGAATGGTCGTTAGCATACTCCGTGAGCATCCTCGTGTAAGAGTGCGTAGGGCGCCGGACAGCCAGTTGGCCACTTGCGTGCAATCACGATAGTAGTTCGCGCAAGGCACTACCGCTGCGTAATGCTTTGTGCCTATCTCCATGTCCTACCTGAGTGCGGTCAAACACGGACCGTGCGTCTTTGATATCTCGACGGTCGTCGACATCCCTTTGTTGCTGAGCATCATGGCCCCCTCACGATCAAGCGCTGCGAAGAAACTGGTAGATGAACCCATGACGGCGGAAGGTCCGCTGGCGGCGGCCGACGCGCTCGGCCGCACCTCCGCGGAAACCTGTCGTCAACATGAGCGCCTCGCTCGTCTTATGGGCCTTGGCGTCTCCCAGTCCGAACTCGCCGCCACCTACGCCATGGTCGACACCATCGACCTCGCCCTCGCCGAATGTGTCCGCGATTTCGAGACGTGCTGCGCCAAGACGCCCGTCTCGGACGATCCGGAGATCAAATCGCGTGCGAACACCTTATGGCTTGCGGCGCGCGAGTACCTGCGGCGCCACTCGATCGCCGAGAAAGCGTCCCGTCAACTCACCCACCATGACGCCGAGAAGCTTGGCGTCATCAAGTTCGAGTTCGAACTGGAAGCGTCTGCCATGTTGGCGCTGCGTCAAGCGTCCGGCGCCCTCGGAAAGTTGCGCGACGAAGCCAGATAGCACCACGCACGATCCACGATGCACCTCTACGACCGCGTCCTCAGCAGGGGACGCGGTCGTCACTTTTGGATGACATCCGGTCAGATTTGAAGTACGTATCCCATTGCTATAAAGTGACTTAACTCCACACTGACAACGGTCTGCTCATTGCGTAAGGAGGGGTGTCCGTCTGCGTTGCCGCGCCCCCCGCACCGGGGAACGTACAACGTCTGTCGATCCCCCCGAGGTTTGGAGTTCTGCCATGCGTTCCTTCGCCCGTCGTCACGCCCTTCCGCTCTGCGTCCCGATGTTCTTGCTCACGCTTGCATCGACTGGCGAAGCACAAGGCCGTCGGGAAGCGGTTCCACAGCTCCGACGAGAGCGACCGATGTTGGCGCTCGAGGCCACGGGACTCTTTTCGTCGGTGAAGGGTCAGGCCTTAGGCACGGTCGGCGACGGCGCGGGTTTTGACGTGATGGCGTCTGTTGGCAGTGGGATGTTTGCACTGGGCGCTGGATACCAACGGTCCACGCATACGTTGCTTGGCCAGAGTAACCGTCGGGCCCTCGTTGACGGCGCGTTTATCGAGCCTCGACTGGCGCTCCCGTTGGCCGCGGGCAACTTCACGCCGTACGTCTTCGGGCGTGCCGCGCGGCTGGCGCGTTCGTTGGAGAACAGTGGCGGCGAACCGCGTCTGCGCGGTTCGGCCATTGGCGGAGGAATCGGCACGTATTTCTGGCTGGCCAACAATGTGCAACTCAACAGCGCGTTGCTCTGGCAAGACTTGCGCTTTGATCAGCCGGCTACGCGCCCCAACGTTGCGGTCGCACGCGCCGACGGTTCACAGTGGGCACTTCGCGCTGGCCTGTCCGTGGGCTTTGACAACTGGGGCCGATAACACGGCGACGGCGCCTGTAAGCTCCAGCTCAAACAACTTCTTCGATGGCTGCGGATCGCGCGTCAGGTAGATCTGCAGTCGTTCGATTCGCGCCGGCACGTCGACGCGTATGGCAAGCATCTCACGCTCGTTCTTCGCCGTGAGCATGGGATAGAAGCTCAAGGTGCAATGCGGCGAGAATTGAAATCGTGCCTGTCGAAACGGAAGTCCGCAGCGGGCGATACGTTCGTGCAGCGCGCGCAGCGGACCGTGCGGATCAAGCGGCAGCGAGATGATCTCCGTTTGCATGAACCGATGCGGCGGCCGAAACTTGAGTGACAACGGCGCCGTCGATGATGCGATCGGTTCGAGCGCGGCGCGTAACCGTGCAACGGGCGTATCGGTAGGGATCGGCCCCACGCCTGATGACCCCGCCAAGGTGACATGCGGAGGCGTGAGCCGCGAAAGCTTTGGGTCAAAGCGCTGCTGCAGCGCACGCACTTGCTCGCCTGCCTCTCCAGGAAGCTCGGCGAGAATGAAGATCCCAAAAGTCGCGGCCATACTGCAATCTAGTCGCGGCGTACCCCTCACGCTGTCGGCATGCGCGCGATACTTTCGTTTTATGGCCGAGGCGATGACGGTTATCAGAGAGTTCCTCAACGAAATGGAAGCGCTCGTGGCGCGCAGTGTGCTCGAGGCGCACGATATTCCGGCCGTTGTGCTGCGCGACGACGCCGGCGGCATGCTCCCGGCGATGCATCTCCTTTATCCTGTGCGATTGGTGGTGCCCGTGCGCAATGCCAGCGAGGCACTCCGTCTGCTCGATACGCCGTTTGATGACTCCGCACCGAACGATGCACGATTTGGCGATTTCGACTCGTCTGACCTGCTCTGACGCGGAGTGGCGACTATCTTTGCCGCTATGGCGCCCACTGTGCTTGCAGTTGACCCACACAATCCAGACCCAGCGCTGATTGCCCGCGCCGCGGCGCTCTTGGCCGCCGGAAACTTGGTGGCCTTTCCCACGGAAACGGTATACGGCTTGGGGGCCAACGCGCTCAACGCCGACGCGGTGGCGAAGATCTTTGCGGCGAAGGGTCGACCGGCGTGGAATCCGGTGATTGCACATGTCGCCGATACCGCAGGCGCGCGTGCCTTGACCTCCATGTGGCCACGCAGCGCACAGATACTTGCCGACCGGTTCTGGCCGGGACCGCTCACGATGGTGTTGCCGAAGCGAGACGTGGTCCCGGATGTCGCGACCGCCGGCCTTGATGCTGTGGCGGTCCGCGTCCCATCACACCCTGTCGCATTGGCCCTGCTGCGTGTCTTTGGTGGCCCCATCGCGGCCCCCAGTGCCAATCGGTTCACGCAGGTCTCGCCAACCACCGCCGCGCATGTCGTGTCCTCGCTTGGCGAGCGCGTGTCACTGGTGTTGGACGGTGGGCCGTGCACTGTTGGTATCGAGAGCACGGTGATCGATCTTGCTGGCGAGATTCCCACTGTGCTGCGCCCTAGCATGATTACGCGTGCACAGTTGGAGGACGCGCTGCAACAGCCGGTGCACAACGCGTCGCCGAAACCCATCACGATTGGCGACAACGGTACGGTCTCCGGCCAGCGCTCGCCAGGGATGGCCGAGCGGCACTACGCGCCCTCGGCCGACGTGTGGCTATTCGACGTCGGGCAGCGCGACGAGATGATTCGCGCACTTGTCGCGTTGCCAGGCACCGACGATGTTGCCCCTATTGTAGCGCTCCTTTTCGGTGCAACCGCCAAGCTCGTTTTGCCACACACGACGGTGCACAGCATGCCGACTGCGCCTGATGCGTACGCACGCGCACTGTATGCGGCCTTGCATTCGGCAGACGAACAGCACGCTCGGCTTGTCGTGATCGAGCGCCCTCCTGACCACGACGCGTGGACCGGCGTACGCGACCGACTCGCCCGCGCGTCCCGATAAACCTCTGGATTATTCGATCATGCTCTCCATCGACTTGACTGGAAAGCGCGCGCTGGTTGCGGGCGTCGCTGATGACGGTGGCTTCGGCTTTGCCGTTGCCAAAGCGTTTGCTGAAGCGGGCGCCACTGTGTGCGTGGCCACGTGGCCCCCGGCACTGAACATCTTTCTCAACATGCTCGAGCGTGGAAAGATGGATGCATCGCGACAACTCAGCGACGGGTCGCTGCTGCAGTTCGAACGCATCTATCCGCTCGACGCGGTCTATGATGCACTCGAAGACGCGCCCGCCGATGTGCGCGAGTCCAAGCGCTACAAAGACGTCGGGGATTTTTCCATCGGCGGCATGGCGCAGCGCATGGTCAGTGATTTCGGCGAACAGCCGCTCGACATTCTGTTCCATTCACTCGCCAACGGCCCTGAAGTCAGGAAGCCATTGCTCGAAACCAGCCGCCACGGCTATCTCGCCGCGTCGAGTGCGAGTGCGTATTCGTTGGTGTCCATGGTGCAACGCTTCGCGCCACTCATGCGCACCGGCGGATCGGTGTGCTCACTGACCTACATGGCCAGCGAGCGGGCCATTCCCGGATATGGTGGCGGTATGTCGTCGGCCAAAGCCGCGCTGGAAAGCGACACGCGCGTGTTGGCCTTTGAAGCCGGTCGCAAACATGGGCTGCGCGTGAATACGATATCGGCCGGACCGTTTGCCTCGCGCGCGGCGAGTGCCATTGGCATCATCGACAACATGGTCAAGTACTGCGCCGCGAACTCACCGCTGCCGGAAATGTTGAGCGCCAGTGAGGTTGGGTCGACGGCGGCGTTTCTCGCGAGCCCGTTAGCCAGCGGTATCACGGGCGCAACGGTGTACGTGGACAAGGGTTACCACAGTATGGGCATGGCGGTGACCATGCCACCAGACATGAACCAGCCTGGCGCGTGAAGGGGTTGAGAGCGCATCGCGTATGTGTTGAAGCCGCGCGCTAACCGCACAGGATAGCCGTGTACTGGATTCTGTTCGTCATGGGGCTGATCGCCTCCATCGTGATCGCGCTGATCGTAGGCGGCCTCGCGACCCCGCGCGCGCACACGGTGTCGAAGACGGTACTTCTCCCGGCATCGCTCGCTGACGTCTGGCATTCTGTCCGCACCGTGTCCGAGTACGCGACATGGCGCAGTGATCTCGAAGACGTCGAATTGATCGACACCACGCAGCCGCAAGTGCGATGGCGCGAGATGTCGACCCGCCGCGCGATGGCGTTCGGCATCGTGACCGAAGATGCGCCACACCGGATGGTAGTGCGCATCCTCGATGACGATCTGCCGTTCAGCGGAGAGTGGGAGTGGGCGCTGCGCGCAGACGGCGCGTCCACCCACGTGACGATCACGGAACGGGGGGAGATCGGGAATCCGATCTTTCGTTTGATTGGCACGTACTTCATTGGGCATACCAAGACTATTGAGCGCGTGCTGGTCGACCTGGCTCGAAAGCACGGGTAGCGCGGATAGCACGGCGCGCTGACGCGGTTGTTTCCTGAGCTACGTCTGCGCCGATTGTTGTGGCGTGGTCGGGGTACTACGGAGACCTTGGCGGGTCGATGTTCCCGTCAACGCGCATAGCCGCGATCACGATCGGCTTGGCCCACGTCGGAACCGCGGCCAACGGCATGATGTGGGTGATCCGACCACCTTGCATGGAGAGCACCAATACTGGACTTGGTGTCCCGTATGCGTCGGCGGTCACGGTGTTGTCGAACACGCGCACGCTGGTCGCGACGGGCAAGAGTCTGATGAGATTCAGGCGACTGCTGTTGTACCGACTGCGAATCTTTTTCTCGGGAATGTCATGCCCTCCGGCGGCGACGCGTTCCTGTACCCGGACGATATGCGCCTCGGCACTCTCGAGTGCGACATACCAGAGGTGGAGCGCAACGCCCATCGACGGCGCGGCCAGCAGCGATTCCGTGATTGACCGGCCACCCAGCGTGGTTTCGAAGGCGAATACCGATCGCGCGTCAATCGCTGCGCGCAAGCGGTCGTAGCCAACCGTCCACGCGAGTGCGTTGACCTCCGCGAGCGGCACATGCGGGTTGGCCCGCGCGAGTTGTCGGGTCGCCTCATCGGGATTGTAGTAGTCGGCTCCCCGACTGCGTATCATGGCGCCGCCAATGCTGCTCTTTCCCCCGCCGTTCGGACCGGCTAGCACGAAGATCGCGGGCGGCACGTTTGAAGCCGGAGTCATGCCTCGATGCCTACGGCCGCCTGATACCTTGACCAGCGCGCTTCTTCTTCGCCGCTGGTTTGGGTAATGCGATCAGGTGGTGGGTAGAAGCACTCGGCGGCTGTCGATCGGCGCGTGGCACCCTCGACGCCCGTATCAAGGGTGCCGCAGCAGCGGCCAGCTGCGCCGGCGATGCGGAAAAGGCTTTCATCAATCCCGCCGCCGCCCGTGTCGATTGCATGCGCGCTACCAGCGCATCGAAGTCCGCAGCGAGCATGTCGAGTTGCAAACCCGAGTGCGCGTTGGCAAGCAACTGCGCGTAGGTCTCGACAGACATCAACACCGCCGTGGGGCGATCATGTCGTTCAACGACGATAGGGCCACCAGATCGCAAGTCGTCGAGGACGCCACCGAACCGATTTTGTACGTTGGTGGAGGACAGCGTGGGAAGGTCGTCGAGCGACGCGACGGTGCGACGCGGGCCGAGCGCGCGTGTACGGTTCTTGGTGTCCATCGCCCCTCCTTGGGAGTGTTCTCTTTAGGTATTTCAGCTAATTTGCTTATACTGCTGATTTTTGTCAATCTTGGTGTAACCCCGTCTCGCAGATCACTGTGTCTACGATCCTCGACCGGCTGGTGCGGGCCTTGGTGGACGCAGACGAC
>Ga0105048_10015156_pt1 | contig 11974 bp, 11 predicted proteins | sample MAT05_FD_78382 | JGI IMG/M metagenome (GOLD analysis project Ga0105048, IMG submission 78382) | Freshwater microbial communities from Lake Fryxell liftoff mats and glacier meltwater in Antarctica - MAT-05 | ecosystem: Environmental > Aquatic > Freshwater > Ice > Liftoff microbial mat | place...
CGCGATAAAGGTGTGGATGCGTGCTCTGCTGGCGCCCTTGAGTGCCTCGGCAGCGCGCGAGATGTCGCGGTCGTTGGCCCGCGCGAGCGAACATACGGTGGCGTCCTTGATAGCGTTCGCAATCGCCTTCACGGCCTCGAAATCACCGTTGGAACTGGCGGCAAAACCAGCCTCGATCACGTCCACCCGCAACCGCTCGAGCTGGCGGGCGATACGCAGCTTTTCGTCGCGCGTCATGGACGCACCAGGCGACTGCTCGCCATCGCGCAGGGTGGTATCGAAAATGATCAGCTTGTCGGTCATGGCAATCTCCTGGTATTCGAATGGAACGCGTCCGGGTCGTTCACGGTCAAACGGCGCAGACCGAAGCCTCGCCGGCAGACGGCGCTACCACCCGCGCTGTTGTCGAGCCTGTGATTTTTGCACGTGTCAGCGCGCTGGCAACCGCCTTGAGCGACGCAGCCACGATGTTGGCGTCGATACCGACGCCAAACAGCGTCTGTTGCTCATCGACCCGCAGTTCCAGGTACGCGATGGCCCGCGCGTCCGCGCCCGATCCCAGCGCATGTTCATGGTAATCCAGCACCCGTACGGTGCGGCCGGTGGCCTGGTTGACGCCCCGAACAAAGGCCTCGATCGGACCATTGCCGCGCCCCTGGACGTTCATCGTGTCGCCTGCAAGCTGCATCCGTGCACGGATGGATACCCGTTCTTGCGCTGGCGCGTCGCTGTCTTCCCCGACCTGGTGGCTGGTGATCGTCTGCGCCTGCAAACGGTATTCGCGTTCGAACACCTGCCAGATGTCGTGCGCCGTCAACTCCTTGCCAGCGGCATCCATGACCTGCTGCACGACCTGGCTGAACTCGATCTGCAACCGGCGCGGAAGTTCGACGCCGTAATGCGTTTCCAGCAGATAGGCAATACCACCCTTGCCCGACTGGCTGTTGACCCGTATGACCGCCTCGTAGCTGCGGCCGAGGTCCTGCGGATCGATCGGCAGGTAGGGAACATCCCATGGCGCCGCGTCAGAGCGGGCGTCACGCCGCGCGGCCAGCGCTTTTTTGATCGCATCCTGGTGCGAGCCCGAGAACGAGGTGTAAACCAGGTCGCCGACATAAGGGTGGCGCGGATGAACCGGCAACTGGTTGCAATATTCGACCACACGCCGGAGCTCGTCGATGTCGGAAAAATCCAGTCCCGGAGAGATGCCCTGGGTATACAGGTTCAGCGCGATGTTGACCAGATCCACGTTACCGGTCCGTTCGCCGTTGCCGAACAGGCAGCCTTCGATGCGGTCGGCGCCCGCCATCAAGGCGAGTTCGCCAGCCGCGGTACCGGTGCCCCGGTCGTTGTGCGGATGGACCGACAACACGATACTGTCGCGCCGTGCCAGGTGCGTGTGCATCCATTCCATCATGTCGGCGAACACATTGGGCGTCGAGTACTCCACCGTAGACGGCAAGTTGACAATGCATTTGCGCGCTGGCGTTGGTTGCCAGACCTCGGTCACCGCATCGACGACCCGGCGCGAGAACTCCAGTTCGGTGCCGGAAAAATGCTCTGGCGAATACTGGAACGTCCAGTGCGTGCCGGGCTGGCGGGCCGCCAGTTGGGCGATCAGCCGGGCACTGTCGACGGCCAGTTGCACGATCTGGTCCTGGTCCATGCCCAATGCCACGCGCCGCATGACCGGCGACGTGGCGTTGTACACGTGAACGATAGCGCGCCTGGAACCGGCCAGCGACTCGAAGGTTCGCTCGATCAGGTGCGTACGCGCCTGTGTCAGTACCTGGATCGTGACGTTGTCCGGCACCAGGTCTTCATCGATGAGTTTGCGCACAAAGTCAAATTCCACCTGGGACGCCGACGGGAAGCCGACCTCGATTTCGGTGAAGCCGATACGAACCAGCGCCTGGAACATGCGCAACTTGCGCTCAATATCCATCGGCTCGATCAGCGCCTGGTTGCCGTCGCGCAGATCGACGCTGCACCACAGCGGAGCGCGGATCAGGACAGCGTCGGGCCAGGTTCGGTTGGCGAGGCGGACCGGGGCAAAGGCCTGGTACTTGGTGCTGGGTTGCTTCAACATCGTGGTTCCTTGTGTGATTGAAACCAGCAACGCTCCAAAATGCAAAACGGCTCGATGCTGGTGCATACGAGCCGTTTGATCGATAAGCGCAGGTTACCGTCGTCGCCCGTACAGGGTTCCCGGTAGTAGTGCCAGCACAATCTTCTGCATGAGGGAAATGTAGCACAGCTGCAGATGCAGGTCACCGCTCAAGCGATTGCCTCCCACGCTCTCAATGCAAACCGCGCTCGTCGGGATCCTCGGTCGAGGTACTGATGACGCTGGTCTGCTGGCCCTTGTAACGGCGCCAGACATAGACCAGATAACCGCTGATGCCATAGGCACCGAACAGGCCCAGCAGCGCCTTGGCTGGATCTATGCTGATCGCGCCGATGGCCAGCGCCACCAGCACGATCACCGGGAATGGCACGCTCCTGCGGGCACTGACGTCCTTGAAGCTGTAGAACGGGACGTTGGTGACCATCGTCAGGCCCGCGTACAAGGCCAGCGCGAACATGGGCCAGGCGACCTGCGGGCCCTTGACACCGAGTTCGGCCATCACCAGAATGAAACCGGCGATCAGCGCCGCGGCGGCCGGCGACGGCAGGCCCTGGAAAAAGCGCTTGTCCACGACCCCCGTGTTGACATTGAACCGCGCCAGTCGCAATGCGGCGCATGCGCAATAGACGAAGGCGGCAATCCAGCCCCAGCGCCCCAGGCCGCGCAAGGCCCATTCATACGCGATCAGCGCCGGCGCAGCGCCGAAAGACACCATGTCGGACAAGGAGTCCATCTGTTCACCGAACGCGCTTTGCGTGTTCGTCATGCGCGCCACGCGGCCATCCAGGCTGTCGAGCACCATCGCGCAGAACACGCCAATGGCCGCCATGTCGAAGCGGCCGTTCATCGCCATGACGATCGAATAGAAACCCGCGAACAAGGCCGCGAGCGTCACCATGTTGGGCAGGATGTACAAGCCTTTGCGGCGCTTGGGCACGACGACGGTCTCGAGCTCCACCAATTCCGAATCTGCGCCATCAGGCATAGTTTTGTTCTCCAACGCGTTCGAAGCGACAGCGGCCGCACAGTGTAAGACACACCGTCTGCCGCCTCCCGAGGACGACGGCCACGCTGCAGCGAAAAAGGCCACCGAAGTGGCCTTTGCAGAGTTCAGGACAAGACAATCAGTTGCGGGTCTGATCGACCAGCTTGTTCTTCTTGATCCAGGGCATCATCGCGCGCAATTTCTCACCGACGACTTCGATCTGATGCTCGCCCATCAGGCGGCGGCGGCTGAGCAGGGTCGGCGCGCCGGCCTTGTTCTCCAGGATGAAGCTCTTGGCATAGTCGCCGCTCTGGATGTCCTTGAGGACCTGCTTCATCACCTTCTTCGTCTCATCGGTGATGATGCGCGGTCCGGTCACGTATTCACCATATTCGGCGTTGTTCGAGATCGAGTAGTTCATGTTGGCGATGCCGCCTTCATAGATCATGTCCACAATCAGCTTGAGCTCGTGCAGGCATTCGAAGTACGCCATCTCGGGCGCGTATCCAGCCTCGACCAGGGTCTCGAAGCCGGCCTTGATCAGTTCGACCGTGCCTCCGCACAACACGGCCTGCTCGCCGAACAGGTCGGTCTCGGTCTCCTCGCGGAAGTTGGTCTCGATGATGCCGGCCTTGCCGCCACCGTTGGCCATCGCGTAGCTGAGCGCGAGCTCGCGCGTGCGGCCCGACTTGTCTTGCGCGATCGCGATCAGGTGCGGCACGCCGCCACCCTGAGCGTAAGTGCCGCGCACCGTATGGCCGGGCGCCTTGGGCGCGACCATCCAGACGTCCAGGTCGGCGCGCGGCGTAACCAGGCCGTAATGCACGTTGAAGCCGTGCGCAAACACCAGCGAGGCGCCCGACTTGATGTTGGGCTCGACTTCGGTCGCGTACACGGTACCGATCTGCTCGTCGGGCAGCAGGATCATGACCACGTCGGCAGCCTTGACCGCATCGGCGACTTCCGCGACCTTGAGGCCGGCCTTCTCGACCTTTGGCCAGGAGGCGCCACCCTTGCGCAGGCCAACGATCACCTTGACGCCGCTGTCGTTCAGATTCTGCGCATGGGCATGGCCCTGGCTGCCATAACCGATGATGGCCACGGTCTTGCCCTTGATCAGGCTCAGATCACAATCCTTGTCGTAATAGACTTTCATTTCGTTTCTCCTAAAGTGGTCGCTCAGACCCGCAAAATCCGTTCGCCGCGGCCAATCCCGCTCGATCCGGTCCTCACCGTTTCCAGAATCGCACTGCGCTCGATCGCCTCGAGGAAGGCATCGTTCTTCGACTGCACACCGGTCAGCTCAATGGTGTAGCTTTTCTCGGTGACATCGATGATGCGCCCCCGGAAGATGTCGGCCATGCGTTTCATTTCCTCGCGCTCCTTGCCGACCGCGCGCACCTTGACCATCATCAGTTCGCGCTCGGTATAAGCGCCCTCCGTCAGGTCCACCACCTTGACCACCTCGATCAGGCGGTTCAGGTGTTTGGTGATCTGTTCGATCACGTCGTCGGAGCCGGTCGTCTGAATCGTCATGCGCGACAGGCTGGGGTCCTCGGTCGGCGCGACGGTCAAGGACTCGATGTTGTAACCGCGCGCGGAAAAAAGCCCGACCACGCGGGACAGGGCCCCGGGCATGTTCTCGAGCAAGACTGCAATGATATGTTTCATGAAGGGATTCCTCTTTTCGCCGCCCTCCCCTGGTTGCGGTAACAACCAGACTTGGCAAGCAATAGACGCATCGACAGGTGGAAAAAGCACTCTGCGGGCCGGCGCGATGCCGGGGGCGGAGAGCGTGGGGATCGCGAAAGGTCGTTAGAGCTCCTCGGATCCCAGCAGCATTTCGGTGATACCCATGCCGGCCTTGACCATCGGAAAGACGTTCTCGGTCGGGTCGGTGCGGAAATCCATGAAGACCGTGCGGTCCTTGAGTTTGCGCGCTTCGCGCAGCGCGCCCTCGACGTCTCCCGGCTTTTCTATCAGCATGCCGACGTGTCCATAGGCCTCGGCCAGCTTGACGAAATTGGGTAGCGCGTCCATGTAGCTGTGGCTGTAGCGCCCTTCGTAGTCGAGTTCCTGCCACTGGCGCACCATGCCCAGATAACGGTTGTTCAGCGACACGATCTTGATCGGCGTGTTGTACTGCAGACAGGTGGAAAGCTCCTGGATGCACATCTGCACCGAGCCTTCGCCCGTGATGCAGAACACCTCGGCCTCGGGCTTGGCCAGCTTGATGCCCATCGCATAGGGGATGCCCACGCCCATCGTACCCAGCCCGCCCGAGTTGATCCAGCGCCGCGGTTCGTCGAAGCGGTAATACTGCGCCGCCCACATCTGGTGCTGTCCGACGTCGGACGTGATGTAGGTCTCGCTGTCCTTGGTCATGCCCCACAAGGTCTGCACCACATGCTGCGGCTTGATGACGTCGCCCTTGCCCATGTCGAAACGCAGGCAGTCGCGCGCGCGCCACTCCTCGATCGTGCTCCACCAGAGCGCCAGTGCGTCTGGATCCGGGCGCAACGGGCTCTCGCGGATCATCGCCAGCATCTCGGTCAATACGTCCTTGACGTCACCGACGATCGGTATGTCGACCTTGACCCGCTTGGAAATGCTCGAGGGGTCGATATCGATATGGATGATCTTGCGCTCGTTCTGCGCAAAGTGTTTCGGATTGCCGATCACCCGGTCGTCGAATCGTGCCCCCACCGCCAGCAACACGTCGCAGTTCTGCATCGCGTTATTGGCCTCGATGGTGCCATGCATGCCCAGCATGCCGAGGAATTTGCGGTCGCTGGCCGGATAGGCTCCCAAACCCATTAGCGTGTTGGTCACCGGGTAACCCAGCATGTCGACCAACCTGCGCAACTCGGCCGAAGCATTGCTCAGCAACACCCCGCCACCGGAATAGATGTAGGGTCGCTTGGCCGTCAGCAACAACTGCAGCGCCTTGCGGATCTGGCCACCGTGACCCTTGCGCACCGGGTTGTACGAGCGCATCTCGACGGTCTTGGGGTAACCGTGGTACGGCACCATCTTGAACGAGACATCTTTCGGGACATCCACCACCACCGGGCCTGGGCGGCCGGTCCGCGCAATATGGAACGCCTTCTTCATCACGTCGGCGACATCGCGCGCATCCTTCACCAGGAAATTGTGCTTGACGATGGGCCGGGTAATACCCACGGTGTCGCACTCCTGAAACGCGTCCAGGCCGATTGCCGCTGTCGGCACCTGCCCGGTGATGATCACCATCGGAATGCTGTCCATGTAGGCTGTGGCGATGCCGGTCACCGCATTCGTCACGCCGGGCCCCGAGGTCACCAGGGCCACGCCGACATCACCGGTGGCACGGGCATAACCGTCGGCCGCGTGAACCGCGGCCTGCTCGTGGCGTACCAGCACATGCTGGATCGTGTCCTGCTTGTAGAAGGCGTCGTAGATATGCAGCACTGCGCCGCCTGGGTAACCCCAGACGTACTTGACGCCTTCGGCCTGCAGCGCCTTGATCAGGATTTCGGCGCCGCGCAGTTCCGGCACCGCAGGTGTGGACGAGGCCATGGGATTGGGCGTGCTCACGGCAGCCGCCGAACTGATTTCGGCCTTGGATATTTCCATGATGATGAACCTTTGTGAATTTCTCTGACGAAAGACCTTGGGTGCCCCTTCGCAAACGCTTGTGGCGTCGCATCGGAACTTGAGGCCAAAGCCACAGGCGCAACCAATAATGCGCCAGACCATGACCCGTTTGCCATTTGAAGAGCAGGCGGCATTATCGCACTCCAAAAATCCGGATCGCGTGATGCGCCCTGAAAATAGGGCAGTGGCGATGCCATAATCCCCCCGGACGAGCGCACAGGCAGGCCCGACAGGGTGGCATACACAAACATTCCGCCCGCGCACCGCATACCGTCCCCATTGGCAACAGAACAAGAACTCTCCGATTTTTTGCGAAGCATCGAGAAGCGGGCGTTCAAGCGTTCGCTCTACCATGTGCGCAACGAGGAATCGGCACTCGACATTGTGCAGGACAGCATGATGCGGTTGGCCGAGAGTTACGGCGACAAGCCGGTGTCCGAGTTGCCCATGCTGTTCCAGCGCATCCTGGCCAACTGCACCTTCGACTGGTTTCGGCGCAACAAGACGCGCAATGCCCTGTTCTCGAACGTCGGAGACTTCGGGTCACCCGACGAAGATGGGGACTTCGACCTGCTCGAGGTCTTGTCCGACAGCGAGGCGACACAGCAGACGGAAAGCGCGCAGGACGCCACGCAAAGGGCCCAGACCTTGCGGGATATCGAAACTGAGATACAAAGGTTGCCGCTGCGTCAACGAGAAGCCTTCATGATGCGTTACTGGGAAGAGTTGGACGTCGCCGAGACCGCCGCCGTCATGGGCTGTTCGCCGGGGAGCGTCAAAACGCACTGTTCACGTGCTGTGCAGGCGCTCGCCCGGGCGCTGCGCGCCAGGGGGATCACATTATGAGCCGTTCACAGAACCACCAACTGGCGCTTGCCGAGGAGCGACTGGGCCTGAAGATCGCAGCCCGGCTGTCCGAAGCCAGCGATGCCGTGCCGCACGACATCGAAGAGCGCCTGCGCCACGCCCGCATGCTGGCGCTGTCACGGCGCAAGCAACCACGAACCGCAACGGCTGATGCGTGGCTGCCTCTGGGCCAGAGCGCCGCGCTGGGCGGCCCCACCGGCCAGGAGGCAAGCTGGTGGCAGCGCTGGGCCATGGTTTTGCCGGTTTTGGTCCTCGTCATCGGCCTGGTGGCCATCGACAGGGTTCTGGACGACAAGACAGCGAAGGAGATCGCCAAGATTGACGCGGCCTTGCTCGTGGACGACCTGCCGCCAGTCGCCTACACGGATGCGGGCTTTCTGCAGTTCCTCCGTTTGAACCACGGCACAACGCGGTAACAAGACGGTCACTGATGCATGTCCATCCGCTGTTCAGTCGTCTGCGGCTGATACCGTACCTGGTCTGCCTGGCTTTCGTGGTTCCGGGCTTGCCCGTCATCGGCCAGACATCCGCCAGTGGCAACCCGGCCAAGCCAGCGGCGGCCCCGTTGAACAGCACGCTGGCTTGGAACCGGCTGAGCGCCAGGCAACAGGCGGCATTGCAGCCACTGGCCCCGATCTGGAACGAGATCAACGCCAGCCGCAAGCGCAAGTGGATCGCGCTGTCGGCCGACTTTGAAAAGCTCTCGCCTGCCGAAAGAGCCAAGCTGCATGGCCGTATGCGCGAATGGGCGGCGCTGAGCAACGCCGACCGCAACCAGGCCCGGCTGAATTTCGCCGAAACCCGTGGCTTGTCCAGCGAACAGAAGAAGGCGCATTGGGAAGCCTACCAGGCGCTGACCCCGGAACAAAAGCAGCAGTTGGCGAGTCAGGCGTCGAGCCAAACGGCCATCGGCGCGGCACCAGCCGTCACCCATCGATCGACGGGTAAACTTGCGGCTGTGCCAGTGACCCGCTCTGACGCCGGGTCCGCGGCGTCCCCATCTCCATCCTTGCCCGCCGCCCATTCGGAAGCTGGCGCCAAGGCAGACGGAACCCCGAGTCCATGAGCGTGACTGACAACCCTTCCCCGCCAACCGCCGGCGGTAGCACTACACGATCGGACACATCCTCCCCGCCGAGCTTGCTGACCACACCGTCCCTGCTGCGCCGAATGGCCTGCTGGCTGTACGAAGGCATGTTGCTGTTCGGCGTCGTGTTCATCGCCGGCTACCTGTTCGGAACCCTGAGCCAGACCCGCAATGCGATGGACAACCGGCATGCGCTGCAGGCCTTTCTGTTCGTCGTGTTCGGCATCTACTTCACCTGGTTCTGGGCGCGCGGACAGACCCTGGCCATGAAGACCTGGGATATCGCGGTGGTGGACCGTGCCGGTCGGCCGATCACGCAGCAGCGCGCGCTGGTACGCTACCTGTCGAGCTGGTTGTGGTTGCTGCCGCCGCTGGCCGTCATCGCTCCGTACAACCTCGGTGGCGGCGAGACCGCACTGGTCCTGATCGGCTGGGTCATCATTTGGGCCGTGCTCAGCCACTTTCATCCGCGGCAACAGTTCTGGCACGACGCCATCGCCGGAACCCGGTTGGTCACCCGCACCCGTGAGCCCAGGAAGGGCCCATGAGCGTGCGAGCACCCAGTCGCACGCATGGCGTCGCGGCATGACAAGGCCTTGATGCAAACCCCGCAAGCGCCGCAGGAGCCGGTCCACCACAACCCGCAAAAGACCCGCACCGGACTGGACCGTATGTGGCACGCCAGCCTGTATTCGCTCGCAGGGCTGCGCGCCGGCTGGACGGAGACCGCGTTCCGTCAGGAGGCCATTGCCGCGATCGTGCTGGTGCCGCTGGCGCTGTGGCTGGGCCAGAGCTGGGTTGAGCGTGCCTTGCTGGGCGGTTCTGTACTGCTGGTGCTGATCGTGGAGTTGCTGAACTCCGGTATCGAGGCCTCCATCGACCGCGTTGGCCTGCAATGGCATCTGCTGTCCAAGCGGGCCAAGGACCTGGGCAGCGCGGCAGTGCTGCTAAGCCTGGTGCTGTGCATCGGCATCTGGACCGGCGCCATCTGGCAACGCTGGGGATTCTGATGCACCCGCCAAACAGCTGCGCTCCGCAGGCCTGGCGCCGCAGCGCCGCTCAGACGGCGCTTTCGTCTTCCTCGCCGGTACGGATGCGCACGGTGCGCTCGACCGCCGTCACGAAAATCTTGCCGTCACCGATCTTGCCAGTGCGCGCCGCCTTGACGATGGCGTCCACGCAGCGGTCGACGTCGTCGGTGCGCACCACGACTTCGACCTTGACCTTGGGCAGGAAGTCCACGACATATTCGGCGCCCCGGTACAACTCGGTATGCCCCTTCTGGCGACCAAAACCCTTGACCTCACTCACCGTCAGGCCGGTGACCCCGCACTCGGCGAGCGCCTCACGCACTTCCTCGAGCTTGAACGGTTTGACGATAGCGGTGATCTGTTTCATGGCGAGTCTGGCTTTCAATAGGAATCGGCACACGGCGCCGTTGCGAACCCGCAACCGGCCGCGAAACCGGCTGTTACAGGTTACTCCCTCCTAGGATAGCGCCATTTGCCCGGCACGCTGCTAACAATGGTTACGACTGCGGCGATCACTGCCGGAACTTGTTCGTGATCGGGTAGCGCCAGTCCTTGCCGAAGCTGCGATGGGTCACCCGGATGCCAATCGGTGCCTGTCGGCGCTTGTACTCATTGAGCTTGATCAGTCGGGTCACCCGCTCGACGTCTGCCGCGGCAATGCCGCTGGCAACGATGGATTCGATCGACTCGTCATTCTCCATGTAGCGCTCGATGATCGTATCGAGCACCTCGTAGGGCGGCAGGCTGTCCTGGTCGGTCTGGTCCGGGCGCAATTCGGCACTGGGCGGCCGGGTGATGATGCGATCGGGAATCGGTGCCACGCCGGTGCCGTAAGGATCATGCTGGTTGCGCCAGCGCGCCAGACGATAGACCGTGGTCTTGGCCAGGTCCTTGATGACGGCAAAACCGCCAGCCATATCGCCATACAGCGTGCAATAGCCAGTCGCCAGTTCGCTCTTGTTGCCGGTCGTGAGCACGATGGGGCCGAACTTGTTGGACAGCGCCATCAGCAGCGTGCCGCGGATACGGGCCTGGATGTTCTCCTCGGTGGCGTCTTCGGCCAGGCCCGAGAATTCGTCAGCCAGCGAACGTTTGAACGCCTCGAACTGCGGCACGATGGAAATTTCGTCATACCGCACACCCAGCCGACCGGCCATGTCGCGCGCGTCCAACCAGCTGATGTCGGCGGTGTAGGGCGACGGCATCATCACCGTGCGGACCCGCTCGGCGCCCAGCGCATCGACCGCGATTGCCAGCACCAGCGCCGAATCGATGCCGCCGGACAAACCGAGGATGGCGCCAGGAAATCCGTTCTTGCCGATGTAGTCGCGCACGCCCAGCACCAGCGCGTCCCACAGGTCGGCATCCGCCTCGCGTACCGGCGCCACATCGCCAGACAATTGCAGCATGCCAGAGCGCTGGTGCACCTGGACATCGAACAACTGCTCGCGAAAACTGAGCGCCCGCGCAACCAGCGCGCCGTCGGCCGCAAGGGCAAAGGAATGACCCTCGAACACCATCTCGTCCTGGCCACCAACCAGGTGCGCGTACACCAATGGCAATCCACAGGCCAGCACCCGTTCGTGCATGATCTGCTCGCGCTCGTAGCCCTTGCCAACGTGAAATGGCGAGGCGTTGAGCACCACCAGCATCTGCGCCCCGGCCTGCCGGGCCAGCCGGGCCGGTTCTTCGTACCAGGCGTCCTCGCAGATCAGCAGACCGATGCGCGGCCGATTCTCACCCCCGCCCGCCTCGAACACGCACACGCCATCGCCAGGCGTGAAATAGCGCCGCTCATCGAATACCTGGTAATTGGGCAACTCCCGCTTGGCGTAGGTGTGCACGATATGGCCTTCGCGCAGCACGCTGGCAGCGTTGTGGCGCTGCTGCATCGACACTGACCGGGTCCGAGTGCCGCCGCCGACCGGATGACCGACGACCACCGTCATGTCTTTTAACCCCGCGAGCGCGTGCGCGACCGATTTGACGGCATCATCGCAGGCATGGATGAACACCGGCCGCAGGAACAGGTCCTCGGCCGCATAACCGCAGATCGACAACTCGGGGGTCAGCAATAACCTGGCGCCGTCGCGATAGGCCAGCTGGGCTGCATGGATGATTTTTTGCGCATTGCCGGTCAGGTCGCCAACGACAAAGTCCAGTTGGGCCACACAGATCTTGAGGGTCATGGAAACACAAACAGCGGTTAGAGATGGACCCGTGCGGCGCGAACCGAGAAC
>Ga0105048_10015157_pt1 | contig 11974 bp, 9 predicted proteins | sample MAT05_FD_78382 | JGI IMG/M metagenome (GOLD analysis project Ga0105048, IMG submission 78382) | Freshwater microbial communities from Lake Fryxell liftoff mats and glacier meltwater in Antarctica - MAT-05 | ecosystem: Environmental > Aquatic > Freshwater > Ice > Liftoff microbial mat | place...
ATAGCCTAAGTTGATAGTGATTTTTTCATCCGCAGATTTGAGGATGGGATGGGTTGAACTACTTCTTGGCGGCATAGCTGCCATCTTAACACCATCCAAGTGGATGTTTCTATATAAGTCAAAACTGTCACGAATTGACTCTGTCTCTGGTGTGGATAAGCGGAGTGCGAGCTGTTGCACACTCCGCTAAATGCTCGTGTTTAGAACACCAATCTAATCTAAGAAACGCGCACTTCGCCTGATTCACCTAAATTCGGTTGCTCTCCAGTCAATGCCGCTTTGGCCATCAATACCAGTTGGGTCACCTTGCTCTCTTTAACGTCCCAGTAGTGGCCGTGCAAGATGTTTGCCTCTACGAGGGCCAAGTCGGGATCATCGACACCATTCTTAAACCACGCTTCGTTCATTTTTGACCAGAGCTCTTGCTTCTTCTCGCGGTCTTCAACAACGCGCGCGTTAGAGGATAACGACACATATGTGTCCTTTCCGGGATCAGAAAAAGTGATGCCCACAGACCGGTTTACCTGCAGTTCACGAACAGCCTCGCCGCTTCGCGACATAAAAAACCACAGCTTGCCCTCATCCAGTGATTTGTTTTGCATCGTCATCGGCCATGCGTGAAGATGATCGTTTGTATTGCGGGTAGTGAACATCGCAAATCGAATGTCCTTGATCAATTCCCAGGCCAATTTGCTTGAATTTAGGTTGGCGTCTTTATCCATGGAGGTTCCTTTTTGAATGAGTAGTCAGGGTAAAAGTTGTCAGGACCATAGTCTGTTGGATACGACACATTCAATAAGGAAAGCCATTCGACTATTCGAAAGCTACACCCATGTACTTAATCGATGTTCAAAAGCGAAGCTAAGACTCCCTACACCTGCCTACCAAACGGACCGTTGTCGCCCACCTGTACAAGATTCTCGTATGTGGCCAGAGGCCGACAATGACCATCAAGCATTATTGAAAAAGCACTGCCTTGTTGGAAGCATGAGTCGCAAAGGCCACCTGTTCATCTACGGTAAGTTCAGAACAAATAGAAGGGCAAGTGGCTTAAGGGGCGCGATCTCAGCTCACGAAGAGCGCAATCAGGATGATGATGGGAATGGGAATACCCAGAAATAGCAAAAGCAGTGAACGCATGATTAGCTCCTTGTGTTTGAGTGGAGAAGATGGATGTCAAGCGACGTCACGTTGACGGCCACCGAAAGTGGCGCAATAGCTCGACACAAAGGCGCCAACGAGCAAAGAGATAAACAACCATAGTGCTGCGTACGACGAGGCTTTGCGTGCGTTGTCTGCAGCATCCTGGGCTGCCACCTGCGCTTCGCGCATACTGGTCTGCACACGGTTGTAAATGTCGCTGACACGTTTCTCGGCGTCCACCTGATTTAGGCCAGTGCGCTGCGCCACCAATTGCCCAAGATAGCGAAGGTCATCTGACGACAAAGGACCAGTTGCAACAGAGTGCATGAAGATGCGGGCGCTCTCCAAATTGGAGCCTCTACCACCCTCACTCTCTATAACAGATGGAGACGCGGCTATCGGCGGCGTTACAGCCGTAGTCCCGATAGACATGTCTTTGCGAAACAGCGAATCGATGAAATAGTTTTCACTGTCCATCGTGGTGCCCTTGGGGGCGGACGCCGCAGCGACTACGGCCGCGCCCCCGGCTACGGTTGTTCCAGCCTTGATACCACCACTGACAATAGCGGCGATAGCTGAGCCAAGGAACGCTGCTGTCACCAGAGATGCAACAGCCCAGGCCAGAAAGCCATGCGCTGTGTCACGGAAGTAGACCTCATCGGTGTGGACCGCTGTCCAGCGGGTCCGCAGACGGCCTGCAATATAGCCCCCCATGCCGGAAGCCGCCAGCTGAGTGAAAGTTAGCCACAAAATGGTCGAAATACCAAATGCTGTCGCGCTCACACCTTGCTGGGCCCAAGGCGAAACCGAGGACAGGCCCAAGCCTATTCCCAGAAGCAGCAAAATGAGTGACAAGGCAGCAGCCGCAGCTGCTCCCGCCGCCACGGCACCCCACGATACGGCACTCAGGTTTGGAAGAGCTTGGTCGGTTAGGTTGCCCGAAACTACAGAGCATTGTGCTAGGTCGCTTTGGGGATAGGTCGCAGTTGCCATGAGAGGATTCCTTATGTTTTTATGTTGGAAGGCGTGGACTACCTTGTTGGGTGCTACCCAATCGTTGCCAAGCGTCACGGGTGGCATCTTTGGCACGGGCCCAACCCAAGGAAGACTTGCCCCGTGAATTTTCCCAACCATGTGAGAGCTCGGCTTCGACGTCATCCCACTCGCGATGCGGATCTCGTGTAAAAGCAGTTACGCCATATCCGTATGCGGGACCGTAATCTTGGTAACTTGAACCGGCGTCTACATAGGGACGGCTTTCATAGTTTTCTCGCCAATAGGCATCTTCGCGCGTGGGATCAATGGACTCCGCGACGCCCTTGCCAGCCAGTCCGCCGACAACTGCACCGACTGCGGCTCCTATCAAAGTGCCCACGGGCCCCGCAACGGTGCCAGTGGCTGCGCCGGCGGCGGCGCCACCTAGCGCAGCACCGACGCCGGTACCGAGTGGATGGGAGCCTGGCGCGCCTGTGATGGGGTCTCGATTGGAGTCGCTGTCCGCCTGCAATGTCTTTTCGTTGGTCTGCATATGAACCTTTCTAGGGTGATAGATATGAAATTGCACATTCCTGCGCAGTATGGGAACTCCGCCTTGTGTGCCGGCTGGGATCAAGAATAGGTAGACGACGTCAATGGGTCTGTGTTCCAACGTACACAGCTCTCGCCCGAAATGAAGTCGTTCATCTCACAGCAACAGTTCTCCAGTTACGTCTTCCGCAGGCGATTCGAAAGTGATGGTGGGAGTGGCCCCAGATCGCACATGGTCCTACACCCCAAAAATACATCTCTGCGTCCGCCAGCCACACGAAGCAAGTACATCACCTTGGAGCGTTGACAGTGTGTGTGTGTTGGGAACCGCACAGATGGCAATTGAAGTGTGCTTTAACGTTGTTTGCTGATCAATTTTTGGGTCTCTTGCAATCGCGCAATGTAAGGCTATCGCCGCCAGCTTCTGTGTTCGCTGGACATACGCTCAGCGATATTTTTCAACCTCATTTTCAAAAAGGGAAACAAACCATGACCGATGCCAAGACGCTGCAAACCGACCATCTGGCCGCCGCAATGCCGTTTAACGCCAACAAGCCGTTAGAGCATGGCCTGGCCAATGCCGTCAACCCACCCGTCGGCCAGACACAGGTGCCGGAATCTCGCTTGCCCACCGGTAGCACGCTCAGCGAAGAGAGCGGCACGCAGAAAACCGGCAGCTCTTCGCCCGAAGGCGTGAACGCAACCATTGAGACCTTAGACAGGGTACGCGTCGATTCTGGTGGCCAAAGGCTCACCACAAACCAGGGCGTGCCCGTGGCTGACAACCAGAATTCGCTTAAAGCCGGACTTCGCGGTCCGGTGCTTTTGGAGGATTTCATCCTGCGCGAGAAAATAACGCATTTCGACCACGAGCGTATCCCTGAACGCATCGTGCACGCACGCGGCTCGGGCGCGCATGGATATTTCGAATGCTATGCGCCGCTAACGCAACACACCAAGGCCGCGCCCTTTCAGGAAGCCGGCAAAATCACACCGGTATTTGTTCGCTTTTCCACGGTTGCGGGCGAGCGAGGCTCCAAAGACACAGCGCGCGATGTACGCGGATTTGCCGTAAAGTTTTACACCGACGAGGGCAATTGGGATTTGGTAGGCAACAACATGCCGGTGTTCTTTATCCAGGACGCGATTAAGTTCCCCGACCTTGTGCATGCGGTCAAGCCCGAGCCGCACAACCAGATGCCACAGGCCGCCAGTGCGCACGACACTTTTTGGGATTTTGTGTCGCTGATGCCAGAATCCACCCATATGTTGATGTGGGTCATGAGCGACCGCGCGATACCGCGCAGCTACGCCACGATGGAAGGCTTTGGCGTACACACCTTTCGCTTGATCAATGCAGACAATTCCTCAGTATTTGTGAAGTTCCACTGGAACCCAAAATTTGGCACGCATTCTTTGGTGTGGGACGAGGCAGTCAAAATTTCAGGTGCCGACCCCGACTACCACCGACGCGATCTGTGGGAACGCATCGAAGCCGGCGCTTTCCCCGAGTGGGAACTGGGCATGCAAATTTTCACCGAAGAGCAGGCTGCGGAATTCAGCTTCGACATTCTGGATGCCACCAAATTAATCCCTGAGGAAATGGTCCCTATCACGCCTGTTGGCCGCATGGTGCTGAACCGCAATCCGGACAACTTTTTTGCCGAGACCGAACAGGTGGCGTTTTGCACCGCCCATGTCGTGCCTGGCATTGATTTCTCGAACGACCCATTGCTGGCCGGGCGCATCCACTCGTATGTGGATACGCAGATCACGCGTTTGGGCGGTCCCAATTTCCATGAGATTCCGATCAACGCGCCTATAGCCCCAGTACATAACAATCAGCGCGATGGTATGCACCGCCAGGCGATCCCGCGTGGCCGCGTGTCGTACGAACCCAATTCGCTTGGCGGCGGTTGTCCTTTTCAGGCCGGTGCAGGCCAAGGCTTTGTTACGATTCCCGAGCGCCTTCAAGCCAAGGAAGATCAGTCCAAGGTACGCGGCAAGCCAGAGAAATTTGCAGACCACTACACTCAGGCAACACTGTTCTTTGACAGCCAGACTCCTGTAGAGCAGGCGCACATCGCATCAGCCTTCCGCTTCGAATTGAGCAAGCTGACGGTGCCCGCCATTCGGCAACGCATGGTGGCATCGTTGCGCAATGTGTCTGAAGCGTTGGCACAACAAGTGGCTGAAGGCCTGCGCATGGACCCATTGCCCGAGGCCATGCCGCGGGCACTCGCCAAACCGCCAAAGCCCGAGGTATCAGTTTCCGCCACATTGTCGCTAACTGCTAAACCCGGCGATGGCTCAATCACAGCGCGCACGGTAGCTATCCTGGTAGCGGATGGTACGGTCGGTAAAAGTGCGGTTGCGGTACATGCTGCCTTGGCCGCGCAAGGCGCCGTGCCACGCTTCATCGCACCCCGCATCGGGGCGGTTAAAACAGTGGACGGTACTGCAATAGAGGCGCAAGCGTCGCTTGAGAACGAACCCGCATTTTTGTTTGATGCGATGGTACTTGCAGACGGTAACGAGGGCGTTGCAGCCCTGGCTGCAGATGAACACACAGTACCGTTCATTAAGGACCAGTACCGCCACGGAAAGACGATTCTGGCTATTGGCGCAGCCAAGCGCCTGCTAGACCAGGCTGGCCTAGCCAGCAAGCTCCCAGGCGGCGAGGCAGACCCGGGCCTCATCATCAGCGATGGAGCTGAGAAAACGGATATGGATGCCTATATCGAAGCGATTGCCTGCCATCGGCACCCACAGCGAGAATTTCAGGGCTGATGTGGGGTTAGAGACCGGTTAGCAATGCAAAGGCCTTGGCGATCGGAGCGGAAAAGTCCGCCGTATCGTCGAGTCATTTGTTACAGTTGCGCGCCGATCAGCGAAGCAAGCCAGTCCTGAAACTTTTCAGACTTGGGCCTTGCCCTCCAGTCAGCCAACGTCATCTGGCGCGCATTCTGCAAGTCGTCATTGAACACCGCAGTCTGCTCTTTGGCGAAGGAGGCGTCGACGATGTTCAGCGTCGCTTCATCGTTGAGACGGAACGAACGGTTGTCAAAATTGGTAGGCCCAACCGATGTGAGCAACTCGTCGACGATCAGTATCTTGCAGTGATACATGGTGGGCTGGTATTCCGCAATAAGCGCACCAGCGGCCAAGAGGGGCTCCCAAAGCGCACGCGATGCGCTGCGCACCGTGACGCTGTCCATGTGTTCACCCGGCACAATGATTCGCAGCTTAACGCCACGCTTCATCGCTTCAAGCAGTGCATTGACCGTCAGTTTGTCTGGCACAAAGTATGACGCTGCCAAGTCAATGGAATGCGTAGCAGCAGTGATTGCGAAGAGGTACATCAACGCCATGCTCTCACTGCCACCGGTAGGCGAACTGCTGAACATTTGCGCCGTACCGTTGCCCACGGCGGACAGCGTGGAAAAGTATGCGGGACCATGCAGCACCTCGCCGCTAACACTAATCCAGTTGTCTAGAAAAACGGCCTGCATCTGGGCCACCACCGGGCCAGACACCTTGAAATGCGTATCGCGCCAATGGTCCGGGTCTTGGGCATGCCCTGTCCACTCAGGCGCAATGCCCGCGCCACCAGTGAACGCTGTCTGGCCATCCACTACCAGCAATTTGCGATGTGTGCGGTTGTTCATGCGACCCAGGTAGGACCAATGGGGCGGGTGGTATTTAAGCACTTGTGCGCCAGCATCGGCCATCGCTTCCATTAGCTCAGAGTCCATTTTTGCACTGCCCACCCAATCCAGGAGGACGTGTACGCGGACACCAGCACGTGCACGCTCCGCCAAGGCTTCTGCAAACTCCCGACCAATGTCGCCCGACCAATAGATATACGTCTCAAATGTGATGGATTGTTGGGCTCCCCTTATGGCAGCCAGCATTTCAGGAAAGATCTGATCGCCATTTTGTAAAGCGCTGTAGCCATTTCCGCCCAAAAATGGTGGCCCCAGCAACACCCCCAACTCTGCGGTAAACCTGGGGTCTTCGACAGAGAACTGGCGCGAGATTCGCTGCTCAATCCGCTTTTCGCTCGACACAAAGTTGAAGGCGACGACCGCCGCAATAAGCGTCACAACGACGCTCAGGCCAATGACGATCCACATGCGTCGGGTTAAGTTGCGTTTGCGCATGGAGGAAAAGTGGCGCTCATGCCGTGAGCAGCCCACGCATACGCCGCTGGCTTGCGGGCCTGTCGGGGTCGTTGTGTTCGGCTAACTGGTGCCTTATGACTTGCAGCACCGCAGGATTCCAGCCCATGCCCAGGTGGCTTCCGGTTACTTCGATATTGCGGCGACCAGGCACATCCGCGACGTGGCGGCAGCCGTCCCAATCTACGATGCCGTCGCCGCGGCTGTACACCGCAGTGCACGGCACCGGTGGTGGCGTGCGCAGTTCGAGCGTCAATTGGGTGTCTGTCAGCGCGGTCGATCTATTAACCAGCTTGAAGAGCCACTCCACATTTGTGTGCGATGGATCGCCGTTAAAAGGTGTTCCGATAGTAATGACCTGTCGGACGCGATGGGGAATGCGCTTGGCCACTTCACGCGCATAGAACCCGCCCAAGCTCCATCCGATCAGGCTGGCGCGGCCTGGTGTGGACTCGAGGAGGGCCGCGGTGTGTGCGGCCAACTCGTCTAACCAGACCCCCACTTCGCCGCTAGGTCCTGTATTGAAGCCGCGACCCCAGTCAAGCGCGGGGTGACCGATTGCACTGCAATGTCGCCTCAGCGGACCCACCGCCAAGCCATTGCTGGCAAGGCCGGGGAAAATGACCACGGGATGGGATTCTGCACCTGCTTGCTGCGCTGGCCGCCCATGGGTCCAGTGCGCCGCGTACTCCCAGGCAGCGCGTAGCGGCTCGGTGGCGAGAAGAGTCCAGGGCGGTGCCTGGCGAATGGATAAAAGCGACATAGAAGAGCTCCGTGAGTCTGGATTGGGTGTTTCAGTGCGCAAGAGTAGGCACTTGGCAATACCAAGTCTGTTCGAGAAGGCACATACCGGCAGGGCATTGCCATGCGCAGCGTGTGGTAGCGCACGGAGCAAACACGCTCTTGCCGCCTAAAGTAGCAAAAGTAAGTTCACCATCCCGCCCTCGCCTGTTAGGTCGGTGCACGGACTTGCGACCAAGGGGAACCGCATGAACTACGTAGTCAACCAGCCACACCGCCAAATGGCGTTACCCATCGCGGTGATGCCACAAGCGCTTTGGCAGGAGTACCCAGACCTCGTTTTGCCGTGCAGCGAACCCGCAGCCAGAAGCAGCCTGTCCGACACGGACCGACTGCTCAGCCTGATGGTGGGCAGGCGCAGGATACGGCAGGGAGAAGCGTTGTACCGCCAGCGCGATCCCTTTCTCTACCTGTATGCTGTGCGCAGTGGCTCGTTCAAAACCACCCTGGCGTTGGGAGACGGCTGCGAGCAGGTCAACGGTTTCAATATGACAGGCGAATTGATGGGGCTGGACGGCGTGGCCGAAGGCCGCCACGCCAGCAGCGCCACCGCCACAGAAGATTCCGAAATATCCACGCTGTCTTACGCACACCTCAACGAACTCTGCGGAGCGCCCGGCGGCTTACAGGTGAACCTGATGCGGCTCATCAGCCGCGAGATTGTGCGCAGTAACAGCCACTTGGTGTTGCTGGGCAGCCTGAACTCGGCCCAGCGCCTGGCAGCTTTCTTGCTCAATCAGTCCCAACGCCTGAGTGCGCGGGGCTATTCGGCGCTAGAGTTTCACTTGAAGATGACCCGCGGCGAAATCGGCAGCTTTTTGGGCATGACACTGGAGACCGTCAGCCGCACGTTCACCGAGCTGCAGCAGCAACGCCTGCTGTCGGTAGAGCGACGCCACATTGTCATCACCAACCTGGATGGTTTATCCCTGGTGTGAGACCTTATGCTATTGAATTAATAGCGGTGTAATGATATTCTGCGGGGGCTAGAGACCATTTTTTCATTAATGTCTCGCGCGTTTTCCATCCACTGCGTATGATGTTGTTCAGTCGCTAAAAACTCCCACTGACCATCACACAATTCAAATCGCGATGATGACGAAACCTACCCACCTTGCCCTGTTGGCAACTTGCCTTTGTCTTGGTTTCGTTCCGGCTCAAAGCCGTGCACAAGCCACAGGCGCAGCACCTGTGCTGTCCGTTACCACTGTCATGGAAGACTTGCGCGGGCCTTGGGACCTGGCCTTCGCACCCGGGGGCGCCATGCTCTTCACGGAAAAGTGCCACGGTCTATCGGTCCGCCTGCGCGACGGCCGCGTGGTCAGACTGCTGGGCAATTCAGCGGACTACCGGTTGCGGGCCAATGACCTGTTTTGCCAGAGCCAAAGCGGGGTACACGGGGTGGCGCTTGATCCTGAGTTTGCGCAAGGCCGCCGCTTCGTTTATGTATTCAGCGCGTCAAACTTGACAACCGGACCCCGTACCAATCGGGTGATTCGGGTGAAAGTGGCAGCCGACTGGTCTGCGGTCACCGACCGGGTTGACATCGTGCAGAGCATCGCTTTTAAGGATGCGCCCTATCTCGGCGGCCCTGGCGCGCACAGCGGCGGACGGCTGCGCTTTGGCCCAGACGGCTATCTGTGGATTACAACCGGCGACAACCACAACCCCACGCTGCCACAAGATGGCAAGCGCTTGGGCGGCAAGGTGCTGCGCGTGGACCGCGACGGCCTGGCCGCACCCGACAACAACGCCCCGGTGGGGTTTGACCCTCGCATCTACACCTATGGGCACCGTAACCCGCAAGGCTTGGCATTCCGTCCCGCAGGCCAGCCGGGTGCAGGGCAAGCCTTTACGGCAGAGCATGGCCCCAACCACACCGACGAAGTGACGCCATTGGTTGCTGGCGGCAACGCAGGCTGGGACCCGCAAGTCCGGCCTGATCTGGATTGCGTTGAAGGCTACTGCGGCTACGCCGGCACCCCGCGCACCATGCCCATGACGGACACGCAGCGCTTTCCAAAAGCATTGGCACCCGCCTGGAACAACCAAGGCAAGTCTCAGGGCATGGGTCCTGCCGAGTTTCTTAATGGTCCGCAATGGAAAGCCTGGAACGGCCGGTTAGCGGTCGGATTCATGCGCGACCAGCGCCTGGATGTGCTGACCTTGGGCGATGCGGGCATGGCCACCGGAGTCGTAACAGCAGACGTGCCCCGCGCGCGCTGGCGCAGCCTGGTACAAGGGCCTGATGGCGCGCTGTGGGCCACTACCGACAGCGGCAGCGTGGTGCGTATCGAGCCTCGCTAGCGCGCCGGTGGCTTGAAGTTGAGCCGATAAAAGTCTCGGGGGGCCGTAACGATAGAAGCTGGGACGGCAGAAAATTTGGCCGGCTGGTAAAGATGCCTGCAAGTATGCCGCCAAATATAGCCCACGCCGGTGGACCGACTCGATCAGGCGTTTTCGGTGACCTCTTCGAACTCGTCGTCCAGCGTGTCGCTCTCCATGGCGGCGATTTCAGCACACTGCACGCCGTTGAGCTGGTGGCGATAGGCCAGCAAGGCGTGGCGTGCGTTGGCTTCTTCATTGCCTTCGTCATCAGCATCGGCGGCAGCGAGGTGGTGTTTGGCAGCGGCTTGGAAATGGTGGGCGGCCATGCGGTGGTAGTCGCCAATCGTCTCGAAATCATCGTCAACCATCTCGTCTGCTACTGGGGTTACTTCGTCGTTCATGGAGTGCTCGCTTTGTATAAACACGGCAAAGTGCCGCAAGAACAGCATCCCGTTTGCATGTGAATCCTGTGTGACAAACCACGGCAACAACGGCGACTATCACCCCACCGCCTTGGTACGGGGGACAAAACCATCAGTTGGATCGACTGTCGCAGTGACGCAAGTTATCGCTATTCATTTGATAGCGTATGCTCTTTATTTCGCGGGGGCTAGAGGCCAGTTTTGCTTAAAGGCTCTCTGTAACGCTGATCCGTCAGCGCGATAATGGGCGCTCCAGTTGTGTGGCATTTTTGTCGCCCTAGGGTTAGTCCTATGCCCGAAGATTAAAAATTAATTAACAATTAATTAATTCGAGGACAGCGGTGTTCTATGAATTCAACCCCGCTCGTGGCCCGCGCGCCAGATGAGCACACAAGGAGACGACATGTTGAAAGTTTCACGTATGCGCCTGACAGGCCTGTCGCTGGCCGTGTTGGCCATGGCAGCCGCCTCTGCGGTGCACGCTGGTGAAGTGGAAGTGCTGCACTACTGGACCTCTGGTGGCGAGGCCAAATCCGTCGCCGAGCTGAAGAAGATCATGCAGGCCAAGGGCCATGTGTGGAAAGACTTTGCAGTGGCAGGCGGCGGCGGTGACAACGCAGCCACCCTGCTGAAGAGCCGTGTCGTATCGGGCAACCCCCCTTCTGCTGGCCAGATCAAGGGCCCTGCGATTCAGGAGTGGGCATCTGAAGGCGTGCTGGCCAATCTGGACAGCGTGGCCAAGGCCGAAAAGTGGGATAGCCTGCTGCCCAAAGTGGTGGCCGATGTGATGAAGTACAAGGGCAATTTTGTCGCCGTTCCGGTCAATGTGCACCGCGTTAACTGGATGTGGGCCAACCCCGAGGTGCTGAAGAAAGCCGGCGTGGCGGGCATGCCCAAGAATTACGACGAATTCTTTGCAGCAGCGGACAAGATCAAGAAGGCCGGCTTCATCGCCGTGGCCCACGGTGGCCAGAACTGGCAAGACTTCACCACCTTCGAATCCGTGGCACTGGGCGTGGGCGGCGTCAAGTTCTACAACGATGCCATGGTCACGCTAGACCCCAAGGCCATCAGCAGCGACACCATGACCAAGACGCTGGAAGCCTTCCGCAAGATCAAGGGCTACACCGACCCCGCCTCGCCGGGACGCGACTGGAATCTGGCCACCTCTATGGTCATGAAGGGCGAAGCCGCCTTCCAGTTCATGGGTGACTGGGCCAAGGGCGAATTCATGGCTGCGGGCAAAGTGCCAGGCAAAGACTTCTTGTGCGCCGCTGCACCCGGCACGGCTAACGCATTTACCTTCAACGTGGATTCGTTTGCCATGTTCAAGCTCAAGGCGGCCGATGCGCAAAAGGCCCAGGGCGATCTGGCTGCCGCCATCATGGGACCCGAATTTCAGGAAGTTTTCAACCTGAACAAGGGCTCTATTCCCGTGCGCTTGAACATGAAGCTGGACAAGTTTGACGACTGCGCCAAGCTCTCCAGCAAAGACTTTGTGGACACCGCCAAGAGCGGCGGACTGCAACCGTCGATTGCCCACGGCATGGCCGTCAAGCCAGCAGCCGAAGG
>Ga0105048_10015163_pt1 | contig 11971 bp, 13 predicted proteins | sample MAT05_FD_78382 | JGI IMG/M metagenome (GOLD analysis project Ga0105048, IMG submission 78382) | Freshwater microbial communities from Lake Fryxell liftoff mats and glacier meltwater in Antarctica - MAT-05 | ecosystem: Environmental > Aquatic > Freshwater > Ice > Liftoff microbial mat | place...
AACCGCTTGGCCAGATGCGTGGCGTTGCCCCGGGCGGAGCGCGCCAGCCACTCCGCCAGCAGGCCGCGTTGCGGCAGCAGTTTTGTGCCCCAGCGTGCCCACCACGGCAGCTTGCGACCGGCCGATTGCAGGTATTCGCGCAGATGCAATGCGACCGAGTCATGATCGCGCAGCGCGGGCAGGGCATCGATGAAACGGAACAGCTCAACCTTGAGCGTTTCGTCGCTCATGGTCAGGTTCATCAGCTTGTCGTCGAACCAGGCCGGGGTAAACGGCAGCGGTCGCTGCATGGGCAACCGGGCGAACAGTTCTCGCCCGTAGGCCTGCGTCCGGTGTTCGACTTCAGCGGCAATCATTCTCTGCGCTCGCCATCATGTGGAAAAAGCATTAGACTTTCCGTTACTCGCAACCCGTCATCGCTCACTCACAGAGACCAGCCGTGGCCGCGATCGGCAGTATCGGAAAGTTTCAGATCGTCGGCACCCTCGGCAAGGGGGCCCACAGCAGCATTCTACACATCCGCCGTCAGGCTGATTCGCGGGAGTACGCCCTCAAGGTCGTCTCGATCGCGGACAAGGAGGAATTGAAGTTCCTCGAGCAGGCCAAACACGAGTTCCGCGTGGCCCAGATGCTCAGTCATCCCAATCTAATCAAGATCCATTGTCTTGAACTCGAGAAGGACTGGCTGTTCCGCGTCAGGAAAGTGAACATGCTGATTGAGTACGTCAACGGCAAGACGCTCGACATGGTACCGCCGATGCCGATGCCGAAACTGGTGCCGGTGCTCGCGCAGGTGACGATGGGCATGATGCACATGCATCGCCGGGGCGTCTTCCATGCTGATCTGAAGCCCAACAACATCATGCTCGGCAAACGTGGCGAGGCGAAAATCCTCGACTATGGCCTCGCCCATATCAAGGGGGAGCCAAAGGACCGCATCCAGGGCACGCCCGAATACATGGCGCCGGAGACGGTCCGCGGCAAGGTGATCAACGAGCAGACCGACATCTACAACTTCGGCGCGACGATGTACCGCCTGACGACGCTGAAACTGCCGCCGTCGCTGTTAAATGCCGGCGACGGCTTGAAACTCAGCGAACGAACGTGGAAGTCAATGCTCAAGCCGGTGACGGAGTTGAACCATGGCGTGCCGAAAGCCCTGGCCGACCTGATCCACCGGTGCCTGTCGTTCCAGGCCGGCGCAAGGCCGGAGCGCATGGGCGAAATCTACGAAGACCTGAAGCAGATAGCCGAAGATTTGGGCGAGCCGATCGAAGGCGGCACTGATCAGGGGGTGTGATGTATACTGCACATGTGACTTGTTGAACGACTGACTGAAAACCGGGTTCTGAATTGTTGCACTACTTGATGAAGGAGTCGGCACATGGCAGCAAAGCCAACGATCAAGTCGGCCGGACGCAAGACTGGCCGTGCTGAGGAAGCGGTGCTGCGAAAGAAGAAATCGATCAACGAATTGGTTGCTTCAATTGAGGCGACGCAGCAGTCTACGTCCGAACCGCGCCCCTTTTTAGCAACTCTGCGTAACTGGCTGTTGGATGAATCCGGTTACGACGAAGAGAACTGGCCAAAGTTGAAGCGAGCGCTCCGCCGGGAACGCAAACGCGTCGGAGCGGAGGATCTTTTCCATGGCTGATATCCCGCTGCTCGATTCAGGGCCGCTGGGAATGATCAGCCATCCGCGCGCCCGGAAAGATCACCTCCTGGATCAATCGAGTCTACGGATCGGGAGTACAAATTCTTGTTCCCGCCAACGCGGACTACGAAGTGCGACGAGAGTTGATTCGAGCGAGGCGAAAACGCGGAATCGAACGACTCGATCAGATGCGCGCAGGCCTTGGCTACATTCCGTTGACGGAAGAAGCGTTGCAGAAGGCCGCACTGTTTTGGGCGGAAGCGAGACAATCAGGACGGCCCGGTGCCTCCGACGATCCGCTCGACGGCGACGTAGTTCTTGCCGCTCAGGCAGCAACTCTGAATGTGGATGCCGACGTGATCGTCGTGAACGACAATCAACGGCATTTGAAACGTTTTGTCAGAACCTGTCGTTTGCAGGACTACTCGTGATCGCTTTCGTTCCTGATCCTGCATTATCTCGCACGCTGGGACTTCATGCACACACACTGGATCGCTGAGCGGATGCGGAAGATCGAGCTTTCGGGCATCCGCAAGGTCTTTGAGCTAGGCCGATCGTTGAAGGATCCGGTAGACCTCAGCATCGGGCAACCGCATTTCGAAGTGCCGGAACCGATCAAGGCCGCCGCTCGTTCGGCCATCGACGATAACCGCAATGGCTACACACTGACGCAAGGGATTCCGGCGCTGCGGGAGAAACTCCGCGACGAGGCACGCACGCGGCTGAAGCAGCCTGAACGCGAGGCGATCGTCACCAGCGGGACCAGCGGCGGACTGATGCTGGCGATGTGCGCCACGGTCAACCCCGGCGATGAGGTGATCCTGTTTGACCCTTACTTCGTTGCCTACCCGCACCTGATCACGTTAGCCGGGGGCGTGCCGGTCGTTGTCGATACTTACCCGGACTTCACGATCAATCTTGAACGCCTGGAGCAGGCCGTCACGCCGCGAACCAAAGCGATCCTGTTCTCCAGCCCGTCCAATCCGACGGGGGCGATCGTGCCGCCCGAAACACTGCGGGAACTGGCGAGATTCGCCGCGGAAAGAAAGATTCTGCTGATCGCCGACGAGATCTACCGGGCGTTCCATCACGATGGCCCCGCCCGCTCGGCCGCTGAATTCAATGAAGACGTGCTGGTCGTCGATGGTTTCGGCAAGGCCTACGGCATCACCGGCTGGCGGCTCGGCTATGCGCATGGCCCGAAACCTCTTCTGGACGAGATGGCCAAGCTGCAGCAATTTACGTTCGTCTGTGCCCCCAGCATAGTGCAGCACGCCGGCATTGCGGCGATGGATGTCGACATTTCCCCGTTCGCGGCGGAATATCGCCGCAAACGCGATCTGATCGTCAACGGGTTAAAGGAACGGTTCGAGATCGTCAAACCGGGTGGGGCGTTCTACGTTTTCCCGAAAGCACCATGGGGTACGGGGACTGAATTCGTGACCGAGGCCATCCGCAACAACGTGCTGATCATCCCGGGTGGAACGTTCAGCCGGCAGGACACGCATTTCCGCATCAGTTTCGCGACCCGCGACGAAACGCTGCAACGCGGCATCGAAATCCTGAATCGCCTGGCTGCTGGCCCGTCGAATTGAGACCAGAACGGATTTTCGCAAACCGGTAGCCCCATGCCGGCGTATCGATTGTGAACCTCGTCCACAAGCCGGTTGTTACACAAACAGGGACGTGACCGACTAAAATGGATTGACGGGACGGGAAGGTTAGTCACAATGCACACATCATGCTGCCAACGACAGACTCGGCGGGTACGCACACTCATCCGCCGACGCTGAGGACACGAAAGGAACAGGAAGATGAAACGGCTTCTGAGAATCTGCCTGATGGCGCTGCTGGCGTTCGGCACTGCGCTGCCGGCGTTCGGCGCCGACGACAAGGTTGCCCCCACGAAGATCTATGCCATCATCGTCGGCATCGGCGAGTACAAGGATGCCGCGCTGAAGGCCCGACTCACGGCGGATACCGATGCGAAGGCCCTCTACGACGTCTTCACCGACAAGAAAGTCGGCGGCATCCCCGCTGATCAGGTGCAGTTGCTGCTGTCCGGCAGCAACGCCAAGGGCGACGCACAGCTCGCCACCAAGGCGAACATCCTGGCGGCGGTCAGGAAGACCGTCGAAAAGGCCACGGCCGAAGACCGCATCCTGTTCATCTGGCTGGGCAACGGTGCGTCCACCGGCGAACGGACCTGCTTCTTCGCCGCCGATTCGACGTTCAAGGACCGCGAGAAAGACGCCCTGACAGCGGTCGAACTCGAGGCCGAGTTCAAGAACGTGAAGGCCAGGGAAGTGATCGCGCTGATGGACTTGGACCTGAAGGGCTTTGAAACACCGAAGGACAGCAAGGAAACAGTTCTTGAGCCGAACATCATGGACTTCGTCCGCGTCGTGCTGGGCGTGAAGGAAAAGGACGATGCCGAGCCGCCCGCGGGCCGCGCGGTGATCCTCGGCGGGTCGGGCACGAATCCGGTCGTGACCGTTGACGGCAAGGCGGGCATCTTCGCTCAGGCAATCATCGACGGGCTGAAAGGCGCCGCCGACAAGGAAGGCTACGAGCCGGACGGCAGCATCACTGTGGATGAACTGAACAAGTACCTTGAAACCGAGGTGCCGAACCTGTCCCGCAAGCACGGCAAGACCGAAGAAGCCAAGCAACAGCTTCCTTTCGCGATCGCCAGGTCGAGCCACTATGTGCTGAGCCGTAACCCTGCCGTCTCGGACAAAGTGGATGAACGGCTGAAGAAGCTGGACAAGCTCGAAGAACAGAAGAAGATCAGCAAGGAAGAGTACGAAGAAGGCAAACGCCTGCTGAGCAAGATGCCGACGCTCAGCGCGATTCAGGACCTGCGTAAGAAGTACCAGGCCTTGGTCGACGGCAGCATGACCGAGAAAGAGTTCAGCGCGGCTCGCGAGAAACTGCTGGCCGGCCTGAAGCTGAATGACGACGACGCCAAGACGTACGCCAAGCGGCTGGACTTCGGCCTGGAACGCTACAAGGCCAACTACATCAAGGAACTCGACCTGGGCGAAATGATCGCGCAGGCGGTCAAGGGTCTTTACACCAAGGCCGACCAGAAGATTCCCAGCGACATCGAGGAACGCCTGAAGAAGGCCAAGGGAATGGGCAAGAACGATCTGCTCGATCTGCTCCGCGATGCCCGCATTCCGCTCGGTAAGCGTGAGGACTTCGACCGCGATCGCGATGTCGAAATCTCGATTCAGTCGGGCATCTACAAGCTGGTCGATCCGTACACGGATTATACCGACAAGGACAAGGTAGCCGAGCGTGAGAAGGACCTGCAGGGCTTCTTCACGGGCATCGGCGTAGTCATCCGCCGCGATTTGGTGAAGGATGCGCTCCTGGTCGTTTCGCCGATCAAGGGAAGCCCGGCCTATATCTCAGGTTTGAAGGCAGGCGACTTCATCACCAAGATCAAGCGGGAAGTCGACAACAAGGGCGAGAAACTCAACCCGCCGGAAGAAACGTCAACCAAGGGGATGAAAGTCCAGGATGCCGTGAAGCTGATCCTCGGCACGCCGGGCACGAAGGTGAAGGTTTACGTCGAACGCCCGGGCGTTGATGGTGAGAAGGAATACGAAATCACCCGCGGCCTGGTGGAAGTCGAATCAGTCCTCGGCCACAAGCGCAAGGACGATGATTCGTGGGATTACTTCATCGATCCGGCGTCGAAGATCGCTTACATCTACATGAACCAATTCTCGCGGAACTCGATGATCGAGATCGAAAAGGCCATCAAGCGCATTGAAAAAGAAGGGGCGAAGGGCCTGATCCTTGATGTGCGCTTCAACCCGGGCGGCTACCTGGATGTAGCCCGCGACATCTGCGACCTGTTCATCGACGATGGCCTGATCGTCACGATCAAGCCGCGCGTCGGCGAAGAGTACGCGATGATCGGTAAGAATGAATCGGTCCATCGCCAGCGCGGCAAGCCCGATGTGGCCTTCACCAGCCATGTCGACTTCCCGATGGTGGTACTGATCAACGGCGGCAGCGCGAGCGCCAGCGAGATTCTCTCGGCCTGCCTGCAGGACCACGCCCGCGCGGTCGTCATGGGCGAACGCAGCTTCGGCAAGGGCAGCGTGCAGAACGTGCAGGAACTGAAGGATGAACGCCAGCAGATCGACTTGGGTGAGATCAAGCTGACGACCGCCACCTTCTGGAGGCCCAACGGCAAGAATCTCAACAAGTCGAGCACGAAGGGCACCGACGAGGAAGATTGGGGCGTACGGCCCGACAAGGCCCACGTCATCAAGCTGACTCCGCAGGAGACCGCTCAGTTGGCCGACCGCCTGCGCGAATGGTCGAACATCCCCAACCGCGATGCAAAGTCGCTGGATACCGAAAAGGAAAAAGATAAAGAGTTCAAGGACCGCCAGTTGGACGCCGCGCTCGACTACCTGCGCGACCAGATCAAACTGGCCGGCAACAAGACGACGCGGAAGGACAGTTGAGTAGTTTGACGTCGATATGAAGTCGCCGGCGGTCGGATGATTCAGCAGTTGCTGGGTTTTCCGACCGCCGGTGGTGTTTTACAGTAGAATTCACACGTGATGCAGGGCGGCAGTCGAGTACCGACAAAAGAAGGAATGCAGCCATGAATCAGTTGTCTCAACCATCAACTGCACTGGATCAAGACGTGGGCCGCCTCGGGCGACTCGCTTATGAAAGGGACATTCGCCCCAAGTTGTCACCCGAAGATCATGGGAAGTTCGTTGCCATTGATGTCGACACGAGCGACTTCGTTGCTGACGAGGATGACTACACCGCGAACATGCGTCTGCTGGAGCGAAACCCCCAAGCCAGGATCTGGTTGACTCGTGCCGGATTCGGCGCGGCATACCGGATTCGGATTTGCGCGGAGCGTTTCCGATGATCATCAGGGGTACCGTCAGCAACAAAGGCGAGGCGAACATTTTGTTGCAGGTTCACGGCCCGCTCGGCACGGTAGATGTGTCCGTACTGATCGACACGGGATTCACCGGATCGATCACGTTACCGGCAGCAATGATCGCATCGCTCGGTTTGCAACGCAGGTCACGCGGCAGTGCATATCTGGCGGACGGATCAGAGCAGGAATTCAACGTCTATACAGGAACTATCTCCTGGGGAGATTCGCGCCGCGAAGTCCTCGTTTCGGAACTCGGAAACGAACCCCTCGCAGGGATGCGCTTGTTACGCAATCACGAACTGCGAATCCGGGTCGTGCCTGGCGGAACTGTCGAGGTATCACCGCTGACGCCGGATCAATGAAGTAAGTCCTTGAAGCAAACTTGGGTCATCGTTGAATCGAACATACACATCTTTGCTTCGACCCGCACAATCAGTGTCATGCACGCCACCCCCATCCGCCGCATCGTCCGATCAATCAACTCTTCACGCAAAGCTCGGACAGGCCGACCATAAGTCGTGTGCGGTCGCGGTTTCTTCAGTCCCGGAAGTTTGCCCAACAGGACTTTCAGCGCAGAATTGCGTTGTCATCATGACGCACTGACCGGTACGGAAGCCTCACACTGAACGACACCCATGCGATCTCGCACCCGACAGGAACGCTTCCCATGTTTCGCATTCACCTGATCCGCCTGTTCGTTCTCGGCGCGGCCACCATTCTCGTCGGCTGCAACAGCACGGGCGGCGGCGGGCTCTGCAATACCTGCGGCGACAAGCCCGGACTGTTCAGCCGCTTCCGCACAACGTCCAGCAGCGACCCGGTCGTGATCTCGTCCGGCGAAATGGTCCAGGGCCCCGTGGTCAACGGACCGTACATGCCGCCGGCCCAACCGCCGCTCCAGCCGGGCGTCCTGCCATCGCCGAGACCGAACACAGCGCCGATTCCGCCGGTCGATCAGAACGGCAAGCAATACCAATGGAACCCCAACATGAGCAGCCGGCCGGGGACCAAGACCGGTAACGAAACACGCACCGTCCGGGAGGGCAACTGACGCACCCACGCGGACGGCCGCGATACCGGGTGTGACCGACATCTCTCCTGAAACGAGCAAAGGCCCGCTGAATGGCGGGCCTTTTCACATTTACATGCCGATTCTTACTTCTTCCCCTGCGGCACCGCGATTTGCAGCGCCTTGTAGTTCGACGGCGCATTGCCCGGTTCATCAGTCGGAACCGCCAGTGCGGACGACACCGGCGACACCAGCGGTTGAGTAGGCCGGACGACGATCACGTTCGGCATCTGCGGCATCGGCAGCGGTTCGTCGAAGTGCTTGCCTTTGGCCAGCGGCTTATTGTCTTCAGGCATCTTCAGGCAATGGCCCGAGTGGCACTGTTCCGGCTTGCAGGGGAACCAGGCATACAGCGGCGGCCGATAGGCCGTAGTGCGATGGCAGTCGCACGGGGCTTTGGGTGCCTTGTAGGTCAGCCAGTTCCACAGCTTGTCGCAGCAGCTGCCGTCGTGCTTCTTCTTTGCCGCGACGCATTTGCCGTCGGCACAGGCCGGCCCTTCACTTACCACGTCGGGCAGGGCGACGGGCAGGGGGGCCGTGTCGGCCGCACGGCCGTTCCCGGTAACCAGTGAGAATATGGCCAACAGGACCAGGCGCTTTAAGGTCTTCATCGGGGCCTCCATGCGTGCGGCAACGGGACGTTCAACCCTGTTATCGGGAGATCGGCCTCGCCGCCAGCACCGGCGGCACGAAACGCCGATGCGGAACGATAAGATCGACCCGCATGATCGGCAATCTTTGCCTCATTCGCCCAGCTTTAAGCCGCGATTTCGATGAATGCCGTCGTGCGGTCCTGCGCGGAGGTGTGTACCGCCACGGACCGCTTCATTGATTTGATGACGTCGGCCGCCGCCCGTCGGGCCAGTTCCGGACGATTGCATTGATGGGAAAGGTGAAGCTGCACGACATGCCGCAGCCGCGGGCCCGATTCGTTGTTCAGGATCGCCCGGAGAGTCTCGGCCGCCTGCACGTTGGAAAGATGCCCGCGATCGCCCAGCACGCGCTCGATCAGGTGATGCGGCCGGCCGCTGCGTTTCTGCATTTCGACATCGTGGTTGAATTCGAGCGCCAGCAGCTCAACATCCCGGAATTGTTCGATAAGGGCTGTCGGCGTGACTCCCAGGTCGGAGGCGTAGCCCAGTGACCACGGCTCGCTGAAAAGACCGGACCGGCCGTCGATGCGGAACGCGAATGTCGGGTCGCAATCGTGCGGCACGGGCACGGGAAGGCAGGTCAGGCTGTTGCGAACTTCAAACCGTTCCCCGGCCTCGAAAGAGCGCAGCAGACCCGCCTTCTGCATCGGCCCGGCTACAGCGCTGCATTCGAGCAACCGCTCCAGATGTTGGGGGTGGCCGAACAACGGCACCTTCCGGCTGTGCAGATGGGCGAGCGTTCGTTCCTTCCAATGGTCGCCGTGAACGTGCGTAAGCACGGCCGCGTGAACGCGTTCCCACGACGCGCCGATGGCTGCGAGCCTGCTGCTGATGGTGCGCGGGTTCAAGCCCAGGTCGATCAACAGGCCGACGCCGATGGTTTCGACGAAGACGCAGTTCCCCGAGCTTCCACTGGCCAGTGCACAAAATCGCGGCATGGTCTTCCCGATGACGGTGATTCTTTCGTACTTCTGTTATACACCGATGCATCGCGGAGAAACCATGTCATGCTGAGTGCCGGTCAACACAATCCGACGGGCCGCTTCGACGGACTTGCCTCGCTGTACGCGGCCAATCGCCCCTCGTACCCAGCCGCGGCCATCGCGATGATCGTTGACAGCATGCCCGATCGAGACCGGCCGATTACGGAAGTGGGGTCAGGCACCGGCATCCTCACCCGGCAACTGGCGGCCGCGGGAACGCATGTGATCGGCATTGAGCCGAACGAATCGATGCGTGCGGAGGCCGGGCCTGCCGGCGCCGGCATCGAGTATCGCGCCGGGCAGGCGGAGAGCACGGGGATGGAAGCCGGCAGCGCGAGCGCGATCGTGGCCGGGCAGACGTTCCACTGGTGCGAACCGGTCGCCTCGCTGCGGGAGTTTCACCGCATCCTGATGCCCGGCGGCTGGGTAAACCTGATTTGGAACGTGAACGATGCCGGCGACCCGTTGGCCTCGGCCTTCTGGGCGGTGCTGACGCAGGCGAGCACTGAGCGCCAGATCGTGTCGAAGCCGCATTATACCGCCGGGCAGGCGCTGCTGGAAAGTTCGCTGTTCGTGAACGGAGAACGGCATGAGTTCGCCAACGCCCAGCAGCTTGATCGCGAAGGATTTGTCGGCCGGGCGTTCTCGGCATCGTTCGCCCCGAAAGAGTGCGGCGCAAGCCAAGCCCTGGCGGACGGGTTGCGTCGCCTATTCGATGAGCATGCATCAGGCGGAACAGTATCGCTCAAATACATCACGATGATGTATCGGGCATGCCGATTGACATAGCGTTCGCTTTTGCAGTCCGGTGCTTGTCGCGCGTCGTGTCGGGTGTTAAAGTGAAGCAACGGACGCAGATCGGGAGTCGCCCCGGGGAGCAGCAGCATGGCCGGCAGCAAGACGATTCTCGTGGTGGATGATGATCATGAGATGATCGAAGGCATGCGCGCGGTGTTGGAGAAGCAGGGCCATACGGTCATCCACGCCCACGACGGCCATCAGGGCAAGCAGATGATTTACAACCAGAAGCCCGATCTGGTGATCCTGGACATGATGATGCCGCGCATGGGCGGTTACCCTGTGCTGGAACATTTTCGCGGCAAGACGGATACGCCGCCCATCATTATGATCACCGCGAACGAAGGCAGCCGGCACAAGGCCTACGCGGAATACCTGGGCGTCGTCGACTACATCCGCAAACCGTTCGCGATGGAACGCCTGCTCGACGCCGTCAACAAGGCGTTCCAGGCACCTGCTCCCGCCGCGGCTGAACCGGAAGCTTCATAACACCGGCTCGTTGGCAGGACGCGTCAGCGACGGATGACTGCCGCGTTTCATTTCTCAAGTTCCGGGCAGCGTTCCAGTTGCCGGTCGCGGTTGCCGCGAATCAGACGGTAGATCCCGGGGACTTCCAATGTTTCGCCGGCGGTGAGCCGGCAGCGGGCCGATCGTTCGACCGTGTCGGTGTAGATCCGCTGAAGGCACGCTTCGCAGCTGAGCGCATAGGTTTTCAATTCCCGAATGACGCCGTCGCTCCAGCGCGAGGCGATCTTGAACTGGGCTTCTTCCAGGCAATCCGGGGAGTAGCAACCCACGCGGTACGGAGGCATCGGCATGGTGGTCAATCACACGGGAAGGGGATCGGTTCGCCTTGAATCTCCGCCAGCGCGTTCTGCGCGGCTTTCGATTCGGCAATCTTCTTGTTTGGGCCCCATGCGGCGGGATAGCGGTACGACTCGATTTCGACCGTCACCTTGAACACGCGGGCATGATCGGGCCCCTGTTCGTCGAGCAGCAGATAACGCGGTGTGCCGCCCCACTCGCGCTGGGCAACTTGCTGAAGCAGCGACTTGTAGTTGTTGTTGGCCGCATCGCGAACGACCCGGTCGATCTCCGGCGTGATGAAGCGCAGCAGAAACGTCTTGGCCGCCTCGATGCCGCCGTCCAGATAAATGCCGGCCACCAGCGATTCAAACACATCCGCCTGCATGTTCGACGGCAGTTCCGCGCCCCACTTCAAGTTGCGCCCCAGGAACAGGAAGTCGCCCAATCCGATCTGCGAACTGAACTGGGCACAGGCCGTCCGGCTGACCACGGCCGATTTGATCTTGGTCATCTCGCCTTCCTGGTAATCGGGAAAACGGCAGAACAGTTGCTCGCAGACCACCAGCCCAAGAACGGAATCGCCTAGAAACTCAAGCCGTTCATTCGACGCACCGCGCGTGTTCGCACTGGAGGTATGCGTCAGCGCGGCCCGCAGGAGTTCCGGTGCTTTAAAACGATACTCAATAACTTCCTGACATTCGTCAAGAATATGCTGTTCATCGTTGGCCGTCAGAACGGAAGCCATTGGCAGCGTCACAAGTCCGGTGAAATGAGGAAGATGGGCGGGTGATTACACTCACACGTTAATCACCGTATCACCCGACAGCGGGCATGTCAATCATGTGGACAAGTAAACTCGCGTTCACGCGGCCGCGCGGTGTTCCGTGGCCGCCGCCGGCCACTGCAGCATCGCCGGCCGGCGATCGCGAAACGACAGCAGCCAACGGGCAAGTGACTGGGTCGGTCGCTCGATGAACCGCCACGACAGGTAACTGACGAGCAGCACGGAGATGATCGCCACGGCGAGATTCAACTCGTAAGGTGTGCGCGTTTTGAGCAGCAGCAGAATCGGGACACCGA
>Ga0105048_10015165_pt1 | contig 11971 bp, 10 predicted proteins | sample MAT05_FD_78382 | JGI IMG/M metagenome (GOLD analysis project Ga0105048, IMG submission 78382) | Freshwater microbial communities from Lake Fryxell liftoff mats and glacier meltwater in Antarctica - MAT-05 | ecosystem: Environmental > Aquatic > Freshwater > Ice > Liftoff microbial mat | place...
GGCAAGGTGCTGGGCATTCTGGGCCTGGGCGCCATCGGGGCCGAGCTCGCGCGGTTGGCCTCGGCGCTGCGCATGGAGGTGATCGGCACGAAGCGCTCCCCCTCCGCTATGGCGCATGTGAGTGAGGTGCTGCCGCCCGAACGCACGGATGAGGTCCTGGCGTGCGCGGATTTCGTCGTCCTGCTGCTGCCTGCAACATCGCAGACGGAAAACTTCATCAACGCCGAGCGCCTCGCAAGGATGAAACCCGGCGCCTGGCTGCTCAATTTCGGCCGCGGCCAAGCCATCCGCGATGCGGACCTCATTACCGCCGTGACGGAAAAGCGCATCGCCGGCGCCATCCTGGACGTGTTCCGCGAGGAACCCCTGCCCGCCAGCCACCCCTTCTGGACAACGCCCGGCATCATGGTTCTGCCCCATATCGGCGGCATGCACCCCGAGCGGGACCGCGTGGTGGCGGAACTCCTGGCCGAAAACCTCGCCCGCTTCCTGGATGGCCAACCCCTGCGCGAGGTCGTGGACCCCGCTCGCGGCTATTGATCCGCGCGGGGCTCCTGCCGGTCGCGCTCGGCACGCTGATCGTGCCGCTGGATACGGCGGTAAATGTGGCTTTCCCGAGCATCGCGGCGGCATTCGGGCTGGATGTGCCCGCGATCCAGTGGCTCATCATCTGCTATGTGCTGACGCATGGCAGCCTGATGCTGGCGGTGGGACGCATCGGGGATGTCTTCGGCTATCGGCGCGTGTTTCATGCAGGGCTCCTGTGCAGCGCCGCCGCCTTGCTGCTGTGCGTGCTGGCACCGAGCTATGGCTGGCTGCTGGCTGCGCGCGTGTTGCAGGGGGTCGGTGCCGCGCTGTTGATCGGCTGCGGACCCGCGCTGGTCATCGGCCTTTATCCGGAGGCCCTGCGCACCCGGGCTCTCGCCACTTATGGCGCGATCTATGCCGCCGGCGCCGCGATGGGACCGCTGCTGGCTGGGCTTCTGGTAGAGGGCTTTGGCTGGCAGGCAGTCTTTGCCCTGCGCCTGCCCATCGTCCTGGCGGCCTTGCTGCTCATGCCCAGCCTTCCCCTGCCCCCCCCCACCGGCCGGCGCGAACCCTTCGACGCAGCCGGTGCCGTGCTGCTGACGCTCGCGGTTGCGACGCTTCTGCTGGCGCTGAACCGGGCGGGGGATCCCATCTCCGCTCCCCTCTTTGCCACAGCCCTGCTCAGCGGCTGGGGTTTCATCTGGCATAGCCGCCGTGCACCCCGCCCTATCCTCGACGTGAGCCTGTTTCGCGATCCTGCCTTCGCGCGGCTGAACCTGGCGGGGCTGCTGGTCCATGTATCGGGCTTTGCGGTGATGCTGCTGGTGCCCTTTCTTCTGGCGCGGGTGCTCGGATTATCGGCGCTGGCTTTGGGCATGGTGCTCGCGGCGGGGCCGGTGGGGCTGATGCTGGGATCCTGGCTGGGGGGGCGGCTTGGCGGTGGGCCGAAGCTGGCACGGGTTGGCGCGGCCCTCTCAGCCGCCGGTTTGCTCGCGTTGGCTGTGGCGGGTGCCCTGCCCGCCTTTCCGCTGGCGTTGGTTATGTTTGCGCAGGGCCTCGGGATGGGCCTGTTCCTGCTCGCTTATGCGGATATCGTGACCGCCACGATACCGCGGGCGAATCGCGGCGTGGCGGGCAGCCTGACCATGCTGGCGCGCTCTCTGGGAATCGTGCTTGCCGCCACACTGTTCACGCTGGTGTTCAGCGCGGTGGAACGCAGTGCATTGGCCAGCCAGGCAGAGCCGCTGGACGCTTTTTTGCTGGGATTTCGCTTGGCGTGCTTGCTGGCGGGGCTGTTGGGTTTCCTTGTAATCCCATTGCTCGGACGGCCGAAGCGGCCACAATGACCACCGCGTCACTTGAACAGGCGTTCAGATGTCGCTATTCTCCCCATCGTTGCGAGTGATTCGCAACTGGAGGCCTTCATGGGACGCGATTTCAGCCATATCGCCCGCCGTTGCGAGCGCGCCGTCGTCACCGCCTATCGCGAATTGCGCGATGTGGGTGTCACGGATATGGGTGCGTTCCAAGCCTGCACGACGCTCTACCGCGTCCACCACCCCGAGGCTTCGATTACCGAAGCACGCCGCCTAGTGGCCGAATGGGTGGACCATCACGTCACCCGACAAAGCACGGCGCCCTCTCTGGGCTGCGAGTGCGATTGACGCCTATTCGTTGAAGGGCGGACGGTCGGACCAGTCATAGCCGCGCCGCGCGCGAGCGAAGCCATAATCATACAGTGCGCGCATATACGTCTGATCGAATGGTGTGAGCAGCGGCGTTGTGAATTCACGATCAATGAAGGCCATCCGGAATTCCACCTGGTCGCGCTGGGCATTGAACCAGATGCGATTGGCATCATTGTAGCCGCTGGCGGCAATCATGGTGGAGACCGCGCGCTGGGCGATGCTCAGTGTGCGGCGGTCGGTCATGGCCCAGTCGGCATCAATGCGACCATTGCGAATGAGCCAGGCGCGCACGGGCCGCACGGGCCGCCTCGCGGCGAGATAGGCACGCCGCAACGCTGTCACTGAATTGGGATACAGGAAGGCCTGGTTGATGGCACCACCATCCACATGCAACTCCTGGTGGGCCTGCCCATCCACCGTCACGTCGAAGAGCACGGGCGGAAACGCGCCGGGAATCGAGGCCGAGGCGAGGAGGATCTTGTGGATTGTCGCCGGCGCGCGGGGATGTCCGCTCGCCGCGATCGCGCCAATATTCCACATCACGGGAACCTGCGCGTCGAGATCGGTGGTGCCGATCAACAGCAGCCGCCCTTGCCGATAGCCCTCTGCGATGCGGGCCAGGATGCGGGTGTCCAGCTCGCGCGAAATGGTGGCGAAGAGTGGCGAGGTATCCGCCATCGCGTCATTGAAGATCGCGGCAAAGACGTAGCGGCGGATCGCGATGTCAGCGAGCGTCACTTCTGTGTAGACGCGCTTCAGCGCAGCATCGTAATCCGAACCAACGAACGCGAAGGGGGCGGTGAGCGCGCCGGTGCTGACACCAGTCACGAGGGTAAATTCGGGCCGCGTCCCTGCCAGAGACCACCCATTCAGAAGGCCCGCACCAAAAGCGCCGTCCTCGCCGCCACCTGAGACGGCAAGCAGATCGAGCGGGGGAATGCTCACGCCCGGCGCGGCCCCGAGATGGGCAAGGCGCCGGCGAAGGGCGGCTTCAAACTCGGCATTGATAGGACCACTGCCCAAGGCCGGTATGAAGCGCTCATTGGCAAGGCCGAGCACGGTGGCACGGGCCGTCGCCCCGCGCGGCACGGCAGGCTCGCGCAACGGAAGGGCACAGGCTGAGAGCGATGCCGCGGCAAAAAACAAAGTGGCGCGGCGGCCGAGGGGATGGGACATGGTCGCTCCGTCATTTGCGTGATCAGTTGAAGCCCAGGGTGCTCCCCAGCGCAAAGAGCGCGATCTCGGACCATGCTGCGCGTGATATGATCGAGGTGACGGAGTTCGGAAAGGCGGGGTCAGCCAGCCCGAGCCTGGTTGCCCAGCGCCTGCTCACCCAGCGCCCATGTGATGGCAGCGCGCGCGAGGGCTGAAACCGTGTCCACCACCGGAAAACCGAGCGACGGGCCGGCGGCGACGCCCAGGGGGATTTCGGTACAGCCAAGGACCACCGCATCGGCACCGAGCGCGTGCAATTGACGAGCAACCTCAGCCAGCGGCGCATAGGCCTCAGCCACGCGATTGGCCTTGACCAGCGCCACAGCGGGCATGACCAGGGTTTCCATCGTCGCGGCACTGGGTATCATGCATTCGACGCCAAGCCGCTCCTGATAAAGCCGCATGGCCAATGTGGCGGTGGTGCCCATCAGCCCGATCCGCCCGCCGCGCACGCCCTGGCGTTCGAGATCGGCGGCGGCGGCATCCACGATATGCAGGATGGGCAAGGGGGTTGCCGCCTGCATCTCATCGAACCAGCCATGGGCCGTGTTGCACGGGATCGCTATGGCTCCACAGCCTGCCATCTCCAGCCCGCGAATGCCGCGAAGTAGGGCAGGCAGCGGGTCCTCGCCGTCATGGTCGCGGGCCTGGGTGCGGTCGGGCACGCGGGGATCGGACCACAGGATCGTGGGGATGTGGTCCTGGTCACGCGCGGCTGGGGTGAGCAATGTGAGCGCGCGCATGAACTCAGCCGAGGCCAGCGGCCCCATTCCCCCCAGGACACCCAACATGCGCCTATCGCCCAAGCGCCAGGCCCGGGAGTAATGTTTCCAGAAGCAAGGCGCGGCGGATCATATGTGTCGTCCCCAGAGGAGCCGCGATCCTGCCCCCAAAGTGCCGCGCCGGCAAAGACCCTTGCGGTGGGTAAATTCCAGCGCAAAGCTTGGCGACAACCCAGGAGACACCGGATGCGCGAACCCGACACCCTGCCCAATCCTTTCGACCGCGCGGCGGAATCCCTGGGGAATGTGGTCGAGTTGCAGCACGTGAATGTGCGTGTCCCGGACCAGATCGCTGCCACGGATTTTTATATCAGCGGCCTCGGCCTCACCCGGGATCCCTATTTGATGACCGGCACCGACAATATGTGGGCCAATGTCGGCATCAGCCAGTTTCACCTGCCCGCTGGCGCACCGCAGGTGGTGCGCGGGACAACTGCGCTGGTCCTCCCCAATCGCGCAGAGCTGCTTTACCGCCTGCACCGACAGCGTAAGGCGCTGGAAGGCTCGCGCTTCTCCTTCCGCGAGACAGAGGATGCAGTGGAAACGACCTGCCCCTGGGGCAACCGCATCCGCGTCCACGCTCCGGATGCCGAAATTTTTGGCCGGATCACACTGGGCGTGCCGTATGTGGAATTCGATGTGCCGCCCGGCTCGGCGGCCGGCATCGCGCGATTCTACGAAAAATTCCTGGGAACACCGGCCTCAGCCGACGCCGGCGTGGCCCGTGCGCTGGTGGCCAATGGTCAGCATCTGGTGTTCAGGGAGACGGAAGCTCCGCTGCCCGAATTCGATGGGCACCACATCCAGATCACGCTCGCCGATTTCGGCACTCCGCATGCGCGTTTGGCTGAAGCGGGCCTGATCAGCGAGGAAAGCAGCCCCTGGCAATACCGTTTCCTGGACATTGTGGACCCCCAATCGGGTGCCGCACTGTTTCGGTTGGAGCATGAGGTGCGCAGCATGACGCATCCCCTCTACGCGCGGCCGTTGATCAACCGCAACGCTGCCATCAGCAATTCCAACTACATGCGAGGCCACGAGGCCTGGGCGGCGGCGATGCGCCCCGAATAGCCCTCAGCCTGTCTTGAGCATCAGCCGATCTGCGCTCGGAATCATCATCAGCCGATCTGCGCTCGGCCGGGCCGGGTTGAGCGCCGCCCCGCGGGTTGGCCGTCGGGCACCTCCATGAAGTTGGAAGCTGCCGATGCGCGCGCGAGCAAGGCGCGCAGCGCCGGGTTGGCGGCACCGTTTAAATCGGTCAGCACATCCATGGGACAGAAGAATTCGTGCGGATGGGCGGTCTGGGTCGCCATGAAGCCACGGAAATGCTGCGGCTTGAGCGCAAAGAGGACACGTGCATCGCGCACCGGCAGGATGAGTGGCTCCTTTGGCTCCCGCTTGAGCATACGAATCAGCCGCCAGCGAGGAATGTTGTTGCCAGGCATGCCCGGCTGCATCAGCCACTGCACTGGACATACGGCAAGCAGTGACCCCGTGCTGGGAGCAAAGCGCGAGCGCTTGTCGAGCAGATTCTGAAATGTGCTGCAGGCCTCGATACAAAGGATATCCACGTAGGGCTCCTCGGCTCTGGTGCTGAAATGAAGATACAGTCCGTCAGGCAGGGTCTTGAGACGGTCCGCGCCGGGGAACTTCAGGTAGGGCTGGGTGACCTTACGCTCCAGGTCGGGGCGGGCGCGCAGCCAGGTGCCGGGTTGCTTGAAGGATGGCTCCAGCCCGGGCGGGCGCTGCGGCCAAGTGCCGAGGCTTTGTCTGACCAACTGGTCCATTTGAACAACGTGCATGCCCGACGTCTTCACAACCATGAGAACTCCCCTTGGGAAAAAAATACAACCCATGAGGGAATAATGCTAATTTCCTCATGTTTGGTAAGGCCAATTAGGTTTTTTCTCCGATCAACTCACGAGGTTTGTGTGCGTTTCCGCAGTCTTGCAGCAAATTCCTAACAGAAAAGGCTGTTTTTCAGGAAGATATCCCTTTGTCTTAAGATGGCGGGTTGCCTATTACAAGTTCAAAGCATTAACCCAGGGTGCCATCAAACGCGTTTTCGTCCGGTTATGTGCCCCGCCACGAAGCCTCCCCCAACCCGATAAATCTCAGTCATGGGTGAGGCCAAATGTTCTGAGCCGGATTTTGGTCCTGTCGCGTTGAAACTGTACAGTGCCGGGGCGGGCGGCGCAGGTTGACGCGGCGGCTCGCTCCTCCCTATACAGCGCGCACCGCTGGGGTGGCTCGCCCACCGCCGGCCCATCTTCTTTGACTGATGAATTCCAGGAGCCTGCCGTGAAGCGCACCTTTCAGCCCTCCAATCTTGTACGCAAGCGCCGCCACGGCTTTCGGGCACGCCTCGCGACGGTCAGTGGGCGACGGGTGCTCGCCAATCGTCGCTCCAAGGGGCGCTCGAAGCTCTCCGCCTGATCTTTCGCGTTCGCGCGACGTCACTCAAAGGGGCCAGTCATGCCAGACCGCGATCGGCCCGGCGATTCTCTGCCGGGCTGTGCGTCGCTGGTCTTTCCTGTTGAGGCCTCCGATCACACCTTTTCTACGAAGCTGGGCCGTCTGAAACGCAGGGCGGAGTTTGTGAGGGCTGCAAAGGCCGGCCGCAAGGCAGCGCGGGATTCGCTGGTGCTTCAGGCGCTCGCCCGCTCAGATGGGGAAACGCGCCTCGGCTTTACTGCCACAAAAAAAATCGGCAATGCCGTTGCTCGCAACCGCGCCAAGCGACGACTGCGTGCGGCCGCCCGCATCAGGCTCAGTGATGCCCCGCCGCCTGGCTGGGACCTCGTGTTGATCGCGCGCGACATCACCGGCACCTGCCCTTTTTCTAAACTGATGGCTGATCTGGACAACGCACTGGTCAAGGCACAGGTTGGTACGGCACCGTGACGAACCCCGACAGGCGCAATCCTGCGACAGTCATCCTCAAGGGTGCCATCATCACCTATCAGTGGACCTTGCGGCCGCTACTGGGCTGCAATTGCCGCTTCCACCCATCCTGTTCCGACTTTGCCGCTGAAGCATTGACCGAGCATGGTGCGCTGCGCGGCAGTTGGCTCTCCGTTCGGCGCATTCTCCGCTGCAACCCCTGGCACCCGGGCGGCTATGACCCGGTGCCGCCATCCTTCCGGCGGTTGGCCTCCCCAGACCTTGCGTCTCGAGACCTGGCCCCCACCGACCCCAAAGGCTGACATAGACCCATGGACCAGAAGCGCCTTCTTGCCGCGATCGCACTTTCCATCGGCATCCTGCTGACCTTCGAGGTCTGGAACCGTTCGCAAAATCCAGTGCCGATCGTGCAGCTGCCGCCAGCCTCGACAGCCGACGTGCCGCTGCCCGCAACGCCGGCCACACCTGGTGTTGCCGCTGGCGTCATTGGCACGCCGGGCGCCGCCAGCGTGCTCACCGCCACGCCAGGCACGCCAGCGCAGACCATCGCGGTCGAGAATACCCGCGTCCAGGGCCGCATCTCGGCGCGCGGCCTGCAACTCGAAGCACTGACGCTGCGCGACTACCGTGAGACCATCGAGCGCAACTCGCCTCTCGTCACCCTCCTCGCGCCGCGCGGCAGGCCGGAGGGCTACTTCGCGCAATGGGGCTGGACCTCGGCCGATGGGCGCACCCGCGTGCCGGATAATGATACCGACTGGAGCGTCTCCGGCGGCCCGCTGACGGCGACGCAGCCCGTGACCCTCACCTGGGAGAATGGCCAGGGTCAAGTGTTCGAGGCAGTGGTCAGCCTGGACGCCAACTACATGTTCCACGTCCAGCAGCGGCTGCGGAACAACGCGACCGAGGCCGTGCAGGTTCTCCCATGGGCGCGCATCCGCCGCGAGCGGACGCCGCAGGTGGCCGGCTTCTTCATCCTCCATGAGGGCTTCATCGCCGTGCAGGATGGCCGGCTGACCGAAATCACCTACAGCGACGGCAAGAAGGAACAGACCGGCACCCGCCGCGCCCTGGGCTCCGCCTGGGACAATGAGGCGGCCGAGGGCTGGGCAGGCCTGTCCGACAAATACTGGCTGACCTCACTGACCCGCGCCGATGACGGCGTGCGGTTGCGCAGCGCCTTCCGCCATATCCAGGACGGCACGGTGGATCGCTGGCAGGTGGATGTGGCGCCGCCGGCACCCGTCACCATCCTGCCGGGTGCTGTGGACGCGCTGGCCACGCGGCTTTTCGCGGGCGCCAAGGAAGTGCACCTGCTGGATGACTACGCCACGCGGCTGCGCATCCAGGATTTCGACAAGGCGATTGATTTCGGTTGGTTCTACTTCATCACCAAGCCGTTCTTCTACGGGTTGGACTGGCTGTTCGTGCTCACCGGCAATATGGGCATCGCCATCCTGATCTTCACTCTGGGTTTGAAGATCGCCTTTTTCCCGCTGGCCAACAAAGCCTATAAAAGCATGAGCCGCATGCGCATTCTTGGCCCCAAGATGACCGAGATTCGCGAGCGCTACAAAGAAGAACCGCAAAAGATGCAGAGCGAGATGATGGCGCTCTACAAGTCCGAGAAGATCAATCCCGCCTCGGGCTGCCTGCCCATCCTGATCCAGATCCCGGTGTTCTTCGCGCTCTACAAGGTGCTGTTCGTCACCATCGAGATGCGGCACGCGCCCTTCTTTGGCTGGATCCGCGATCTTTCGGCGATGGACCCGACCAATGTGTTCAACCTGTTTGGGTTGATCCCCTTCGATCCGCCGGCCTTCCTGCATTTGCCGGCCTGGGCCATTGCGATGGGCCTGACGATGTACTTCCAGCAAAAGCTGAATCCCCAGCCGCCTGACCCGATCCAGGCGAAGATCTTTCAGTGGATGCCGGTCATCTTCACCTTCATGTTGGCGAGCTTCCCCGCCGGCCTGGTGATCTACTGGACCTGGAACAACCTGCTTTCGATTATGCAGCAGTGGTACATCATGCGAATGGATGCGAAGGCACAGGCGGCCAAGCCACCCTCCCAAGGAGGGACTGGCGGGGGCGCGGTCGCCGTGAAAAAGTGACACTACCTTCGGGGGGGTTGATCGAAGCGCGCGACGACGAAGAGCGCGCCGCGCTGGTCGAGGCAGGGCGTCTGCTTTTCGCTCGCCCCTGCATCTTCTTCACCGCAGCCCAGGGGCTGGACCATTTGCCGCCCCCCGATGGCATTGAGGTGGCGCTGGCGGGTCGTTCCAACGTCGGAAAATCCTCGCTGATGAACGCGTTGACGGGGCAGAAGGCGCTGGCCCGCGTCTCGATCACGCCAGGCCGCACCAAGCAACTCAACTTTTTCAAGCTTGATGAGGGCCAACTCACCCTCGTGGACATGCCGGGCTATGGCTATGCCAAGGCGTCGAAGCTGGTGAAGGAGGATTGGCAGGGGCTGATGTTCGACTATCTGCGCGGCCGGCCCAATTTGCGCCGCGTGATGCTGCTGATGGACAGCCGCATCGAGACGAAGCCCTCTGACACCGCAGTGATGGATTTGCTGGATCGCGCGGCGGTGCCATTCCAACTCGTGCTGACCAAATGCGATGATGTAAAACCTGCCGTGCTCGCCGCGCGCCAGGTTGAAGTCCAGGCGCTGGCACGCAAGCACCCCGCCGGCCACCCGCTGGTGCTGACCACCAGCAGCGAGACGGGTTTCGGCATGGAAGATATCCGGGCGGAACTCGCAGCGCTGGCGGCTTGACGCAACGCTGTACGCGACCGATAGGCGTCGCATTGACAAGAGGACGCCCCCATGGTTGACGCCATCGCGCAAATGCAGACGCTGATCGGCGCCCTGCCCTACCTCAAGCGCTATGACGACCAGATCGTCGTCGTGAAATATGGCGGGCACGCGATGGGCGAAGAAGAAAGCGCGTTGCGCTTTGGCCGGGACATCGCTCTGCTGGAACAGGTGGGCGTGAACCCCGTGGTGGTTCATGGCGGCGGGCCGCAAATCAACGCCATGCTCTCGCGCCTGGGCGTCAAATCCACCTTCGTGCAGGGGCTGCGCGTCACCGACCAGCAGATGGTCGAAGTGGTCGAGATGGTCCTCTGCGGCACGGTGAACAAGCAGGTGGCCGAAGCGATCACCCGCGCCGGCGCGCTGGCCGTTGGCATCTCCGGCAAGGATGGCGGGCTGATCCGCGCGCGACGCGCAACCCGGACGGTCAAGGACCCCGGCTCCAACATCGAGCAGGTCCTCGATCTCGGCCTGGTGGGCGAGCCGGAGAGCGTGGACACCCGAGTCCTGCGCCTGCTGATCGGCGCGGACATCATCCCCGTCGTCGCACCCGTGGGCGTGGGCGTGGATGGCCAGACCTACAACATCAACGCCGACACCGTCTCGGGCGCGGTGGCTGGCGCGCTCCAGGCTGAGCGCATGCTGATGCTGACCGATGTGCCCGGCGTGCTGGACGCGAACAGAAACTTCATCCCTGAGATGACCGTGGCAGAAGCGCGAGCAGGCATCGCGGCCGGCTGGATTGCAGGCGGCATGATCCCCAAGGTCGAGACATGCATCTACGCGATCGAGCAAGGGGTGAAGGGTGCGGTCATCCTGGATGGTCGCGTGCCCCACGCAGTGTTGCAGGAACTCTTTACGGATCGCGGGGCGGGCACGCTGATAAAGCCGTGATAGTGATTTGCACGCTATGAGGGCATATGCTAGAATTCTTCACCCATAACTAGAAATCTGCCGCCAAAATCAAGGGGAGGTCGAAGGTTGTAGCGTGAGGCGGGCAGAACCCACAAAGGCAGGACCTTGCGGATGGCCCCTGGGCCGAAGCGCATGACCCATCGCGCCGTCACGGCCCTGATCCTGGGTGCCACCTTCATGGTTCTCATGACGCTTTCCATCTCCACTGCACGCAACGTCTCACGCGGGGATGCGCTGGCCGTCGTGTCGGCGGAGGAGACAGTCACGCGGGCGGCTGATGTCGCTCAATCCGTCCTGGACCGTCACCTTCTTCAGGTGGATGGTCGTCTGGTGGGCCTCACAGCCTGGCTGGGCGCGGGCTTGGTTTCGCGCCAGGAGCCCACGCGCAGCAGCGAGGCACTGATGGAGCTCGCAGCGCGCAGCTACACCCATCGCAACCTCATGCTCGCAGACGCGAATGGCGTCATCTGGGCCTCTGCCGACCCGGCGAGGTTAGGTGGCTTACTGCCGCTCCCGCGCGAGGCATTGACCCGCGCCGACCTGGATCGAGGTCGCAGTCTGCAAGGCCCCATCCTGAGCCCGGTGGACGGCATGACGGTGTTGCTCATGCTGCGCCGAATTGGCGCCGATGAGGCCGGCCAGCCGTTCTTTGCCGTGGCCGAGATTCCCACCGAGATGATCACCAACGTTCTCGCTCCCATGACCAACCCGTCCCAGCTCAGAGTCCGGCTCCAAACGTTGGACGGGCTGATTCTGGCGGCCGGTCCGGGGCAAATTCATCTGACCGGACAGACTCTCCGCCCCGCACCGGTGGAACAGATGCCAGAGCTCAGGGCCAGATTGCGCCAGGACCGCCAGTCAAATGGCCAGGTTTTTGCGGCTGCCAGGCCTCTGGCGGTTCCTGGGCTGGTGGCCATGGTGGCGCTGCCAGAGTCCGTAGCCCTGGGTGGCTGGCCCACGCTGCGCATGTCCATCCTCACTGGGCTTGCCATCGCCGCGCTGCTGCTGGCCGCACTCGCTGCCGCGGTTTTCTTTGCCACCTGGATCCGCCATGGTGCCGTCGTTGAACGCGAGGCTGCGAATCTGCGTCTCAGGGCTGCTGTGGAAAGTCTGCCTGA
>Ga0105048_10015167_pt1 | contig 11970 bp, 12 predicted proteins | sample MAT05_FD_78382 | JGI IMG/M metagenome (GOLD analysis project Ga0105048, IMG submission 78382) | Freshwater microbial communities from Lake Fryxell liftoff mats and glacier meltwater in Antarctica - MAT-05 | ecosystem: Environmental > Aquatic > Freshwater > Ice > Liftoff microbial mat | place...
CGGCGGCCAACACGCCGGCGGCCAGGGTCAGCGGTCGCAAAGACCGCGCAGGTACTCTCATGGAAACTCTCCAGGGGGTTACCGCCAGCCGGCGGCACCCCCCTGCAACGCGCGGGGGGCGGTTTCGGTTGATCGCCCTTTCGGGGGAGTACGTCGCCGGCCGGCCGCAGCCCTGCGCAAGGAAACGATCGACGCACCCAGCAGTTGTACGATGCCCGACGCCAGGCGATCGGGCTGCGCCAGCACGCTCAGCGCCGGGTCTGCAGCTTGGCGAAGGCCGCCGCCATCGCGCCCGTGGCACCTGCCGCGGCCGGGTCCGCGGGCTCGCCGCGGCCCTGCGACCGCTCCTGGCGCGCCGCGGGGCGGAACCGGTTGTCGCCCTGCGCGCCGGCGGCCGGCTGCGCTGGTGCCTCGGGCTTCATCGACAGCGCCACGCGCTTGCGCGCAAGGTCCACCTCGACCACCCTCACGGTCACGACCTGGCCCGCGCGCACCACCTCGCGCGCGTCCTTGACGAAGCGCGCGGCCAATTGACTGACATGCACCAGCCCGTCCTGGTGCACGCCGATGTCGACGAAGGCACCGAACTGCGCCACGTTGGTGACCGTGCCCTCAAGCACCATGCCGGGCCCGAGGTCGGACAGTTGGCTGACGCCATCCTGGAGGCGCGCCACCTGGAACTGCGGCCGCGGGTCGCGGCCAGGCTTTTCCAGCTCGGCGATCACGTCGCGCACGGTGATGGCGCCGAAGCGCTCGTCGGCGAACATCTCCGGGCGCAACGCCTTCAGCACGTCCGACTGGCCCATCAACTGCTGCACCGGGCGCGCGGTGCGCTCGAGCAAACGCTCGACCAGCGCATAGGTCTCAGGGTGCACGCCGGTCATGTCCAGCGGGTTGTCGCCGTCGCGGATGCGCAAGAAGCCCGCGGCCTGCTCGAAGGTGCGCGGGCCCAGGCCCGTCACGTCGAGCAGTTGGCGGCGGTTGCGGAAGGCCCCGTTCGCATCACGCCAGCGCACGATCTGCGCGGCCACACCCGGGCTGAGCCCGGCCACCCGCGCCAGCAGCGGCACCGACGCGGTGTTCAGGTCGACCCCGACGGCGTTGACGCAGTCCTCGACCACCGCCTCGAGCGAGCGCGCCAGTGCGCGCTGTTCGACATCGTGCTGGTACTGGCCGACGCCGATGCTCTTGGGGTCGATCTTCACCAGTTCGGCCAGCGGGTCCTGCAGCCGGCGCGCGATGCTGACCGCGCCGCGCAGGCTGACGTCCATGGCAGGCAGTTCCTGGCTGGCCAACTCGCTGGCCGAGTAGACCGAGGCGCCCGCCTCGCTGACCACTACCTTGTCCAGCCGCAGATCGGGCGCGGCCTTCTTCACGCGCTGCAGCAGATCGGCCGCCAGCTTGTCGGTCTCGCGGCTGGCCGTGCCGTTGCCGATGGCGATCAGGTTCACGCCGTGCGTGGCGAGCAGCCGGCCGAGCGTGTTCAGTGAACCCTCCCAGTCGCAGCGCGGCTCGTGCGGGTAGACCACCGCGGTGTCGAGCACCGCACCGGTGGCGCTGACCACCGCCACCTTGACGCCGGTGCGGATGCCTGGGTCGAGCCCCAGCACCACGCGCGGGCCGGCCGGCGCGGCCAGCAGAAGATCACGCAGATTGTCGGCAAAGACCTTGATCGCCACCGTCTCTGCGCCTTCGCGCAGGCGGGCAAACAGGTCACGCTCGAGCGACAGGCTGAGCTTGACCTTCCACGTCCAGGCGATGGTCTTGCGCATCAGCGCGTCACCCGGGTTGCCTGCCGCACTGAAGCCCAGATGGCGGGCGATGCGACCCTCGGCGGGGTGCGGTGGCGCCCGGCCCGGGGCCGGCGCTTCGGCGCCGTCTTCGTCCAGCGCGATCGACACGTCAAGCACCTGCAGCGCACGGCCGCGAAAGACCGCCAGCGCCCGGTGCGAGGGCATGGTGGCCAAGGGCTCGTCATGCTCGAAGTAATCGCGGAACTTCTGCGCATCGGCGTGTTGCCCGTCGCGGCCTGCGGCCAGCCGGGCGCGCAGGCGGCCCTGGGCCCACAGCCACTCGCGCAGAGGGCCCACCAGCGTGGCGTCTTCGGCCCAGCGTTCAGACAGCAGATCACGCACGCCGTCCAGCACCCCGGCAGCATCGGCAAACCCGGCTTCGGCCAGGGCGGCAGCGCCCGCGGTGGCAATCAACGCGGCCGCTTCGGCGGTCGGGTCCAGCGCGCGGTCGGCGAACAAGCGATCCGCCAGCGGCTCCAGGCCCGCTTCGCGCGCAATCTGGCCTTTGGTGCGGCGCTTCTGCTTGAACGGCAGGTAGAGGTCTTCCAGTTCCTGCTTGGTCGGCGCGGCGCTGATGGCGGCCTGCAGCGCGGGCGTCAGCTTGCCCTGCTCGGCGATGCTGCGCAGCACCGCGTCGCGGCGCTCGGCCAGTTCGCGCAGGTAACCCAGCCGCTGTTCCAGCAGGCGCAGTTGCACGTCGTCGAGGCCGTCGGTGGCCTCTTTGCGGTAGCGGGCGATGAAGGGAACGGTGGCACCACCGTCGAGCAACTCGACGGCGCTGGCCACCTGGGCCGGCCGAACCTGCAGTTCGGCGGCGAGAGCGGTGACGATGGGGTCCAAGCGGGGTGACCCGGCAAAGGGCGGTGGGGCGGAGCGGGCGCGCAGTGTGCCACGCGCTCAGAGCAATAAAGGCGGCAACGGCGGCGGCAACGGCACCGCGCGCAACCAGTCACGCACGCCATGGGCCGCGGCCACGCCGGTGGCAAAGCACGCCGTCAGCAGATAGCCGCCGGTGGGCGCTTCCCAATCGAGCATCTCGCCGGCGCAGAACACGCCCGGCAGGCTGTGCAGCATCAGCCCGTCGTCCATCGCCTGCAGCCGCACGCCGCCGGCGCTGCTGATGGCTTCGGCGATCGGTCGCGTGGCCAGCAGCTCGATCGGCAGCGCCTTGATCCAGCCGGCCAGCCGCACGGGGTTGGCCAGGTCGGCCCTGGGCACGATCTCGTGCAGCAGCGCTGTCTTCACGCCGTGCAGGCCCAGCCGCGTCTTCAGGTGGGTGGACAGCGAGCGTGGACCGCGTGGATGCGCCAGTTCGGCCTGTACCCACTCGTCACTGCGGGCGGGCAGCAGATCGAGCAGCAGGCGCGCACGGCCATCGGCGCGAAGCTGCCGGCGCAGCGGGGCCGACACGGCGTAGATCAGGCTGCCTTCCAGGCCATAGCCCGTCAGCACACATTCGCCCGCGCGCCGCTGCAGTGGACCGGCGGGGTCGTCCACCGTCACCGCCACACCCTTCAGCGGGGCGCCGGCGTGGTGCACACGCAGGTGAGTGCTCCAGGCTGCCTCGAAGCCGCAGTTGGAGGGCTCGAGCGTGGCCACGTCGACGCCCTGTGCACGCAGGCTTTCGACCCACGCGCCGTCAGAACCCAGCCGCGGCCAGCTGGCCCCGCCCAGCGCCAGCACCACGGCCGTGGCGCTGAACGAAGTCGGGCCCTGCGGCGCGGTGAACTGCAGCGTGGTCGGCGCATCGCCAAACCCGGTCCAGCGATGACGCATGCGGAACAGCACGCCCTGCCCGCGCAGCCGGTGCAGCCAGGCACGAAGCAGCGGCGCGGACTTCAGGTCGGTGGGGAAGACCCGGCCTGAGCTGCCCACGAAAGTCTGCACGCCCAGCCCGCGCGCCCATTCGCGCAGCGCTTCGGCGCCGAAGGCCTGCAGCCAAGGGCGCAGCGCCTCGGCGCGCTCGGCGTAGCGGCCGACGAACGGCTCGAAGGGCTCACCGTGGGTCAGGTTCAGCCCGCCCTTGCCCGCCAGCAGGAACTTGCGCCCGACCGACGGCATCGCATCGAAGACCTCGACGTGCAGGCCGGCCGCGGCCAGCACCTCGGCGGCCATCAGGCCGGCAGGCCCGGCGCCCACCACAGCAACGCGGGTGGCTTCGGCGGGCAACGCGGCTGGGCTCATCGGCCGACTGTAGTCGGCGTGGTGGACAGGTTTGCAAGGTCGGCTGCGCCTGTGGGTGCGCCGCCCAGGTCACGATTTCCAAGCGGATACCCGATGAGCTGCAACTGTTGCCGGGGACGCTGGTGCAGTTTTCGGTGAATGCCGCCGGCGAGGTGGTCTTGCACCGGCCCCGTCCGGCAAAGGGCGCAAGCCGCTCTGCCGTCGACTGCTTCGAAGCCGTGCGCGGCCGCGCCGATGTGCCCTGACGGACCGACGAACTGATGAAGTTGCTGCGGGCCGACGACTGGTGCTGCTGGTGGACACGTGCGTCCTGGTGGCTTGCTGACGCGCGACGCCAGCCGGTTCAGGACCGGCTTCCCCACGCTCAAGTGCTGGCGCCTTGATGGCGAGCCGCCAACGACATCGACGTGGCCGCCGGCTGGGCGCCACCGAGATGACGCATGCTGAAGTCCACGCCCGGAACGCGCAGGCGGTGCAGCCGAGTACAGAGCAGTGGCCGACGGTCGACTCGCTTGGCGGGTGGCTTCTGCCCGCACTGCAGCGGTTCGCTCGAACCGGCCGGATGGCGGTCAAGACCCGGCCATAGGCCATCATCCGCCGCCGATCAGACCGGTCGTTCCAGCCTCGACGCGCGCCTCGAATTTGGGCGGCTGCCCGACCTCAGGCCGGCGCGACAAGGCGACCGGGTGTACGGTCGCCGTGACCGGCCAGCAAGCCGTCGACGGAGATGTCTTCGTCCAGCGCTTCCCAATGAATACCGCGCGGGCTGAGTTCGAACTGGTTCCGCTGTTCGGGCGTAGCAGCCAAGAGGCGAGGGAACCACGCGAGCGGGACGGCCATTCGCCGGCCATCGTCCAGATCGACCCACATGCTGTCATCGTCGAATCGCACCGCTTTAGCTGAAGTACTCATGCCAGGTCCTCTCGATCAAAACCCGGTTGGCCTGAGCAACCTCTACCAACTCGCGCAGCGTCCCGGCATCGAAACCGAAGCTCGAGGCGACCTGAACCTGCGGGTCGAGCCAGATCTTGGCCTCGCTGCTGCCCGAGCGTACATGCACATGCAAGGGTTCGCGAGGACTGCCCTCGTTGGAGTAGAAGAAGAAGCGGAAGCCTCTGTCGCGGAACACAACCGGCATCGCCGCATTCCAGGCACGGGCCGATGTCAGCGAGGCGTGGCACTTGTGATTGCGGCTGAAGCCCGCCACGAGCTTCTCGAAATGCACCGTCATGTCCAGTGACAAGGCCATCGCGTCGAGTTGCCAATGCCGCCCGCCCGCAGGCGGCGCCGAGTGATCTCGTGCCACTGTCAGGTTTCACGCGGAGCCACGACCAAGCCTCATGAACATCCTTCGCACCACCTTCGCCGCCGGCTGCGCCGTACTGGCCGGCAGCGCCGCTGCCGCGGTCTGCAGCGCCACCTCCGGCGCGCAGGCGCCCCAGGTGATCGAGCTCTACACCTCGGAGGGTTGCAGTTCGTGCCCGCCGGCGGACCGCTGGCTGTCGACGCTGAAGGGGCGCAGCGACGTGCTGGCGCTGTCCTTCCACGTCGATTACTGGGATCGCCTGGGCTGGGCCGACCGGTTTGCCAGCCGCGCCGCCACCGATCGCCAGTACGGCTGGGCACGCACCCATCGCAGCAACAACGTCTACACGCCGCAGGTGGTGGCGGGTGGACATGACTGGCGCCGCTGGCCGGCATTGCCCGCCGCGGCTGTGGCCGCCGGCGCGAGCGCACCGCGGCTGACGCTGCAGCGCGAGGGCCAGCGCGTCAAGGCCAGCGTCAGCGCACTGGCCGGCGGCAGCGGCCGCCTGGGCGGCTACTGGGCGGTGCTGGAAGATGGGCACCAGAGCCGCGTGCTGGCGGGCGAGAACAGCGGCGAGACGCTGCGCCACGATCACGTGGTGCGGCTGTACCAGCCGCTGGCCGAGTGGCCGGCGGGCACGGCGCAGCAGCTCGAGTTGCCGGTGCTGGATGGCAACCCGACGAACCCGCGGCGCGTGGCGCTGGTGGTGTTCGATGCGGCCAACCAGCGCCCGCTGCAGGCGCTGTCGCTGGCCCTGAGCGGCGGCTGCTGAACGTCGCCTGAAAACGCCGTCAGCGGCGCAGTTCTTCGCGCAGCCGCAGGCCGATGTCTGGCCGCTCCTTGAACGGGTCGGTGGGGTTGCGCTGCATCATGCGGTCTTCCAGCACCACCTGCACACCGCCCAGCGCCTTCGGGTGGCTGTAGATGTAGAAGCGGTTCTCGGCCATCGCGTCGAAGACCATCTGCGCCACCTGCGCCGCGCTGACGCGGCCGCTGCCGACCGCCTTCTCGCTCATCGCCTGGGCGATCATCTGGCTGCGGGTGGGCGTTGCGGCGTCCTTCATCTCGGCCGGGCGGTTGCGCTCGCTGCGGTGGATGCCTGTGGGCACGAAGAACGGGCACAGCACATGGGCGTGCACCTGTTCGGTCAGCAGCGAGAGGTCGTGGTGCAGCGTCTCGCTGATCGCCACCACGGCCGCCTTGGTGGCGTTGTAGACGCCCATGTTGGGCGCGTTCAGCAGCCCGGCCATCGACGAGGTGTTGACGATGTGGCCCTGGTAGCCGGGGTCGGCCTTGGCCGCGGCCAGCATCGGCGGGGTGAACACGCGCACGCCGTGCGCCACGCCCATCAGGTTGACGCCGACCACCCAGTCCCAGTCCTTCTGCGTGTTCTCCCACACCAGCCCGCCGCCGCCGACGCCGGCGTTGTTGAAGACGAAGTGCGGCGCGCCGAAGCGCTGCAGCGTGGCCGCGCCAAGCGCCTCCACGTCGGCGGCGCGCGACACGTCCACCCGCTGCGCCAGCACCTGGGCGCCCAGCGACCGGATCTCATGCGCCGCCAGCTCAAGCGCGTCGTGCTGCACGTCGGCCAGCACCACGTTCATGCCGCCGCGCGCGGCGATGCGCGCGGCTTCCAGGCCGAAGCCCGAGGCGGCGCCGGTGATGACCGCGGTGCGGCCCTGCAAGCTCTTCATGCCGTTTTCTCCTTCAGGATCTGGAAGCCGATGCGCGGAAAGTGCACATGCACGGTGCCCGCGCGACTGTCATGCCGCTCGATGCTCACGCGTTGCCAGCGCCCGACGCCGGCCTGCACACCGGCGGGCTGGCCGGCAGAGGGCACGGCCGACCAGAACAGCGCACTGTCGGCCCATTGCGCCAGCGGGCCGGCAAGAGGCGCCCAGGCCGCAAACAACGAAGGCGCGGGCTGCAGGTCTTCCAGCACCTGCGCGATCAGCGCGGTGTCGCAGTAGATGTCGGCAGCGATCTGCAGCACCGACGTGCGCCGGTAGCCGCCGGTCAGCGCGGTGAGGTCGGGCTTGGGCAGCGCCAGCGGGATGTCCACCGACAGCCTGGGACATCTGCTCGAAGCCCAGCATCAGGCGCGCTTTCTCGGCGAAGGGTGAGTTCGGAAAGTGGTGCAGGATGAGCAGGGTCATCGCAGCCTCGTGCGTGGTTGCCGGGGGTCAGTCGCTCAAGGGCAGCGCACGCTGCAGGATCGCCTGCTGGTCGGCGCCCGCGGGCAGCAGGCCGAAGATCTCGCCGCCGTGCACCAGCCGCGATGCACAGAAGGCGTCGAACACCGCGTCGGTGGCATGCAGGCGCAGCAGTGCGGCCTGCATCAGCAGCGCCACGTCGCGCGCCAGCGCGCGGGCCTGGCTTTCGTCGGCGTCCGCGTCCAGCCTGCCGATCACCTGCGCGGCCAGCCGGTCGAGCGCCGGATGGGCACCGAGCACGGGCGCCAGTTCGTGCTGCAGTGCGTCCGCCACCGGCCCGCAACGCGAGCCCGGCGACGGCGAGCCTGAACGCAGCGCACGCAGCAGGTCCAGCGCCTGGACGTTGCCGGCGCCTTCCCAGATGCTGTTCAGCGGCATCTCGCGATAGATGCGCGCCATGGCGCCCTCACCCGCCTCTTCGACGTAGCCGTTGCCGCCCAGGCATTCCATGGCCTCTTGCGCGAAGGCGCTGCCGCGTTTGCAGATCCAGAACTTTGCGATCGGCGTCAGCACGCGCCGCATCAATTGCTCATGGGCGTCGTTGCCGTGTTCGCTGGCTTGCACCGCGCGCGCCAGGCGCAGCGCCAGCGCCATCGCGGCCTCGCTTTCCAGCGCCAGATCGGCGAGCACGCTGCGCATCAGCGGCTGCTCGGCCAGCGGCTTGCCGAAGGCGCGGCGCTGGCGCGTGTGGTGCAGTGCCAGCGTCAGCGCCTGCCGCATCAGGCCGGCGGTGCCGAGCGCGCAATCCAGCCGCGTCAGCGCGCCCATGGCCAGGATCTGCGGCACGCCGCGGCCCGCCTCGCCCAGCAGCCAGGCGGTGGCGCGCTGGAACTCGACCTCGGCGCTGGCATTCGCGTGGTTGCCCAGCTTGTGCTTGAGGCGCTGCAGCGCGATGGCGTTGACGCGGCCGTCGGGCAGGAAGCGCGGCATGAAGAAGCAGCTCAGGCCGCCCGGGGCCTGCGCCAGCACGAGGAAGGCGTCGCACATCGGCGCCGAGAAGAACCACTTGTGGCCGGTGAGCACAAAGCGCTCGCCCCAGGCGTCGCGGCCATCGGGCTCGGCGCGCGTGGAGTTGGCGCGCACGTCTGAGCCGCCCTGCTTCTCGGTCATGCCCATGCCGATCGTCACCGCCGCCTTGTCGCGCCAGGGCACGAAGCGCGGGTCGTAGCCGGTGCCGGCGATCTGCGGCGCCCAGTCGGCCAGCAGGGCCAGGTTGGCGCGCAGCGAGGGCATCGCCGCGTAGCTCATCGACACCGGGCACAGCACGCCAGGCTCGGCCTCGGTAAAGAGCATGAAGCCGGCGGCGCGCCGAAGGTGCGCGCCTGGCCCGGCGCTCCACGGCGTGCCGTGCAGGCCGTGGGCCAGCGCGCGGCCCAGCAGCGCGTGGTAGCTGGGGTGGAACTCGACCTGGTCGATGCGGTGGCCGAAGCGGTCATGGCTCCTCAGCACCGGGCCGTGCAGGTTGGCCAGCCGTGCATGCTGCTGCACCGCCGCGCTGCCGGCTTCGGCGCCGAGTGCGTCCAGGTCACGAATATCGAGCGCAGGTGCGTGAAATCGCAGCGCGTCCTGCAGCGGCCGGTTGGCCTGCCAGAGGTTCACGTCGGTGAACGGCGTGCTCTGGTTGAAGACCTCGTGCGTGGCCGCCGCGCTCATGGGCCGGGGCCTCTGAGCATCTCCAGGTGCGGGATGTTGTCCTCGAGGTAGCTCTCACCCACCGGCTCGAAGCCCAGCGTGCCGTAGAAGTGGCGCAGACGGGCTTGGGCGCCGATGCGGATGGCCGAACCGGGGTGCACCGCCTGGCAACGCTGCAGGCCCTCGTGCATCAGTTGCCGGCCCAGACCGCTGCCGCGCCGCTCGGGCGAGGTGATGACGCGGCCGATCGACGGCTCGGCGTACTTCACGCCGGGGTCGACCACGCGCAGATAGGCGTGCAGCACGCCGGCATCGTCGCGCCCCAGCAGATGCCAGCATTCGCGGTCCACGCCGTCGGGGTCGAGGTAGGCGCCCTGCTCCAGCACGAAGACCCGGCAGCGCAGCGCCAGCGCGTCGTAAAGGTTGTCCACGCCAAGCGCTGCGAAGCGCCGCCAGGTCCACTGCATCGCCGCACCCTCCGTGTTCAGACCAGCTTGACCAGCTGCTTGCCGAAGTTGCGGCCCTTGAGAAGCCCCAGGAAGGCCTCGGGCGCGCTCGCCAGGCCCTGCGCCACCGACTCGCGGTACTTGAGCGCCCCGCTGGCGACCATGCCGCCGAGTTCCTTCAGCGCCTGCGGCCACAGATCCATGCGCTCGCTGACGATGAAGCCTTGCAGCTTCAGCCGCGAAACCAGGATCAGCGACGGGTTGGCCATCGGGATCGGCTCGCCGTTGTAGCCGGCGATCATTCCGCAGAAGGCGATGCGCCCGAATGCGTTCATGCGCAGCATCACGGCGTCGAGGATGACGCCGCCGACGTTCTCGAAGTGGCCGTCGATGCCATCCGGGCAGGCTTGCTTGAGCGCGCCGAGCAGCGACTTCAGGTCGCGCTGCGCCTTGTAGTCGATGCAGGCATCGAAGCCCAGCTCTTGCACCACGTACTGGCACTTGTCGGGGCCGCCGGCAATGCCCACCGCGCGGCAGCCGCGGGCCTTGGCCAGCTGGCCCACGGCGCTGCCCACCGCGCCGCTGGCCGCGCTGACGACCACGGTCTCGCCGGCCTTGGGCTCGATGATGGTGGCCAGGCCCACCCAGGCGGTGGCGCCCGGCATGCCGACCGCGCCCAGGTAGGCCGACAGCGGCACATGCGTGGTGTCCACCTTGCGCAGCAAGCCGGGCTGCGTGCCATCGACCAGGCTGTACTGCTGCCAGCCGCCCATGCCGACCACGCGGTCGCCCGGCGCGTAGCCGGGGTGACGCGAGGCGACCACCTCGCCCGCCGTGCCGCCCTGCATCACCACATCCAGCGCCTGCGGCTGCGCGTAGCTGCGGCCGTCGTTCATGCGCCCGCGCATGTACGGGTCGAGGCTCAGAAAGTGGTGGCGCACCAGCACCTGGCCTTCTGCCGGCTCGGGCACGGCGGCCTCGACGAGGCGGAAGTTGTCGGTGCCGGGCTCGCCGGCGGGGCGTGAGGCGAGAAGAATCTGCTGGTTGGTCATAACGGTCCTTTGCAAGTCGATCTGGAAAGCAGATCAGTCCGAGGCGTTGAGTTTCTGGATGCGTCGTCCGCCCTCGCCCACCGGCAGCGCGCGCATGTATTTGAAGGTGCCGCTGGCGTGGCCGACCAGCTGGCCGGCCGCGTTGCGCACGGTGCCGTCGGTGAACGCGAGCGTCGCCGTGCGGTGCAGCAGCCGGCCCTGCGCCAGCAGCCGCCCGGTGCCCGGACGCATGAAGCTGGTCTTCATCTCCACCGTGACGACGCCTGGCCGGGCGCTCTGGTCGTCAGCGGCAGTGGCGCGCGAGGCATGCGCCATCACCACATCAAGCAGCGTCATCAGCACGCCGCCATGCGCCACACCCCAGGAGTTGTGATGCTCGTCGCGCAGATCGAAGGCGATCTCGGCCTCACCGTCCTGCATGCGCAGCAGCTCGAAGCCGAGGGTCTCGACAAAGGGGATCGGGACGCGGAACTCCATGCGCCGCCGCCGGCTCAGCCGCCGTGAACCGCGGCCACGCCGCCGTCCACGGCCAGGATCTGCCCGGTGATGTGCTTGCCGGCCGCGCTCGCAAACAGCAGCGCAGCGCCCTTCAGATCGTCGTCGTCGCCGATGCGGCGCAGGGGGGCCCGCGCAGCCAGCTTGTCTGCGCCGAAGGTCTGCAGCACGCCCTTGGTCATCTTGCTCGGGAAGAAGCCCGGCGCCAGCGCGTTGACGGTGATGCCGTAGGGCCCCCACTCGCCGGCCAGCGTGCGCGTGAAGTTGACCACCGCGCCCTTGCTGGTGCCATAGGCGATGAACTTCATCTCCAGCGAGCCGCCGAGGCCGGCGATCGAGGCCACGTTGATGATGCGGCCCTGTCGGCGCGGGATCATCGTCGCCTTGCCCACCGCCTGCGAGAACAGGAAGATGCTGCGGATGTTGAGGTCCATCACCTTGTCCCAGGCTTCCAGCGGATAGTCCTCGGCCGGTGCACCCCAGGTGGCGCCGGCGTTGTTGACGAGGATGTCGATCGCGCCCAGGCGCTGCATCGCGTCGTCGACCACCTTGTGCACGGCCACCGGGTCGCTGGCGTCGGCGGCCACCCATCGTGCATCGATGCCCTTGGCCTGAAGGTCGGCCGCCGCCTCCTCCAGATCGGCCGCCTTGCGTGAGGTGAGCAGGATCTTCGCGCCGGCTTCGCCCAGCGCTTCGGCGATCTGCAGGCCCAGGCCGCGCGAGCCGCCGGTGACGAGTGCAGTCTTGCCGCTGAGGTCGAATAGTTGCTGGATCGGGGTGCTCATGGCGCGCTGTCCTTCAAGGGTTGGGGGCTGGGTCGAGGACGAGGCTGATCTGGCACTGCGGGCC
>Ga0105048_10015173_pt1 | contig 11967 bp, 10 predicted proteins | sample MAT05_FD_78382 | JGI IMG/M metagenome (GOLD analysis project Ga0105048, IMG submission 78382) | Freshwater microbial communities from Lake Fryxell liftoff mats and glacier meltwater in Antarctica - MAT-05 | ecosystem: Environmental > Aquatic > Freshwater > Ice > Liftoff microbial mat | place...
AGGAGAAAAAAGAGCGGCCGCCATTATAAAATACCGGGAACAATTAGGGGGATTTCTTACCAAAGAGCAAGTGGGGGAGGTTTATATTATACCTGATTCTGTTTTTCAGAAAATAGCCCCCTACTTGCAATTTCAGCCTGAGATGGTTAAAAAAATGGCGCTGAATACTATACCCGAGGAAGATTTGAAAATGCATCCCTACATTGGGTGGCAAATGGCCAAAGCTATAGTTGCTTACCGAAAACAGCATGGTACCTTTCAATCGGCAGATGAACTGCTTAAGATTCATATTATAAAAAAAGAATGGCTCGAACGGGTAAAACCCTACTTGCAGATTGATCCGTAAATGCCTGCGATGCACCCTTTCTGCCAAAGCAAAACGCTGCCCTTATTGTTGCCTGAAACGATACATTCTTGTTTACCGGTTACCCCATTTTTCTCAGCCAAGAATGTCTTCTATCCTTTTCAATTCCGATTCCGAAAAATCGGTATGGTTCAGGCAGCCAAGGTTATCCTCAAGTTGCTTTACCGAACTCACACCAATCAATACCGAGGTCACCCGCTTGTCTTTCATCAGCCACACAATAGCCATCTGACTAAGCGATTGGCCTCTTTGCAAGGCCATTTCATTCAGTTGTTTTATCTGCGATAAACGCTTCTCCGTCAGATCTTTTTCGTGGAGAAACCCATGCGATTTGGCCATTCTTGAATCGTCGGGAATGCCATGCAGATAACGATTGGTAAGCATGCCCTGTGCCAGCGGAGAAAAGGGAATGCACCCAATACCTTCCTGCTCCAGTACATCGAGCAGCCCACCTTCTACTCCTCTTTCAAACATCGAATATTTGGGTTGATGGATTATACAAGGAGTACCCAAACTTTTAAGGATGGCAGCAGCTTTACTTGTATCCTCCGGCGAATAGCTTGAAATACCGGCATACAACGCCCTGCCACTTCGCACAGCGGTATCCAAAGCCATCATGGTTTCTTCGAGTGGCGTATCGGGGTCGGGGCGGTGGCTATAAAAAATATCTACATAATCCAATTGCATCCGCTTCAAACTCTGATCAAGACTTGCCAGCAGATTCTTACGGCTACCCCATTCGCCATAAGGGCCGGGCCACATGCGGTAACCCGCCTTGGTACTGATAATGAGTTCGTCGCGTAAAAATCCGGGGAAATCCTTTTGCAGGATAATGCCAAAATGCTCTTCGGCTGATCCCGGAGGTGGGCCATAATTATTGGCAAGGTCAATATGTGTAATGCCCACATCAAAGGCTTTTCTTATAATGGCTCTTCCGTTTTCTAAAACATCCACTCCGCCAAAATTGTGCCACAAGCCAAGGGATAAAGCAGGCAATTTCAATCCCGATTCGCCACATCGGTTGTACCGCATATTGTCGTATCGGTTTGCTGCGGGGAGATAGCCTTCGTTCATTTTGTATCTTAATTTTATTAGTAATGGAAGCAAATCAGCACCTTTTTTAAAAACATACTGGTTTTCTGATTGCTGTTTAATCTCTTTCTTGTATGCGCAGCCACCTTTCGGGAATATCATTGTGGCTTGCGGCGGCGTAGTCGCTGAAGCTGCAGGCAGCAAAACTCTTATCGGGCATTTGCATCCACCAACGGCCGGTATGCCTGCTTTGTAAAAATACGGTATCCACTTCGGCACAGAGCGTATGGTATTCGGTAAATCCTTCTCTGTTTTCAAGATCGGCTTCATGTTTCGATTTTTGAATGCCATCCATAAAATACCAGACCATTTGCGCCACCTGCATGGCACTCATCCCCTGCGCATCATCGTTGGCAAGCCCAAAAATACCCGCTACCTGCAGGGTATTACTCATGCCGGCAAACTGCATCAGCTTACAGGCATCCTGCCCGGTAAAACCATTAGGAGAAATATCATTCACAGGCAAATAAGCATGTGCCATAGATTTAAGATCAAAGGAAAGGAATTCACTACTGCGGATAATGGGCTCTACCTCCTCCATTTTTTCTTGCACCTTGCCCACCCGTACACAATCAAACCGCAACTTATCAATGGCCTCGAGTAAAGCGGGATTGGTAAAATAACTTTGAAAACCCAGCAGGTTAAATTGCCTTATATAGTTGGGTTGTCCTATCAGCATTTCCAACAAAAACCTTTGAGCGGGTTTTATTCCCTCCGGATCAATATCTATCAGGGCATCAATTACGGTAGCTTCTACTATTTGCTTTTTAGCGGCAAAAGCATTGTAAATAGCCAGTGTATTATCATGGCTCCCACCCAACACCAAGACCTTTTTACCCGCAGCAAGTAATTCTGTCAAAACGAGTTCAAGAGCGGCATAAGAATCGTTGAGACGTTTGCCGTTCTGTACATCACCAATATCAGCAATCCGTACATCGGTATGCCAATGAAACAACTGGTAGAACTTTTGGCGGATGGCATGCGTTCCGGTATTGTTTTTATGCAGTACGTCACCCCGGTGTTCGTTGCAACCTACAATTACAAAATCGGCTGTGGCAACATCATTTTTTTCACGAAGTAAGCCTCCTATTTGCCCTTTTCCATAAGCTTCATCCCCACCAATAGTGGTAAAGTCAACTGAATCCACATAATCGAAAATACTCGTAAATTCCATCTGTATAAAATAATTGAGAGGTATTTGATTACCAGAACCAAAACGTGAAGGTAATTAAGAAAAGGGGTTAGGTAATAGTCTTTCTTACAAACAATAGCCGCAAAAGGGTGGGAAATTTACCTTTTTTTTGCAACAGTTTGGTATTATAGCGGTTATAATTGGCTGCATATAAGTCTTAATGATTGGATTTAATACCTTTATAATTTTATACCGGTTTATATAATCCACTATATTTTCCATTTTTAAAGTGTTCTATTTTTATATAAATGTTTAAAGATTGAATGATCTCCACCACCCGATAGTCATGGATTTTTACTTGAATAAGATAATCAGCCCTCACCGCAGCCTTTTGCTTTTGATAAGCCTGGTATGGCTGATAGCTTTTCCTTTGTACACAGCAGCTCAACCGCAAGAAAACAGAGGTACAATAAAAAAGGAAGAAGACCTGAAGCGAAAAATAGAGCCTTATTTTTATATGGCTGTAGAAGTGGACAAAACCTCTGCGTGGATGGGGGAATACATAATTGCAACCTACAAATTGTATGTTGCCCTTGATATACAGGGAAAGGTAACCAAAGCTCCCTCCTACAGGGGATTTGCCAGCTATGATATACAGAACAATGCAGAAAGTTATGCCGTAGAGCAAATAAGAGGTGTTCCATTTAAAGTATATACCATCAAAAAAGTACAATTGTTTGGCCTGCAACCTGGCTTGCAAAGATTAGAACCTGTGGAATTGGAGGCCGTGGTACGTTTGCAGAAATGGGAGAACATCGGGGGTTCTTCGGCAAACTATGGATATGTACAGGCGGACACACTTGTACCTTACATCCTAAAAAGTCGGCCTGTTTCCATAGAGGTACGTCCATTGCCAGAGAGCCAACCGGAAAATTTTTCCGGGGCGGTAGGTCAATATAAAATTACCGCCGCCATTTCCTCCAATTCCCTTGCTCCAGGCGAAACCGGCTACATTACTTTAAAAATATTTGGATCAGGCAACTGGCACGATATTATGTTACCTAAAATAAACTGGCCCCAGGGCGTTGAAGTTTTTGAGCCTACATGGAAAGAAGAAATAAGAAAAGAAGCTATTCCCTTGTACAAAGAACAAACACTTCGCTTTCCTTTTACAGTAAAGAAAAAAGGCGCTTATACAGTTCCGAAGCTAATCTTTACATTTTTCAACCCTGCAATAGATACATATCAAACAGTGGAAACAGGCTCCTTTGAATGGACAGTTACCGGCGAGGCTGTAAAGCGAGCTTTCACACAAACAGATTCAGGAGCAATTGATTTTACAAAATGGTTCACCAGAATATTGTTGGTGCTTATTCCTGTAGCGGTTGTATTGTTACTAATGCTGCTTTATCAAAGCAAAAAAAAGAAGCAGCCCGTTAATTCAATGTATATAGGAAGAAAGCATGATACAGAAAAAGATAATTTACCCCAAAAACAGGATATGGCAGTAAAATCCTCCGCTTTTTTGATTGGACATAAAAAAACAGTAGAAACGATAAGGAAAGATATGGCAATCTGGAAGCAAAACAATCCTGCATTATTCTCAGAAGACCTCTCAAAAAACGCAGCCGCTTCCTTCGCAAAACTTTATGCCAAAACCCAACAAATGATTTATGGACCAGAACCTGAAAAAGCAGAAACGGAGCAACTTGAAGCTGGGTGGAGACTTTTTAAGAACCAACATGCAGGATAAGATCAGGGGGTGAATTTATAGCCCACACCTCTTACCGAATGGAAATAACGGGGGTGTCTGCTATCTTCCTCAAAATGTTTTCTGTACGATAAAATAAAATTATCAATGGTACGGGTATTGGGGAAAACCTGATAACCCCAAACTGCCTGTAAAATCCGTTCACGGGTTACTACTTCGTTTGGATGTGAAACAAGCAATTGCAGCAGCATGATCTCTTTTTTACTTAAAGGAATGATGGTTTCATTTTTAAGGTTTGCCTGTTGCGAACGGAAATCAATGGTATGCCCTCCAAAACTGTAGGTGTCCTTTGGGGAAAGTGTTTGTTTTTGTTTGATACTTTTGGCAACCAGATTACTCACCCTAAGCAGAAGTTCCTCCAGCTCGAATGGTTTAGTAAGATAATCATCGGCTCCAATTCGTAATCCGGCAATCCGGTCGGCAGAGGCATTGCGGGCACTTAAAATCAATACAGGGGTTTCCAGCTTATTCAACCGCATACCTTCCAATACACTAAAACCATCCAACCGGGGAAGCATTACATCTAAAATAACGAGGTCGAAATGGGCTCCCTGTAGTATTTCCTGTGCTTTAATACCATCATAGGCAGAGGTTACTTCATATCCATCGAGCTCCAGATTCAAACGAAGCGTTTGATGCAGACTATGTTCATCTTCCACCACTAAAATGCTCGCTGTTTCAGTCATGTTTCAATTTTAAAAATTTTCGTGAATAATCATTGAGGACCGGGTAGGATTATTTTAAAAATGGTGCCAATGGGTTGATTATCCTGAATACTGATCTTACCTCCATGCTCCAGGGCAATTCGCTGACAAAGATACAACCCAAGCCCCGTGCCTTTGGTATGCCGGGTAGCTTCGTTGCCCATACGATAAAACTTTTCAAAAACCTTTTTCTTTTCCACATCAGGTATTCCGGTGCCATTATCGGCAATCTTTAATACCACCTGATTACCAGAATACGATGCCTCAATAGCAACAGGAGATTCCTGTTCAGAATATTTTATTGCATTATCGAGCAAGTTGCTCAGCATTATTTTTATAAGGAGCTCATCACCGGAAATAAACAATGGACTGGTAAGTTTTAATATAAAAGTCCTTAAAGGCAAACGCATTTCCAGTGCAGAAACCAAATCCCTTACTACTTTTTCAAAATCAAACTCTTCTTTATGTTGTACCTGTTTGCCGCCATCCATCCGGCTTGCCAATAAAATATTGTTGGTCAGGTCATTCAACCGATCGGTTTCCAGCAGTGTTTTATCGAGAATATTTCTTGTTTGCTCCTCATTTAATTTTCTTTTTTGCAGGGTTTGTACATTCAACCGTGCTATGGCAATGGGGGTTTTCAATTCGTGGGTAATGGCCATCATAAAATTTTGCTGCTGTTGCCCAAGCTGCAATTGTTTTCGGGTGGCTCTGTACACAAAAATAGCTCCTACAAAAATGAGGAGCATAAACATGGCTCCCTCACCTATATATTGAGCATCCTTTCTACGTTTAAAATCATTGGCCTGAAACAGCTTTTCATTGAAATTGGAAGCCGTTTTATCAAGCTGGGCAATCCTAAGCATAGCCATTTCATTATTTTGCTGATGCAGCGAAATAAACCACCATACCAAGGCCGCAGTGATGTAAACCAGCAGAAACCAATATACAACGGTAATAAAAGCCAACTTTTTTCGAAATTGCATAGTAGAAAGGATGAAAAATGCAGCGTCGCTTCATTTTTAATATTAACAATGCTAACGGCGAACTGGTTCAAGTCTTAATCCTGCCTGAAGAATATGTTGCAAAGGATCTTCCCGCATAATTTGCTGCAGGGTAAAAGTTACGGTCCCTTTTTTATTAAACCTAACCGGATTTTGAAAAAGTCGTACCCTTCTTTCATATACATCATCCATACCCGTACCCAGCCAATTATCGGTAGTTGCAAGCGGTAGATTAAAATCTGTAAAAACTGTACTGTCCTGCCCTGGAGCCTTTAGTCCCAGCTTTATCCATACATTTCTAAATTCGTATTGGTGTGTATGCCGAATGGTAGCTACCAAATAGTAGGAAGATGTATCGTCAGGAATTTCAAGCTTAAATTGAAGCGTATCCAAACTGCGCCAACTTGCACCCGGTATATTGGATTGCCTTTCATATAAAAAAGGCTGATTACAGGCCGCAAGCAAAAGCAATCCAATCAAAACCAAACCCAATCCTGCTTTACGAACTCTGGTCATTTCCCACTAATATTTCGCATTAAAAAAAACAATGAATAAAAAGCAACATTACAAAACATTTAAAAGCTGTTCTTTCGCTTTTTCTAACTCATCCTTCATCATTACCACTATTTTCTGCATTTCGGCATCATAAGCCTTAGCACCGGTTGTGTTGATCTCCCTCCCTATTTCCTGCAATAAAAACCCTAACTTTTTACCTTTCCCCATTTCTTGCTGCCTGAGCAGTTCGAAAAAATAAGAACAATGGTTGCGTAATCTTACAAGCTCCTCACTGATGTCCATTTTTTCGATGTAGTAAATAATTTCCTGTTCCAGCCGGTTGCGATCGTAATTCTCCTTACCCATATTCTCCTCAATTTTCTTCCTCAGGTTTTCCCGGATATACTCTGGTCTTGTCTTTGCCAGAGCCTCTACCTGATTGGTGAGCGTATCAATGGTGGCAATCCTGTCATAAATGTCTTTCCCCATAACAGTGCCTTCTTCGCGGCGGTGTTTTAAAAGCAATTCTATTGCCTCGTTAAGGGTTTCCTCTACCAATTGCCAGCCGCCTTCACTTACGGCTTCTGTTACCGGCAGTACTACTTCCGGCAGCTTGAGTAATGCCTCTAAAATATTAGAGGAATCCAGCTTTAACTCATCACTCAGGGCTTTAACGGTTTGGTAATAACTTCGGAGAAGATCGGTATTGAGCACCACTGGCTTGGTTGCCCCATTTTGTTTGAGCGTAATGCCACAATCAGCACTTCCACGCAATAGCCGGGCGGCAATGCTATTGCGTATGTCAAACTCTTTACCCTTAAGCAAGGGAGGTAGTTTAAGGTTTAGTTCAAATTGCTTGCCATTGAGTGACTTCAATTCAACCAGCACCTGCCAGTCGCCAACAGCTTTTTCGGCTCTTCCAAAGCCCGTCATGGAGTATATAGACTGTATTTTCATAAATCTTTAGACGTAAATGTACGTTATCAGCATTATTGCACACAAACAATCGCCGGGGTAAAAATAAAATGGGTGGCAGAAAAGTTCTGTCACCCATTTGTAAACGGCTATAATTTGGGTTACAATTTGGTAAGTTGATACATACCTGTAACAAAATTTACATTAATCCGATAGTTACCAGCAACTGTCGGGGATCTAAAATTTTGCCCTTCGGCAACAAAACCACCACCAATTCTTGCAGCTTCCACCATATTGTTGGGAACCCCAAATTTTCTATCCCAGCTACCTGCGGTTGGTAAAATAAGGTATTCATCACTCGCTTTCAAATTAATGGTAATTTGAAATTCAGAAGAATTCAATCTTGAAAAGCGCTGGGTGTTATTGGCAAGATTAACCCATCCTCCGGGTGATGCTCCCCCTACAACAACAAGTGCAGAAGGCAGGCCATGCCGACCAGTAAAGGGTTCTACTGTAAAAGTTCCCTGCTGAAAATCAAGAACAATTTTATACAGACCATCATCAGCCGGCCCAGGGAAATTTCCGGGCAAATCAGCTCCAAACGCACCACCATCAGAAAGACCTGGTACATTGGAATTTTGTACAGAGAACTTTTTATCCCAGCTTCCATTAACGGGAAGCACGAGGAATTGTCCACCACCATTCAGGAAAAAAACACCACCCCAGCTTGTTTCACTCAACCTGGTGAACTCCTGAGAAGGAGCAGGTACAGGATTACCCCAACCGCCTACAGTAGCATTGCCCACCAAAAATAATTTTTGGGAAGCAGGAAGAGCAACTTTTGGGGGAATTTTATAAGCCCGGAACTGAAAGGGTACGATGCCTGACATTCTTCTTTCATTATTGTTGGAGTAAGAGGCAATTACCCGAAGCTGCAACTTTGCTATTGCATTAAAAGCAGTACCTCTGTTTACAATAAAAGTATTAATTATTTTGTTTTGAACAGAATCTCTCAATGTTCCTGAAACAGTTCTTGTTAAGGGATTCTTGAAATCATTCCCTTCAAAATCAATTTCGGTGATGTATTTTACATTATCAAAGTCTGTTGCAAAACCAGCATTGTTCCAGTTTATCTGCAAATCGTATTTGTTGCTGTCTGCAACTCTTGGCGTTAAAAGCGCCTTTCTTATGGACAGGTCTATTCCACCTGCCTGCTGATAATCAAACAGCGGGCCTTCCTTGGTACAGGAGGCAACTACTGCCACCATGGCCAAAAAGCCGAGAATTAATTTATATGTATTTTTCATAAAGCTAATTTTTAAGAGATAGTATTATTGAGGCGTAAATGTAAATCTGCCTGTTTGAAAATTGACTGTGATTTTATAAGTACCGGTAGTTGCAGGAACCTTGATATCACCACCGCCCCTGCTTAATTTATCACCATTTACATTATTTTCATTGTTGGCACCATCAAAGCCATATTTATCATCCCAACTGCCTGCTAGCGGAAGGAAAAGTACGGTATTGCCGCCGATTAAAGTAATGGTAAGTTCATACACCGTGCTTGATACGCGGGTAAATACTTGTGTATTGCCGGCACTATTAGCCCAACCACCCGGGCTACCATTACCTACCAATACCAGTCTATCGGTAGTTGGTGGTATAACAGTAGGTGGTGGAGCAAATGGGCTGGTTGTAAAAGAAACAGCATTAGAGGCCAAAAGACCATTAGCAGAACCTTCAAACCTAAGGGAAGAAACAACCCTAACAAAAATGGTAACATTCTGTCCAAAAGGCAGCAACATACTATTTCCAAGGATGGTATTCAATTGAGCTACAGTAAAGCTCCTTGAAAGATCTTTGGAAACTGTAGTTACAAACTTTTTATCAGAGTTGAAATTATTATTCACATCAAACTCTAATGCATACTGTACATCTTGCGAACTAATACCTGTTGTAAACCGATAATTAGGATTGGTCCAATTGAATTGTATGGCAAGATCTGGCTCTGTAGCAGAAGTAAGTACTACTGCAGTTTTTGAAGCGCTGAATACCGGGGCTGTGCCTCCGTCAAAGAAGATTCTGTTCTCATCCTTTTCACAACCGACTACGGCAAGTATGATAACGGCCAAAAGAGAGAAAATTTTAAAAAGATTTTTCATAGGAACTCAAATTTAGTTTTTATGAATTAATAATTAGGATTCTGTTGAAGGTTAGCGTTGGATGACAAATCAGACGCTGGAATCGGATATAAATTCCTGAAAGCAGCTACCCCGGTACCTCCTGCAATGCCACCTTTCCAAGGCCATACAAAGGAACCGCTTGTAAAATGTCCATAACGGATAAGATCTGTCCGGCGAAGTCCTTCCCAATGCATTTCCCTCATCCGCTCTTTCAACAATTCGTCTAGTGAAAGCGAAGTAAAATCACCATCGGTATTGCGATAAGCCCTTTGGCGAAGCGCATTAATATAAGTAAGTGCTAAAGCAGTGCTGCCACCGGTACCACCCCGCAATACCGCCTCGGCATAATTAAGGTGCATTTCAGCAAAACGGAATAAAGGAAAGTCGGTATCCACAAAGTCCCCGGAAGGATCACTGCCTGCGATACCTGCTCTTGTTACATTTTTAAATTTGGTAGAAGGCCATCCTGTAGCCGCGGCACTTACAGCAGATATTTCTATAGGATTACCGCGGAAGAAAATAGCCCGGCGATCGGTAGCTCCGCTATTATCCGGGAATGCATCAGGTAAAGCGCGGGTTGCACGAATACCAGACCAGCCACCATTTACACCAAACTGAGAAGCCGTCATACCCTCCTGAATCTGAGCATGTACCAAAAAGGTAGTCCCACCAAAGTTCTGGGTTTTTAGACCATCATAAATAATGGGAAGAATCATTTCGGTATTGGCAACATTGTTATCAGCCAAAAACATCAATGCGTAGTTAGGCAACAAAATATAGCCGGCATCAATCACTTTTTTACTATTGGCAATAGCATCTGTAAATCGTGGGGTACCTGTATATACATTGGCATTTAGATAAAGCCTGCTAAGCAAGGCCCATGCGGCGGCCTTGTCAACCCGTCCGTATTGATTGGCTCTTGCGTTTACCAGCTCAGGTTCAATAGCTTTTAATTCATTTTCGATATAAGTGAATAGTTCTGCACGCTTTATTTGTGGAGGAGAAGCAAGACCTACAACACTTTCTTCTGTAATAAAGGGAGGATTACCATACAAATCCATCAAAACCCAATATTGAAAAGCACGCAGAAAACGCAATTCCGCACGGAATAGATTGACCACAGTGGCATCATTTCCGGTAATCCCTCTTCCAGACAGTTTAGCAGGGTTACTTTCCCGCAAGAACTCGTTTACCACAGAAATCTGATATAAGCAACGATTGTATAAACCGTTCAACATAGGGTTGGTTGAACTCCAGTTCATATTGTGGAAATCCTGAATACCGGGGTCGTTCCAGGCCACTACCGCCTCATCTGTAGAAAGCGTTTGAGCCTTCCACCAAAGACGCAGAAAATCTGAAGTACCGGCATCTATACCCGCAAGATCCGTACTGCCAGGACCAAAACTTCCGGTCAGGGCAAAAGCACCATAAGCTTTGGCCGCAACTCCTTGATATCCAGCGATATTTTTATAAACCACTTCCGCAGTAAGGTCATTGGTCGGGAACCTGTCGAGATCCTTATGGCAGGACCATAATCCCAACATACTTACCAACATGAGTAAACTGCCGTTTTTTATCTTTTTCATAATGTTTTTTTTCAATTTAATAGCGTGAATAACTAAAACCCGCTGTCTTCAATTATATATTAAAAACCAAGATTAATAGCAAGTGTATAGGTACGTGGTCTTGGATAGTATGAGTTGTCAATACCCCTTACTTCAGGATCAATCCCTTCATAATTGGTAATAACAAAAGCATTCTGCACGTTGGCCGAAATTCTTAAAGAAGTTCCCTTAGATATTATAGAACCCAGATCATAACCTAAATTAATGTTATCCATCCGCAGGAAAGCGCCATTTTGTATATAATAATCACTGAAATACTGATTATTAAAGAAATTGGTTTCTAATACATTGGGAGAAGCGTTCTGCAGAAAACCTACCGGATTAACGATATTGCGGGTAGCCCCCATATCGCTATGTACGTTGTTGTAGATATAGTTTCCAAAGCTGCCACGCATAACTACACCAGCAGAAAGTTTGCCATGGGTTACGGAAGAACTGAAACCAAGAAACAAGTCGGCATCTGGCTTTTTATACCGGTAGCGATCGTCCTGATTGATGATGCCATCTCTGTTAATATCTTCATACAAACCTTCAATAGGGCTGCCATCTTTATCATACACCTGCTTATGTACATAAAACGCATTCGGCGTGTTGTTTTGGGAAAGAATCTGGATAGTATTTCCCGTAGCTCCAGAAATTCCTCCTACAAGTAATCCCTTAAAAGAAGGATCCTCACCACCCC
>Ga0105048_10015174_pt1 | contig 11967 bp, 9 predicted proteins | sample MAT05_FD_78382 | JGI IMG/M metagenome (GOLD analysis project Ga0105048, IMG submission 78382) | Freshwater microbial communities from Lake Fryxell liftoff mats and glacier meltwater in Antarctica - MAT-05 | ecosystem: Environmental > Aquatic > Freshwater > Ice > Liftoff microbial mat | place...
GCAGGTTCATTGCATCGGGAGCTCAAGCTTCTTGCAGAGGCAGGACTTCTGGTGCGACGTGCAGTTGGCAACCAGGTACGCTACCAGTCCAACCGGGACTGCCCGATCTTTAACGAGCTGGCCGGCATTTTCCGCAAAACGAGCGGTATGGCAGACATCATCCGCTTAGCCCTATTGCCGCTGGCCGACAATGTGCAAGCTGCATTTGTTTTCGGCTCCGTGGCAAAGGGGGAAGAACGGGCGGCCAGCGATGTTGATGTATGTGTTATTGGATCGACATCCTTTACCGATGTGGTGATGGCCTTGGCAGATATGCATCAAAAGCTCGGGCGCGAAATCAATCCAGTTGTCATGCCGTACGAGCAGTTCATTTCCAAGCTGAATGCCGGTGAACAGTTTGTCACGCGCATCATGAACGAACCGAAACTCTTTCTTATAGGCGATGAAAATGACCTTGGAAACCTGCGTAACCTGGAAAAAATTGGACAACTGAAAAGCCATGTTACAAGCAGCGAAGAAATGAAACGACTGCTTGAGGCGGCCCGCCGCAACCTGGCCGATGCGGACGTAGATGTGATCAGCAACGAGACACGCTTCGACAGCGCTTACAAGGCTATTATGCAGCTTGCACTTGCAGCCATGATGGCGAACGGCTTCCGGTCCGATACAAGCAGACCGGGACACTATATTAGGGTGATTCAATCATTGCCACAGACTATCGGCCTGCCAACCGGAAAAATGGCCGTACTTGATGTGCTGCGTCGCAAGCGGAATCTGACGGACTATTCCGGAGGCTGGATCGATGAAACTTCAATGGAACAGTGCATTTTCGAGGCAAAGGATCTGCTACAGCTGGTGGAGGACAGGCTTAAGGGGCAAAGGCCGGAATTATTGTAAAAAACTATATGGCGGATTCAGCTCCGGCCTGGAGATACGTTTCAATTTAAAATGGATTCTCGTTGGTATAAATCCTCTTTTTCAGCCCCGTCGCATTTTAGAAATATCCCGCTGGACATAGCTTAACCCCCTCTGCTAAAGTACGCCTTCAATGAAGATAAAACGCCTCGAAATAAGCGGGTTCAAATCCTTTGCCGATAAGGTTGTACTTGATTTTCAACAGGGGGTGACCGGCGTTGTCGGTCCCAACGGTTGCGGCAAGTCCAATGTTGTTGATGCCATTCGCTGGTGCATGGGGGAACAGTCCGCCAAAAACCTGCGTGGTAAGGCCATGGAGGATGTGATCTTTGCCGGTAGCGAGACCCGCAAGCCGCTGGGCATGGCCGAGGTGTCGCTGGTCTTCTCAACCGAGGATGGCCGGGCCCCGGCAAAATATCTTGATTATGCCGAAATTCAGCTGACCCGCCGACTTTATCGCGACGGCGAAAGCGATTATCTGATTAACAAGACCCCCTGTCGTTTGCTGGATATTACCGAGCTGTTCATGGATACGGGTGTTGGTACCCGTGCCTATTCGATTATTGAACAGGGCAAGATCGGCATGATTCTGCACTCCCGGCCGGAGGAGCGGCGCTTTTTGATTGAGGAGGCGGCCGGGGTTACCAAGTTTAAATCTCGTAAAAATCTGGCGTTGAAGAAAATAGAAGCAACACGTCAGAACCTTTCGCGCTTGACTGATGTGTTGGGTGAGATTCGGCGGCAGTTGGTGGCATTGCAGCGCCAGGCCAAAAAAGCGGAAAAATTCCGTGAATATCGCGATGAGCTGCGAGAAATAGATCTGCTGTTCACGGCGGGCGAATACCGCTTGGCCGGACAGCAGCGAACTGTTGCTGAAAAGGATCTGGCTGCCCTGAATGAGCGGATCAGAACGGTTTTTGCTTCGTCTTCTCTGGGTGAAGCCCAAGTGGAGAAGGCACGTCTGGAGTTGCTGGAGTCCGAAAAGAAGCTGAACAGTTCCCAGGAGGAGATCTACCGCATTAAGGGTGAGTTTGGTGCGGCGGAGAGCGGTCTGGAATTCCAGCGCAAGGAGCTCTCGGGGCTGACCGGTCGCATGATGCGACTTGAAGAGGAAACTGCAGAGCTGGTGTTTCGGTTGAAGGATTACACGGAACAGCATGCGATGCTGGAACTTAAAAGGGATGCTTCGGCAGCGGAGGCTCTGCAGAAGGGTGCTGAATTGCGGCAGGCGGAAGAGGAGCTTTCCGGTCACCAGCAGTCGGAGGATGAACTAAATAGTCTGCTGGAAGGTCGGCTTAAGCAGCTGTTTGCGGCCCTGTCCGAGTCAGCCCAGTTTAAGAACCGATATGAACTGGCCCAGAAGAGATTGTCCGCACTGGCGGAGCGGTTGGAGCGTAACGGTCGTGAAGGTATCCAGCTGGCTGAACGTCTGGAAGTTGCTCAGCGCCGGGTGCTTGAGCTGAATTCAATCCTGGCTGAGATTCAGCTGGAGCAGGAGGCTCTCAAGGTGCATGTTTCTGCTCTGCGCAGGCAAGAGGATGAGCTGAAGACTGCTCTGCCGGGGGTTGAGAAAGACTGGCAGTCCTGCCGGGATAACCTGAGCCGAACCTCGTCCCGTCTTCATTCGCTGCAAGAGCTGGAATCACAGTTTGCCGGATATGGTCAGGGTGTTAAGGCACTGATGAAATCGGCGGAACTTAAGGGCTGTTTCAGTGGTCTGCTGGCTGATGTTTTGACGATACCGGCAGAGCTGGAGGCAGCAGTTGAGGCTGTGCTGGCCGATCGGTTGCAGTGCGTGCTCTGTGTGGATGATGCGGACGCCGTCCGGTCTCTGGAGTTTCTGAAAAGTTCAAATGGCGGCCGTGTTGGTCTGGCATTGCCGTTGGCCGTTGAGCCGCAGAAATTGACTGTTCCGGCTGGAGTTTCGGCTCTGGCTGAAATGGTTGCAGTTGGCGGAGAGTATGGAGCGGTCGTCAGGCATCTGCTGGCGGGAGTAATGGTGGTGGAGGCGTTGCCGGAAGCAATTGCCATGGCCAGGCTGCATCCCCAGTTTTCCTTTGTTACTCGAAGCGGAGATGTGGTCTCGTATGGATCGATTGTTAGCGGCGGTTCTGCCGATCAGGTTCAGAAGGGAATTATCCACAAAAAACGTGAAATCAGGGATCTGGAACTCAAGGTGGTTGAGATTGAGGCCCAGACAAAAACTCTCTCCCATGAGCGGGACGGATTACGTAAGAAAACCCAGGAAACTGCAGAAGAACTGAGAAATGCCGGAGCAGATCTGCATAAGGCCGAGTTGAAGCTGGCCGGTCTGCGTAAGGATAGCCAGCAGGCTACAGATGAAATCAGCAGGGTTGAAGAACGTCTTTCCACCCAGGCCTTTGAGGCTGGTAATCTGGAAGAGGAAAAGGCATCCCTGCAGGCCGAGTTGAAGCTGTCTCAGGAGCGAATGACAACTGCCGATAGCGTTTCAAAGGGGCTGGAGCAGGAGACGGCGAATTTCAAGGCCGAACTGGAATTGCGCCGTAGTAATCTGGCTAAGATCCGTGAACAGGTTACGGAGATCAGGGTACAGGTGGCTACTCTCAAAGAACAGCATGAAGCGCATCTGCGCGGAATTGTGGATCTGGAGAACCAGCGGCAGGACCTGGAACGGCGACTTGGCAGTGACCGTGAGCAGCTTGAAAAGGGAACTCTGGAAAAGGGACAGCTGCAGGAGGCTATTACTGTCGGCACAGAGCGGCTGGAGAATCTGATTGTCAGTCAGGCCAGGGCAGAAAAACAGCTTGCCGCTGCACGATATACTTATGAAGAACATGTAACAGCCCTGTCATTCAGTGAAGCTGCTGCAAAAAAATCCCGCGAGGATGGTGAGGATGTGCGTCGCCGTCAGTCGGAGCTGAATCTGAGTTACTCCACACTCAGTATGCAGATGGAACATCTGGAGCGCAGCCTGCAGGAGCGGAGCCGCATCACCATGGTAGAGGCGCTGACAAGGCTGGAAAAAGCCGATTTTGACGAAGTGGAGCGTCGGACGCGTAAGGGAGAGTTGCAGTGTCTGCTGGATGAGATGGGAGAAGTAAATCTGATGGCGATTGAAGAGTGCGCTACAATGGAGCAGCGCTATGATTTTCTCTCGACGCAGAGGGAGGATCTGGAAGAGTCCATGCGCAGTTTGCAACTGGCTATTCAGAGGATTAACAGGACTACGAGGCAACGTTTTCTGGAAACCTATAATCTGGTTAATGCCAAGTTTCAAGAGGTTTTTCCGAGACTTTTCTGCGGGGGCTGTGCCGAGTTGCGCCTGACCAACGAAGAGGATCTGCTGGAGACCGGTATTGAGATTGTTGTGCAGCCTCCGGGTAAGAAACAGCAGAATGTAATGCTTCTTTCCGGTGGTGAGAAGGCCTTGACCGCTGTGGCACTTATCTTCTCTATTTTCCTGATCAAGCCGACGCCGTTTTGTCTGCTGGATGAGGTTGATGCTCCGCTGGATGATGCAAACATCGGGCGTTTCAACGAAATGGTTCGGGAGATGAGCACCATTTCCCAGTTTATTATTATAACCCATAACAAGGCTACCATGCTGGTGGCCGATACTCTTTACGGCATAACCATGGAATCGCCAGGTGCGTCAAAGGTGGTTTCGGTAAGATTGCATTAAGGCAGGGGATAGTTTTTAGCGTTTAGTGTATAGTTTTACGGCGATCTCTACCCGCTATGCGCTACTCGCTGATTTTGGAGGAGTTTGAAATGGCAATACAGGCAGCGCTGGAAAAACTGGTACGGAGTACGCCACAGTCGATTGGTGCTATTCTGGTGGATTGGGAGGGGGAAGCGGTGCAGGAATTCTGCTACTGTGATCCCTATGAGATACGTTTCATTGCAGCGCATAAAGCTATTATACTGGCCGCTTTCAAGGAGCTTCATGTTGATGCCGGACAAAATGTTCTGCCGGATGAGATTGTCGTAACTTCTTCAGGTGTGCATCTAATAATTGGCAGTGTTGATCAGGATTATTCGCTGGTGCTCAGTACTGATCGAAGTTGCCCGGTAAGTCTGGCCCGGCACCATTTTCGTGAAGCACTGTTGGAAATAAGGAAGGAGATTTGATGTCGGAACAGGAGAAAAAAGGATTTTTTCGCGGTTTAATCGAAAAGATCGGTGCTGTTGTGTCCGATTCTGATAATGCGGTAACGGTTTCGGTGGCGGAAACTCCGGATCCGGCTTTGGTGCAAACGGCACCGGCTCTTGAACAGTCCAAAAAACCGAGTTTTTTTGAACGTCTCAAGACCGGGCTGCAAAAGACCAAAGACGGGCTTGTTGGGCGGATTGACGCCCTGGTATTGGGCAAGAAGGTAATTGATGCCGATACGCTGGAGGAGTTGGAAGAAATATTGATTACCTCCGATATTGGTGTCAAGACTACCGTAGAGCTGATTCGTACCATGGAACAGCGACTGGGGCGCAATGAGCTTAAAGATGGCGAAGCCCTTCGCGCAGCGTTGAAAGAGGAGGTCCATGCCCGTCTCAGTGCCCATCACTCCCGTCTGGATATGTCGACAAACACCCCGTTTGTGCTGCTGGTTATCGGCGTAAACGGGGTTGGTAAAACCACTACAATCGGGAAACTGGCAGCCCGTTTCAGTGCTGATGGCAAGAAGGTTCTGCTGGCGGCGGCGGATACTTTTCGTGCGGCCGCAGCAGAGCAGCTGGTAACCTGGGGGCAGCGCTCCGGTGTGGATGTTATACGCCACAAGGAAGGAGCCGATCCGTCGGCTGTTGTTTTTGATGCCTGCAAGGCCGCCATGGCCCGTAATGTGGATATTCTGATAATTGATACGGCAGGGCGTCTGCACACCAAGGTTAATCTGATGGAGGAGATGAAGAAGATTCGCCGGGTGATCGGTCGTGAAATACCGAATGCTCCCCATGAAACGCTGCTGGTGGTTGATGCAGCCACAGGCCAGAATGCACTTTCCCAGGCACGCCTGTTCAAAGAGGCTGCTGGAGTTACCGGCATTGCCCTGACTAAGCTGGATGGCACGGCCAAAGGTGGTATCGTGGTGGCGGTCAGTTACGAATTCGGTCTGCCGGTGCGTTATATCGGTGTTGGCGAGGCGATTGATGATCTGCGTGATTTTGATCCGCAGGAGTTTACAGATGCCCTTTTTCAGGCCTGACAAACTGTGTGTTACCTGAGGTGAAATGCCTATGGAACCCCGCAATTTCAGACAATTAGGGCTTGACTTCGCCCCATCTGGCGGTTATATTGATCACCTTAAAAAGGAGACTGAACCCTTGAATCAAGAACTGTTTGAAACGCTGGAAGTAAAACTCGACGAATTGGTGAACAAGTATTTTGCGCTGAAGGATGAGAATAATCAGCTGCGTGAAGAAAATCATCAGTTAAAGGCGGAGCGTCAGGGTCTTAAATCCCGTATTGACGGTATTCTCAGCAAGCTGGAAGGTATTTAGTGCGTGATGCGGAGGCGCATGCGTGATGACAGAAATGCCGCAAACATGTGAACCCATATGAAAACGACCCATATGCTGAAAGTATTGGGCCGGGAATTGCCGATTGTAAGTTCGGCCCCTGCAGAGAAGGTGCAGGCGGTTGAAAACTATGTGAATGATCGTCTTCAAAAGATTACGGTTTCATTGAACAGAAATGATCAAGAGCTGGTTTTGATACTGGCGTTGCTTAATATAACAGAAGAATTGCTTGACCTGAGAAGTTCGCAGAAAATGGATGGAACCCTCGATGAACGTGTGCGGGGGATGATAGCCAGGCTGCAGTCGGCCTGACTTAATACCAGGTCTCTTCATGGAGATTTGATCATATATTCGCATATCAATCAGTTTCTGCATGTGTAGCCAGGCTGCTCATGTTGCTGATATCTGTAACAACAAAGAATATATCCTCAAAGAATGAGCAGAATTACTCAAAAGGCACAGCAGCTTTAAGTACTATAAGGTTCTGCTGCATTGTTGAGTCTTTCAGGTTCCTTTTCCCTCCTTGTTGGACATGTCTGCCGGTTCCCCGGCAAAATGTTTATCGTGCCCAATCCGTACCTCCTGAAACGAGAAGTTATGCCCAAGCGAACACTTCGTCAGCAAATGCTGACACAGCGTAAAGCGTTGAGTGACGGCCAGTGGCAAGCGAATAGCCTGCTTGCTCAGCAGCAGCTCCTGGGGTTGGAAGAATTTCAGCGGTCTGAGTGCATTGCGCTCTACTCGCCGCTGATGAATGAGATTGATACGGCATTGTTGCGAGAGCAGGTCTTTGCTGACGGTAAGCGGGTGTTATATCCTTTGGTCTGCGGAGAGAAGATGGTCTTCAGGCAGGTTGAGGGGGATCACCAGTTGGCTCCTGGCAGTTTCGGGATTCTTGAGCCGTGTACAGTGGGAATGGACCATACTGCTGAAGCTGCAGATCTGATTGTGATACCTGGGGTAGCTTTTGATTTGACAGGGCATCGTATTGGTTTTGGCAAGGGATATTATGACCGGTTTTTACAAAACCCGGCTCTTAAGGCTTGTCTGGCAGGTTTTTGTCACGATTTTCAGTTAAGGGCTGATTTTATTCCAGCCGATTTGCATGATGTCAGGATGGACATCATTGTTACGGAAAGCCGCATTATCCGTTGTTTGAAGTAAACGGCGCCACCACGCTGGCCCGTATTCACATAGAGGAGGTTATAGATATGTATGAAGTTTTAATGCTTGTAATTACCCTTGCAGCAGCCGGAATCGCGTATTACGTCGGCAGCAAGCTGAATCGCAAGGATTCAGGTGAGATCGTCAGGCAAGCTGAAGAACTGGCCACCAAGATGGTCGACGATTCACGACGCGAAGCTGATACGATTATCAAGGAAGCGGAGCTTAAGGTTAAGGCAGCGTCTATTGAAGCCAAGGCAGGGCATGATCGGGAAATAACTGAAAAGAAAAAGGATCTGCAAAGTCTGGAAAAACGTCTTCAACAGAAGGAAGAACATCTCGACAAAAAGGTAATTTTGTTTGACCAGAAGGAAATTGATTTTTTACAGAAAGAGCAGGCAGCATCCAATAAAGAACAGGTCCTTGCATTGCGTGAGGAAGAATTGAAAAAATCAGCAGATATTCAGAGGGCCAAACTGGAAGAAGTGGCCGGTATGTCTGCTTCGGAAGCAAAAAAAGAGTTGATGGATTTAATGGAAGAAGAGGCCAAGCACGATGTGGCCAAGCGTATCAAGGTACTGGAAGAAGAGGCGCGTGAGACGGCTGATAATAAGGCCAAAGAGATAATTTCACTGGCTATTCAGCGTTATGCCGGTGAATATGTTGCAGAAAAGACCGTCTCTGTTGTGCCACTGCCTTCGGATGAAATGAAGGGGCGCATCATCGGACGCGAGGGGCGTAATATTCGCGCTCTGGAAGCTGCTACAGGTATCGATCTGATCATTGATGATACGCCTGAAGCGGTTATTTTGTCCGGTTTCAATCCAGTTCGACGTGAAATCGCCCGTTTGTCTCTGGAGAAGCTGATCGGAGATGGTCGTATACATCCGGGTCGCATCGAAGAGGTTGTTGCCAAGTCTACCGAAGAAATTGAGCTGACCATCAAGGAGGCCGGTGAACGTGCTGCGTTCGATTTGGGCGTTCACGGCATCCATCCGGAAATTCTCAAGCTGATTGGCCGTCTGAAGTACCGCACATCTTACACACAAAATATCTATCAGCATTCTCTTGAAGTCGCGTTCATCTGCGGCATTATGGCCGCTGAACTTGGTATAAATGTGAAACAGGCCAAACGCGCCGGATTGCTGCACGATCTTGGCAAGGCTGTTGACCATGAGGTTGAAGGATCTCACGCTGTTATCGGTGCCGATCTGGCACGTAAATACGGTGAGTCTGCCAAGATTGTCCATGCCATCATGGCCCACCACGAAGATGAAAAACCGAACAGTGTGTTGGCTGTGCTGGTACAGGCGGCTGATGCCCTTTCCGGAGCCCGCCCTGGTGCGCGTCGTGAAATGATGGAAACCTATGTCAAGCGTCTGGCCGATCTGGAGCGTATTGCCACCTCCTTTAACGGTGTCAGTAACTCATTTGCAATTCAGGCCGGCCGTGAAATCCGCGTCATGGTTTCCAGTGAAACCGTTACCGATGATCAATCACTGATTATGGCCCGCGATATTGCCAAGAAGATTGAGGCTGAAATGACCTATCCGGGTCAAATAAAAGTTAACGTTATTCGTGAGACAAGGGCTGTTGAATACGCCCGTTAAAATTGAGCAATTCTTTTCTGCAGTATTTGAAAATAGATTGAAGGTTAAATGAGTGTAAAAATATTATTTATAGGTGACATCATCGGCAAGCCGGGCCGCCAGGCACTTTCCAGAGAGCTGGATCGCCTGGTTGACCGGCATTGCGTTGACCTTGTCATCGCCAACGGTGAAAACGCATCGGGAGGTTTTGGCCTGACTCTTGAAACGGTTAAAGAGCTTTTTGATCTGGGCGTTAACTGTATTACCAGTGGTAATCACATCTGGGACAAGAAAGAACAAGTACCGCTAGTGCTGGCCAATCCCCGCATTGTCCGTCCGGCTAATTATCCGGAAGGCACTCCTGGTCGTGGCAGTATGGTCGTAACGACTCCGGGTGGAGTCAAAGTGGGGGTGCTGAATCTGGAAGGACGGATTTACATGAAAAATCTGGATTGCCCCTTCCGTGTTGCAGATCGCGAAATTGAACTGCTTAAAAAAGAAACTCCGATTGTTTTTGTTGATTTTCACGCCGAGGCGACCTCGGAAAAAGCTTCACTGGGCTGGTATCTGGATGGACGTGTCAGTGCAGTCGTTGGCACCCACACCCATGTGCAGACGGCCGATGAGCGGATTCTGACGCAAGGTACAGCCTATATGACCGATGCCGGTATGACCGGAAGTTTTGATTCCTGTATTGGAATCGGCAAGGAAGAAGCGATCCGTAAATTTTTGACTCAGTTGCCGGTCAAGTTTGAGATACCTAAAAAGGATATCCGGATTAATGCGGTAGTTGTTACCGTTGATGAAACAAGCGGATTGGCTTTAAACATCGAGCGTATTGCGGTTTGTTGTTAAGATAAAAAACTATTGCCACAGAGGACACAGAGGTCTCAGAGAAATTCAAAAGAATTGAATCAAAACAGTCAGACAAAAAAGCAGGATTCTTGATTTTAGTCTGACCGGTTATTTCATTTTATTTGTTTTTTCTCTGTGCTCCCTGTGGGCTCTGTGGCAAAAATGATTTATAGGAGTTGATATGACAGTAGCCGAACAGATGGCCGTCATCAAGCGTGGAACGGTTGAGGTTCTGATTGAAAAAGAGCTGGAGGACAAGCTCGAAAAGTCACTGAAAAGCGGTATGCCGCTTAAAATAAAGGCCGGTTTCGACCCTACCGCTCCTGACCTTCATCTGGGGCATACCGTGCTGATTCAAAAGCTGCGTCAGTTTCAGCAACTGGGTCATGAGGTCAATTTTCTGATTGGTGATTTCACTGGCATGATCGGTGATCCGACCGGTAAATCTGAGACGCGCAAGGTTTTGACCAAAGAGGATATTCTCAAAAACGCTGAAACCTATAAAGAGCAGGTTTTCAAGATTCTTGATCCTGAAAAAACCAAGGTGGTTTTTAACTCAACCTGGTTGAATGAGCTGGGCAGCGGCGGCATGATTGCCCTTGCATCCAAGTGGACCGTGGCCCGTATGCTGGAACGTGATGATTTTCACAAGCGATTTACCAGTCAGCAGCCGATCAGTATTCATGAGTTTTTGTATCCGCTTGTTCAAGGCTATGATTCTGTTGCCATGAAGTCTGATGTGGAGCTGGGCGGAACGGATCAAAAGTTCAACCTGCTCGTGGGACGTGAGCTGCAGCGTGAATGGGGACAAACCCCGCAATGTATCCTGACCATGCCGCTGCTTGAGGGTCTGGATGGTGTCAACAAGATGTCCAAGTCGCTGGGTAATTACATCGGCATCAATGAACCGGGCACGGAGATTTTCGGTAAAATCATGTCTGTCTCTGACGAGTTAATGATTCGTTATTACGAGCTGCTGTCTGACATGACTCTGGTTGAGCTGGATAAACTGAAAGTCGGCCTGAAAGATAATTCCGTACATCCGATGGAGGTCAAAAAAGCCCTGGGCCGTGAAATTGTTACCCGCTTCCATGGTGCAGCTACGGCAGTTGAGGCGGAAGAGGCATTTGTAAAACGTTTCCGTGACAGTGAAATTCCTGATGAAATGCCTCAGGTCAGTTATTCACTTAAAGATGGCGCGGTTTTGCTGGCCAAGGCAATGACAGAGTCCGGATTAACCAAATCCAACGGTGAGGCGCGTCGTTCAATTGAACAGAGCGGAGTGAAGCTGAACAACGAAAAGGTTTCCAATACCAATCTTGAATTGTCTGAAGCCGGTGATTACATCGTGCAGATCGGCCGACGCCGTTTTGCCAGGATTGTTTTGAGCTGATTAACGGTTTGATTTTATTATTTTGGTCTATGGCCCTGAGACTGAACGTGTCAGGGCTTATTTTATTAATTGAATAAAGGGTTTATTGATGATTCATCTTTCAAATATCAACAAGCAGCATGGCTCACAGATACTTTTTCGTGAAGCCAGTTTCCAGATTCTACCCGGTTCACGCAGTGGTCTGGTTGGTCCCAATGGTGCGGGCAAGACATCTCTTTTCCGTATCATAACCGGTGAAGAAGATGTGGACTCCGGTGAAATAACCAGCGCCAAGAAAACCACTATCGGCTATTTTTCCCAGGATGTGGGTGATATGTGCGGTCGTTCTGCCCTGGACGAGGTTATGGCCGGTTCGGCAGAAACTGTACGATTGTCAGCCGCACTGAAAGAAATGGAAATGGCCATGTGTGAGCCGCAATCCGATGACGAAATGGCTGCGCTGCTGGATCGTTATGGCGTTGCTCAGGAAGAGTTCGAACACCGTGACGGCTACAATCTTGATACTCGCGCCCAGACGGTTCTGACCGGCCTCGGCATCGGCCCTGATCGTTTTGA
>Ga0105048_10015175_pt1 | contig 11966 bp, 11 predicted proteins | sample MAT05_FD_78382 | JGI IMG/M metagenome (GOLD analysis project Ga0105048, IMG submission 78382) | Freshwater microbial communities from Lake Fryxell liftoff mats and glacier meltwater in Antarctica - MAT-05 | ecosystem: Environmental > Aquatic > Freshwater > Ice > Liftoff microbial mat | place...
GATATACCGTTAAAATAAACTGGAACGATGCTCTACCCCAAATCAATGTTACGACCAACGGCGGAGTGGCTATTACTTCCACTGATGTTTATGTGCAAGGCAATGTAGTGATTGACGGAAAATCTGTTTATGATAACTATACAGGAACAACAAGAATCAGGGGACGAGGCAATACTACTTGGAATTTCCCCAAGAAGCCTTATCGGATAAAATTGGACACAAAAGCCCCGTTGTTTGGGTTGCCTGCCGCCAAAGACTGGGTACTTTTGGCCAATTATTTGGACGGAATGCACACACTCAATGCCGTGGCCATGAAAGCAGGCAAGCTCCTTAATATGCCCTACACCAACAATATTATCCCCATAGAACTCACGCTGAACAACCAATATTTGGGTTCTTATATGCTAACAGAACAAGTGGAAGTAGGCACAAGTCGTGTCAATGTTGGTTCTGATGGTACTTTATTAGAGGTAGATATCAATTATGACGACCCCTACAAATTTAGGTCAGCGGCTTATAATCTTCCAATGCAGGTAAAATTTCCTGACCTCACAAATCAGTCTGAAATACTGCCTATTCAAGCACAATTTAACAAATTAGAGGCGTTGGTTTCAAGTCCCAGTTTTCCCAACAACAACTACCTGGACTATATCAGCGATGAATCTATCGTTAATTATTTCATTGTGTATATGCTCACAGACAACGAAGAAATCAATCACCCAAAGAGTACGTTTATCCATAAATCAAAAACGGGAAAATACACATTAGGCCCTATTTGGGACTTTGATTGGGCATACAGTTACGAAAAATCGCAGGTTTATTTTCTTAGTTATGACCGACCTCTTTTCTGGACTCCGCCGGGGGGTGGCACTCGTTTTTTCTCCAAGTTTTCAGCTGATCCAAAAATAAAATCCTTGCTCAAACAAAAATGGCTAGACTTCAGGAAAAATAAAATGGATGAGTTGCTCACTTTTGTTGATGACTATACATTTGTCATTGAAGGCGCGCGAGAGAGAGATTATCAGAAATGGAAACGAGGTAGTACCAATTTCAAAAACGACATCAGTTCTCTAAAAACCTGGCTGCAAAACAGAAGCAATTATTTAGATGGCTACATCGGGAGTCTTTGATTTTATTTATTTGATAAGGAAGAAAGTTAAAATCATGAAAATCAACTCAAAACAAATAAGTAAGGCTCACATTGACTCTTTCGTGTGTCATTAAGTGGCCATCGCCAAGGTTTTGTTTTAGAGGCACTTGTGCATTGATACCTACCGACCAATTTTTTCGATAAGCGTCCAATCCACCCGTAAGTAAAGCGGCATAGCCCCCTGTTTCAACAACTTTTTTTCCTTCGTTGGTATCTTTTTGTCCCCAATCGAGCGATACGCCTGCATTGGGCATGAGGCCGAAGGCTTTAAATTGCTTTACATAAAAAGCAGAAAGAGAGGCATTAACCCGATTACCGAATTGATATTGCGCTTCGTTTTTGGTCGTGAGGCGATAGACGGTATTAGTATTAACACCAAAATTCCGATAACGAAAAGTGTACATCGCATTCAGGAGTGCGTCCCAACTACCCGAACCGAGTTGGAAGTTGGCATTGGCTACTTGGGTAAAATCGAGCCGATTGTATTCATATTTGCCCGTTGCGGTTTTTACACCTACACCCAACCACAGGCTATGCTTTATGGTAGTGAGGGAATCTTTGAGGGTAAATTTGTCCAATACATTGTAACTCACCAACGCCGAAGCATCTCCCAAACCCTGTAAACGCTTGGTTTCGGCGTAGTTGCTTTGGGTATTGAAGCTGTAAGGCATGATGGCCAACACTTGCAGGCGTGGTGCCATATAAAAACGCCCCCATAATTCGGTACTTTGGAAAATCTCTTGGGTATTGACAAACGCCCCTTTGTTTTGGGGATGCGATTCAAAATGCTGATAACGGTAGCGTATGCCTACAAAATTTTTATGGAATTGGGGCAAAATACCAAAGTTATAGTTGGTAGCCCCACAGCCACATACATCGCAAGCATAAGTGGGCGAGATAGATAAAAAGCCAATAATAAAGGCGGAGAATAATATAGTTTTTTTCATCTTTTTCAGATTTTTGATTTGGATTAACTGCTTTGTCACCCTGATTGCTTGCTTTGTTACCCCGACGACAGGAGGAGGCTAAAACCATTGACTTAGACCCTTCCTAACGTCAGGGTGACAAATGCGTCGGGGTGACAAACGTTATCGTCAAGGTGTGAAACGTTTGTCAGACAAGTACTCGACATCTGTCAAAGAGCGCAGGAAGGCGATGATTTGTGTTTTTTCTGTATCGGTCAAGGCAATACCTAAACGTCCATTTTGTTTGAGTATGGGGTCGAGATTTTGTGTATCTGCCACGCCGTCTGAGTAGTGATTGAGTACTTCTTGAAGCGTAGCAAAACGTCCATCGTGCATATAGGGTTGCGTATGCTCAATGTTTCGCAAACTCGGCACTTTGAATTTGTTTTTATCCGAAAGAAGTTCTGTGATGCGCATACGTCCATCGTCCACTACCAATTCCAGCACTGTTTTCTTTACACCATCTACCACTTTCGTAACTGACTGATAACGTTCACGGAAAATGGGAAGTCCGTTGTTGCGAAAACTATCGTTCGTAAAAAGCTCTCCTGCGTGGCAAGCCGCACATTTTTGTTTGAACAATTCCAACCCTGCCAATTCGGTCGAACTCAGCATCACGCCCTCTTTACGAATGTATTTGTCGTAGCGAGAGTTGGCAGACACCAACGACAACATAAACTGAGAAAGTGATTTCAGAAAACGCTCGGTAGAAATCTCTTCTGTGCCAAAAGCCTTTTTGAACAAGGCAGGATAAGTGGGTGATTTGCGCAACTTTTCAAGTACATTTCCCAGTTTCTCATGCATTTCTACAGGATTTTCGATGGGCGCGACCGAAAACAAATCCAAGTCAAACACCCCACCGTCCCACATAAAAGACTTCCCCCAAGCCAAATTATGCAGCGGCGGCGCATTTCGGAGTCCGATTTGATTATCTATACCGTGGCTTAAATCGTGCAAATGATGCGTAAATGCAAAGTCCTGCCGATGACATTCGCCACAAGAAATACTTCCATCACGCGAGAGAATACCATCATAAAAAAGTGTTTTTCCCAACAAAAAACCGTCTTGCGTAATGGGTTTTTTGTCTAATGCGTAAATAGGCGCAGGAAAATTTTTGGGTACGGCAAACAAAGGTTTCTCTTCCGCCACAGGAACAGGATTTGGCGTTTCGGTGGCCTCTTGACAAGCCGCTAATACAAAAAGTATCACAGCAGCAAAAAATGCACTTATCTGGAGCTTTTTCATACCTTGATTGATTATAATCTTATAAGCCTTCGGAAGGCTTATAAGATTTGGTAAGTTACCAATTAGTCTTTCTCGTTATGAACGTGATCAACCGTAAACATCTTAACGTAGTTATTCACAATCGGCGCAGCCGCAGAAGGGCTGTGGATACTATTGGTTTCTGCGAGTTTAATGGTAGTTGTTCCACTAAAAATCTTCGCTACATCGGTAAAAAAATGAACCTCTGGTGCGATTTTTTTGCGAACTGTAGCCGAACTAGGCAAAGCAAGCGTCACGGTACGAAGGTTGTTTGTCACCTTAGAAGTCATGCCCCCGAAGCCACCAACATGCATTTCAAATTTGCGTGTGCCATTGGTACTAAGCGGCACTACGGGCGATGTTCCCTCGAATTTCATAAAAATATAACCTGAATTCCAAGACCAGTACATATTGTCGTTGGTGTATGAGGCAATATCTAAAACACCTATACGCTGACCGACATCAGATACACTTTTGGTGCTATCCACCCCTATCATAAAAGAAACTTCAGTGTAGTTTGCGGCGGGAACGTTTTTTAGTTCTACACGGGAGGTAGCTGCATCGGCAGTTCTTATCAAAAAGTATTGATTGGTGAGTTTAAGCACCGTTCCATCATCTTTTTTGAGGGCAATATTGCTAATGAAATAATTGAAAGTCGTTACGTTAAAATCTTCGTTTGACGCATTTTTGTAGGTAGTCAAACCCAACACCAATGGTTGTGTACCTACCCGATTTTCAAATTCTAACACAACGGTATTCGTATCATTAGGGCCAATTTCGGCTTCTTTGTTACAAGCGATAAATAAGGAAGTAATTGCCAACGCCAAGAGCGTTGAAGAAAGGAATGAAGTTTTCATTGTAATGTTTGTTTTGAAAAAATGAACTGCAAAAATTGTCATTCTGAACGTTTTTTGTCATTCTGAACCCTCTTTTTGTTATTCTAAACGGAGTGAAGAGTCTATACCAACGCGGTTTATATTCCTACGGAATGACAAAAATGGAATGACAAACTACTACAAAACAAACGCAGGAGGGCGGAGAAGATAACTAGTGAAATCAGCAGCAACAAGTGGCTGATAATAAAACGATTGAAGTGACTCCTGAACTACCAAAGGTGATTTGGAAAAAATAGATTCTTGTATATCGAAAACATCTTCCAGCACTTTTTTGATGCTTTGCCCTTGTTTTTCGGCCTCATTTTGGGCTTTTTCCTCCGCAATTTTGGTCAATGTTTTAGCGAGATAGCATTGTCCGTCGCAGTGCAATTCGGGCTTGAAGCGGTTTTCGCAGAGGTTATGAATGATGTATTCTTTGCGCAATTCAAAGTCCAAATAGACAAACGGCACTACCAGTATTTTGAAACTGACAAGCAGCAGCAAGAAGAGTGCTATGTAATGTTTGGGATTCATGGATAATAATTCGACGCAAAGTTAACGTCGCGTCATTGCAAAACAATGATAAAAGTCAAGAATTATAAGAAATCGTGATTTTTATCGAAACAATAGCATTTTGAAATCTGTCAGGGCATTGACGGAGTGCTTTTTTTTTGCTCCAAAAGAGAGGCCGTCTCCTGGCGAGAGGAAAATAGCTTGCTCTTCCAAATTGAAATTAGCATTTCCTTCCAAGACATAGATAAAGGCATCAGTAGGCGATACATGTTCATCGAGCCGTTGGCCTTGTTGGAGGCTAATGAGCACCACTCGAAAGTGCTCATTAGCTTCGATTTTCTTTGTTTTTATGCCATCGAATGGCAGTAAATCGGGAATGTTGTGCGTTGTCATACTCTTTGGATTATTTTGGAACAACTACTGCGTCCACCACATGTACATAGCCGTTTGTGGCACGAATCGAGCCTATGATTTTAGCATCATCCACATAAACATCCTTCCCTTTGATATGAAACGTGACGTTACTTCCGTCCACCATGCCCATTGTTTGGCCATCTTGAAAAAAGTCAGCGGCAAGAGCGGAGGTCATTACGTGATGTTCCAAAATAGTAGAAAGTTTACTTTTGTTTTCAGGTTTTAGCAAATCCTCAACCGTACCTGCGGGTAATTTGTTGAAAGCGGCATTGTTAGGAGCAAAAACAGTAAAAGGCCCCGCATTAGCGAGCGAATTGACCAAGTCGGCAGCCTTTAGTGCCGCTACAAGTGTGGTATGGTCGGCAGAACCTACGGCTACCTTTACTACATCTTTTTGCGATTCGTCGTCTTGTACGCCCGATTGGCCTGCGCCAGGTGCCGCTTCTTCCGTAGCAGCAGTTTGATTAGAGGATTGCTCTGATTGGCAAGCTACGAGCATTGCCATAAATCCAATAGCGATAAGTTTAGATTTCATTTTTGTAAGTGGTTTTGGTGTAAATTATAAATCTTTTCGATTGAAAATTCGGGTAGCGAGTGCAATCGGCCAAAAAACCCATATCAACAGGATGCCAAATGCGACCATTAATCCATAATTGGTACTAAAAAAATCCTGGAAGACCGCCCCTGTAAAACCCATCAAGGCAGATATGTCCATTTTCATTAAGACCATAATCCTAGCCAAATCGGCAGGGTTGAGGGCTGTCAATAGCAGCGTGGCTTTTTCGAGGGGGTAATCGCTAAAGGAAAACAAAATGCCCAATACCAAGCCATCATACACCAGCGAAAAGTAAAACCAAATGACCAAGGCTAAGCCAATGCCTTTGGCTTTGTCGCGGGTGATGACTGCTGCCAAAAAGGCCAATGACACAAACGTCAAAGTCAATAACAGCCCGCTGATGAGCAATATAATACCCCGACTACTACCATCGAATAGCATTACGGGAACACCCACGCCTACCAAAAAAGCCAAACTCAGCGAAGCAGCTACACCCACGTATTCACTCAAAAATATACTTTTACGACTCAGCGGCTGTGCCGACATCAACTCAATAAATTCGTAGGAATTATAGAAATGAATGGTCGAAAAAATAATGCTGACCAAAGGGACAACTATCATGATGATATTCAACAAACTCAATAGTCCTTTGTTAGGGTCTGACTCAAAGCTAAAGAAGCTCATCGAAATCGCTAACAGCAAGAGCGTGTAGCCCATTACGAAGTGATTTCGGACTATGTCATAGACGACGTACTTGGCAACTTTATTCATCGTGTTTTCTGGTTTATTTTATAGCGAACGATTAGCACTACGATAGTCAACAAATACCCCAAAAAGGCGATACCATTGAACAAGCCGCCCCATTGACGCAGGCGAATGTGTTGGGATAAATCGCCTCTAAATACCCACCACCATCGAAAGCATAGCCAAGGGCAGAATGAAATATATTTAATTGATTATCAATTGATTACTTATATTTTCAAATCACTTAGACTCTGCTATACTCCAAACTTTTAGCATTTTTTTTTGACATAATTTGGGCAATAACACGCCCCAATTTATTTTCCCCTGTTTCAGCTTTTAAAGCAACTACTGACTTATAAAACTGCACACATCCATCTTGCAAGTACAAAACATCGGTGGCTAATTCATCTAAGTCCGACATCACATGCGACGTAATCAATATCAACTTGCCTTCGGCATTTGAGCGTTGAATTTTTTCTTTCAAAATCTCACTCGAAAGCGGGTCTAAGCCTGCTGTTGGTTCATCCAAAATCAGCACCGAAGGATTGAACAAGAAAGCCAAAGCAGCACTCACTTTCTGCTTAGTGCCGCCCGAAAGTGTGCCAAGGGGTTTTTCAAACATTGCCCGCAAACCAAATGCCTCCACCAAGTCTTCATCGAGCGGTTGCGTTGTCTTATCTTTGCGTAAGTCAATCATCATATCGAACAACTGCTTGATTTTGAGGTTGGCGGGATAACGACCGATTTGCGGCATATACCCAATTTGGGCACGATAGGCATATTGTCCTGCCACCGATTTGCCGTCAAAATAGACCGCGCCACTATCGGGCACCACCATGCCAAGCAGGGTTTTGATGAAAGTAGTCTTACCCGAACCATTGGGGCCGATTACCGCCACCACATGCCCCATTTTGAGCTGCACATTCAGCGCACATAGTACGTTCAACTTGCCGAATGATTTAGAAACATTTTCTGCGCGAATCATGGGTTATAGTTTTATGGGTTTCATCATGGGGGCTTCGTCTTTCATGCCTTCGGGCGTGATACTCGGAATCACTTTTTCGATGCGATCTAAGAGTGAAACCGTAAAGCTCCGCAACAACATCATGGCTTGAGGAATGCGCTCTACTACCGTAGCAAAGAGGCTGATAGGGCGAAAAGGTACGTCGCCTATGCCATCACGATTGAGGTCATAGCCCTCATATTTGTCCCAATAGTTGTTTTCAACTTTGGTGGTTACGACATCGCCGTTGGTGGCTATATCAAATGTATTTCTTCTAAAGTTACACTGTCTGACGGTGTTATCGTCGCAGTTGGCCAATAAACGAATGGCATATCCGTTGCCCACAAATTGGTTTTTGGAGAAAACAGACCGGTTGCAACCTTCCATATAAATAGCGATGGTATTGGTATTGAAGAGGTTTTGCTCAATAACGCTATCGGAAATATCCTTCAATAGCAATCCGTAAGCAGCTCCTCCCCAATTATGTTCGAAGGTGTTGTATTTCATAGTGACATACTTGGTGTACATCACTGCCACCCCCGAACCATTATTTCGGAAAATATTATAGAAATAGCTGTTTTTATGGGAAAACATAAAATGCAGCCCATATCGAATGTTTTTATGGCTATTGTTTTGTTGAACGGTAGAGTTGGTCACAAATTCAAAGTAGATACCATCCCGGTGGCCTTGAATGTCGTTGTTTTCAACCACAATGCTATCACATTTCCAGGCGTGTATTCCGTTACCTGTGTTTTGTTCTTCCTTGGGGTTTCCTTGAATATCGTTTCCTTTTACCAAGCAATTATCGGAGGCCGATAAATAAATACCAAAATAACTGTTGCGTATGCGATTGTTGAGGATGCGCACATTTTGCGCTTCGAGTACTTTGATAGCCGCCCAATCAATCATACTGGTGATACCCACATTCTCAAACTGTATGCCTCGAACCGTGACATCGTTGGATTTGATGGTCAGGATTTCACCTTTCCACTGGCCATCCAAGACAGGGAAGTTTTGCCCAATTAGGGTCAGGGGTTTGTCAATGAGGATGTTTCCTGCCCGAAAAACACCCTTTTGAATGATTACAGTGTCGTAAGCCGCTGCCGCCGCGATGGTTTTACCCAAGCCGTGCTTGGGCAAAACCACCCACGTACGGGCTTGCATAGAAAAAGAAACCAAAAGAATAGCACACAGACTCCACAGGCAGCGCGAATTGATACAGCGGAAACCTTTGGCTGTCTGCATTATACGTATGCGATATTTAGATTGTACTGTCATTTTTAAAAATTGGCAAATACCTCTTGCCAAGTCAAAAGTTTAGCGTCAGCAAATTTCGCTTTATGGACTTCTGCCGTTGCTTTGTCGGCAAAGGCCGCTACATCGCCCCGCATAGGGCTACGGAGGTCTTTGCTTCCCAAAAAGGTAGCTGTTTTTGCATCAATCAACTCACCAGGCTTGCTATAGTCATTGACAACGATGAACGCCAATTCTACTTCTTTCAATTGATTAGTTTTCATGTATTTAACCATACAACTGAGGTCATCAAATTTGAAGGCTTTGCCTTTGTCCGTAACAATCTCGGAGGCATATTTTTTGTCCATAATCATCATTTTGCAGAAAGTGCAGGCATCTTTACCGTAGTTGATAGGGGCAGGCCTTTGGGTACATCCTTGAAGGACTCCGCCCATTCCGATAAGGGCAGCGATGACAGCGGCTTTGATGTTCGATTTTTTAGCAGGCTTTTTATCACCCTTTGAAGAATAAAACTCATATACCACGGCTGTAATCAGCACCACACCCAGCAAGACAAAAAGCCATCCGCCTATATCGGGTATGGAATAAGCACCGAAATTGAGGAGTTCTTTGTAGCCCAAAAGCGGAGGCTGATAAGCCATGCCTGGCACTTTGATAGCGGCCCTATCGTCAAGGTTGTGGCCATATTCATAGCCCCATTTCCAAAAATCGTACAAAGCGATAATGCCTGACAAAACGAGGACTCCCAAATAGCTGACCAACACCTTTCGGTTATTAAAAGCCACCGTTAGCAATCCTAAAGCGATGATAAAAGCTACCGCATACGGAAGAATGTGGAATTCGGGAAACATTTCTTCCTTGATATGCGCCATCCCAATATAGTGGTTGAGACCATTGATGATTTCTACATCGCCCGATAGTTTGGAAAGCCAAATTTTCATTGTGAGCCCTTCGGGATATTGAGGAGCCCAGAGATCTATGCGCCAAATCGGAACGAAATAGGTAACAATGAGTGCTAACGAAGCTATCGCGACGCTAATCCTTGACTTGGGATGTAATGGTTTCATAGAATTACAGTTTTGTTACTTTCTTTTCAGCTTCGGCAGAAGGATTACTTTTGCCTGTTCCCCATGAGAGGGGGATATTACTACCCGCAGGAGATACCCGCACATAGCCTTGCATTTCTTGGTGTAGTGCCGAGCAAAAGTCGGTGCAATACATCGGGGTTACGCCTACTTTGGTGGGCTTCCATTTGAGGGTACAGGTTTCGCCGGGCATTACCAGTACTTCGGCATTGGCAGCACCCCTTACAGCAAACCCGTGGGGAACGTCCCAATCTTGTTCGAGATTGGTGACGTGAAAGAACACTTCGTCACCCATTTTTACGCCTTCGATGTTGTCGGGCGTGAAGTGGGAGCGGATAGCCGTCATGTACACGTGTACTTCATTTCCCTTGCGAACCACCTTGGCTTCTTTCTCGCCTTTGGCTACATAGGGGTGAAAATTTTCTTCCAGTTTAAAAATCTTCTTCGTATTTTTCTCAATCAAAGACGCAGGAATTGCCTCAGCATAGTGCGGCTCACCGATAGTTGGGAAGTCGAGCAGCAGCTTCATTTTTTCACCCGTGATGTCATACAATTGCGCCGATTGGGTCAATTCTGGCCCTGTAGGCAAGTAGCGGTCTTTGGTGATTTTGTTGTATGCAATCACATATTTGCCATGTGGCTTGGCAGTTGGTCCACCAGGAATAGACAAGTGACCTACCGAATAGTAAGTGGGTACACGATCTAGCACTTGAAGCGACTCAATATTCCATTTTACCAATTCTGATGATACGAAGAAAGAGGTGATGGCATTTCCTTGGCCGTCAAACTCGGTGTGCAGTGGCCCTAAGCCTGGTTTTTTTACTTCGCCGTGTAGTACAGCATCATATTTCAAAACAGGAATACCATCAAAATTGCCATCGTAAGTTTTGTTAGCAATGGCTTTTGACATTTTGTCAAAAGAAAATACAGGAATTACCGCTGCCAATTTTCCTGAGCCAACAATGTAGCTACCCGTAGGATCTACATCGCAACCATGAGGCGATTTGGGGCATGGCATGAAATAAAGCATATCGGGACAATCTTTGGGGTCGAGCGTCATCACTTCATTGATGATCGTTGAAGTGGCTGAGTGCACTTTTTCATCGTATACGTTGTGGGCATATTTAGCCGCTTCTTTTTTGCCCTTGCCTTGTGCCAAATATTGCTCTGCTTTTTTCCAGTTGACAGCCAAGATAAAGTCTTTGTCTTTTTGCGAAGCATTTACTTCCAACAGCGTGTTAGCTTGCTCGGTGTTGTAGCAAGAGAAGAAAAACCAGCCATCCGATTTGCCCTTGCCTGCCCGTGCTAAGTCAAAACTGACCCCTGGGGTTTTGAGCTGAAACTTAATGGCCATCCGTCCCGTGGTTTTGTCAATACTCACAAAACTGATGTAGCCCTTGAAGTTTTGTTTGAAACTGCTTATGGGCACATCGGCATTATTATCGGGAGGTACTGAGAAACGAGTCCCTGCTACAGCATATTCCGTATTGCCTGTAATAAAAGGGGAAGAGTGATTACCTCCTGAGTTGGGGATTTCTATGATTTCGTCGGTACGGAAAGTAGAAAGGCTGATACGAGCAATACGCGGTGTATTATTGCCATTGATAAATGCCCACCTTCCGTCGTGTTCGCCGTTGGTCGTTGACAAGGCCACGTGGTGTGCATCATCCCAAGGTACAAACCCCTGAGAGGTATTGAGCATAGGCTTTGTTTCTTCGCTATATCCCCAACCATTTTCTGCAAATTGAGAAAATACGGGAATAATGCGAAATACACGCCCAGAAGGAAGTCCTACCACCGAAAGTTGGCCGTTGAACCCTCCCGATACAATGTTATAAAACTCGTCGTGTTTGCCAGGGGTAACATACACTTTTTGAGCAGCATCACCTGCTAATTCTGACCCGCCAGATTTACCAGCATTGTCGGGTTTACAGCCATAGCTACCCACAAGTAAGGAAGAAGCTAAAATGCTGTAAAGAATGTGTTTGGTTTTCATTGATATAATTGATTTTAAGTATTCGTTAAAAAATTGATTTTAGGTATTTTTGATGTAATTCTCTAAACAATAAGCCGAAAGCCGTCAGCCGTCAGCTGATAGCTGATAGCCAACTTATTTTTCTCCGTCATTTTTTCGCATAAATTCA
>Ga0105048_10015177_pt1 | contig 11966 bp, 11 predicted proteins | sample MAT05_FD_78382 | JGI IMG/M metagenome (GOLD analysis project Ga0105048, IMG submission 78382) | Freshwater microbial communities from Lake Fryxell liftoff mats and glacier meltwater in Antarctica - MAT-05 | ecosystem: Environmental > Aquatic > Freshwater > Ice > Liftoff microbial mat | place...
CCGACGACGTCGACGGCGATCGCATCTCCGACGGCATGGACAACTGCCCCGACTCGCCGAACTTCGATCAGACCGACGGCGACGGCGACAGCCGCGGCGATGCCTGCGACGACTGCCCCTTCACCACGGTGGGTGGCCGCATCGACTCGCGCGGCTGCGAGATGATCGGCCCCGGCGCGCCCGGCAGCGCGTTCGGCCCCGACGGCAAACCGATCGTCACCCAGAGCTGCGCCTGTACGACGTCGGGTGGCCCGGGAAGCCTTTGGCCGCTCGTGGTGTTGGCGTTCGCGTGGAGGCGCCCAAGGCGATGACGGCGCTCAATTTTGACGCTACAAGCCCGCTCGTGCGCGCCCTTCCGCTGCTCCTGCTCGCCGCTGCGTGCGGAGGCGCCGACCCCGGTGCGGCGCCCGATGGCGTGCGCGTCGTGACCGGCCGCTTGCTGCCGCCCGACGCGGCGCTTTTCTCGCGGATGCAAGTTGCGTTGCAGTTCGCTGCGGTCGCGCTGGATGCGCGGGAGTCTTCGCCGCTGGTGGATCTGCACGTCGGGCCGGCGTTCAACCCGGGCGCCAACGGCGGCCAGCCGGTCACGTTCAACCTGGCGCTGCCGGCCGATCAGACCTTCGTTCTGTTCTTCCAGGTGCCGGTGGACAGCGGCCAGCGCCTCGGCCGGCTCGCCGCGCGGATCACCTTTGCGAAGAATGGCGCCGGTGATCTCGCGACGTTGCTGCCCGGCCGGCTCTCGGACGGCGGCCCGGTGAGCGACCTCGACCTGGGGGTCGTGAACATCGAGTCCGTTCGCGCGTCAGAGGGGATGGATGGGTCCCACGTCGCCACCCTGGGGAGCGGCGGGTCGTCGAATCCCCTGGCGCAGAACGACGTCGACGGCGACGGTGTGCCCGATGTCGACGACGCCGATGATGATGACGATCTCGTCCCCGATGAAGGCGATACCGACGCCAACGGCGACGACGTACCCGACGATCAGCAGACGCTCGAAGCGCTGCAGGACGACAACGCCAACGATGTACCGGATCTCTTCGAGTAGCTTTCCCTTCCTGGGCTGCCTCCTGGTCGCTTGCGCGACCGGCCCCGCGGCCCCTGCTGCGCCTCCGCCGGCGTGGTGGCCCAAGCCCCCCAGCACCGCAGATGCGCTCTATTTTGCGGGCGAAGCCGACGCGTCGGACGACGGCCAGGCGCGAGAGCTGGCGCGATCGGCGGCGATGCGCGCGCTCGAGGCCGATCTCGGCGTCACGGTCGAGAGCGCCTGCCACGATCTGGTCGGCGAGAAGAACGGCCAGGCCGTGGTGGAGGTCGAGTGCTCGACCACCGTGGGCGGCGCCGTGCGCACGCTGCGCGGGCTGCGCCTGGAAGAGGTGAAGAGCGGGCCGTCCGGCGACGGGCACATCCGGGCGTACGCGCTCCTGTCGTGGCCGCGCGCGGAGAAGGCGGCGCTGCTCGCGGCGGACATGGCGCGCGGGAAGCTGGCGCTCACGAGCTACGAGGACGCCCAGCGGCTCGCCGCGGCGCACGACTACCAGGGCGCGCGACTGGCGATCGACGCTGCGCGCACCGCGGTGGGCACGTCCGATCTCCCGCTCGATCACCCGACGCTCAAGTCGAGCAAGCTCCTGATCGTGGCGCTCGATTCGCTCGAGAAGCGGCTGAGATCCGATCAAGAGGCGCTCGGCAAGGTCTGCCTGGTCGGCATTCGCTGCATGAAAGACGGGCTCGAAGTGCCCTGCCGCGGATCGCGTATCGGCGTCGTGCGCAACGCGGTGTCGAGCGGTGGTCGGCAGCTCGCGCCGAGCGGCCTCCCCGCCCCGACGCTGGTCGCGCTGCTCGACGCGGGCGCGATCGCCAACGACGTGCGCCAGCAAGCGGCCTGCTTGGTCGGCGTCCAGCTGACCTCCGATCTCATCGAAGCGGGCAAGCCGTTCACGTTCGTGAAGACCGGCGCACGCGCGGTTGTCTATGACACCGGGGCCGGGAAGATCGTCTGGTCCGAGGAGATCACGCCCGAGAAGATGGGCCACGTGAGCTACGATGAAGCGATGAACAAGGGCTTCGATTCGATCGAGAAGTCCCTCGCCGGTCGCATCACGGCGGCCCTGGGAGCGAAGCGATGATGACGCTGCTGTGCGCCGCGCTGGCGATCGGCGCGCCGCCGGTCGAGGCCGCGGTCGAAGGTCAGGCTGCGCCGCGGTTCAACATCCGCATGGCGGACAAGACGCCGGTGAAGCTCGACGATCTGGCCTATCCCGGCAAAGAGAAGCCGCGCTCGAAGAAGCGCCCCGTGTTCCTCGACTTCTTCCGCACCGATTGCGGCCCCTGCCGCGCTGCGATTCCCGATCTGGTGAAGCTGCACGCGTCGTGGAAGGACCGCGGCGTCGACTTCTTCCTCATCGCGCTGGTCGAGCCCGACGACGGGCGCGCCAAGCTCGACAAGTTCCTGGCCGAGAAGAACCTGCCGTTCCCGGTGCTGATCGACGAGAACGAGCTCTATTCGAAGCAGTATCTCGGCTCGACGGTGTCGCTGCCGTCCACCTTCCTCATCGATCGCGACGGCGTCATCGTGAAGATCAAGCGCGGCGGCGAGGGCACGCTCGAGAAGTACTTCGGCTCGGCGCTCGCCCTGACGTCGGTCAACCCGGCAGGTGCGCCGTGAGCGGCGGTGTCTTGCTCGCAGTCGCGATGGCGGTGGTGGGCCAGGGCATCCCGGCGGAGCTGAAGCGCAACAGCGGCCGTCCGATCGATCCGGCGCTCCACCCGGAGATCAAGATCGCGGCCGAGCGCGCGTCGGAGGCCGAGCTCGATCCCAAGCGCGGTCCCGGCAACGCGATGGAGATCCTCAAGGCCTGGCGCGCCGAGCAGCCCAACGACGATCTCAAGCTGTCGCTCGACCTGCGCGTCGCGGCGACCGTGCTGCGCTCGCGCTTCTACGTCGACAAGCGGCTCCCCGAGGACGAGCGGGTCGCGCGCGCGCTGTCCACCTATTCGAAGCTCGACCTGATCGAGCCCGGCTTCAGAGTTTGGCTCGACCGCGCGATCGCCGCCGCGAAGCCGGAGCTCAAGGCCAAGCTGATGACGAAGGAAGTGCGACGGATCAAGTTCCACCTGGCGATGCAGGGCTCGGGCATCGATCCCGCGCCGCTGCTCGCGACGCTGACGAAGCAGGTCAAGGAGCTTGGGTTCGAGCTGGTGAAGTCGTCGCCGACCGAGGCCGACATCGTCGGGAAGCTGAGCACGCTCGAGGTCCGCGACGAAGGTGGCAAGGCGCTGGTGCGCACGTCGCTCGATCTCACGCGCATCACCGGGCCCGAGCCGCGCTGGAAAAAGGCGCTGTTTCGCACGGTGGAGGCGCCCGACGCGAAGGTCGCGCTGCTCTCCGCGAGCGACTGGCTCCTGCGCATGGGCGGCAAGGAGATGCTGTTCGGCTGGCTCGAATCACAAGGGATGACGAACGTGATCATGTCCATGCCCGGCCACGACCATGATCACGAAGGCGGCACGACCCATCCGCAGCGCGCGCCGATCGCCTCACCGGGCGCTCCGCCCGCCACGGTCGCGCCCAAGGTGGTGCTCCCGGGCGGCGGCAAGGAGCCCACCCCCGCGCCCCAGACCAAGCGAGCGGTGCCGTGACCTTTGCCCGCTGGGTGACTGGCGAGGCCATCGCGTACGCGAAGTGCGGCCTGAACGCGACGCGTCGGGCCCCGATCGCGCGCCACCACGCCGACCGCGTTCGGGTCGGCGTCCTGCTCGTGCACGGCGTCGGCGCGGATCGCACTCAGTTCAGCGCGCTGGCCGACGCGCTCGCCCCGACCGGCGCGTGGATCGACGGCTTCGACTACCCGACCGCGCGCCCGTTCTCGACGACGCTGGCCGAGCTCTCCCGCGCGATCACGCAGGCGCGCCAAAAGGCCGATCGCCTGGTGCTGGTCGGTCACAGCCTGGGCGGCGTGTTGCTCTCGATGCTCGTCCAGGGCGACGACCCACCGCCCCACGCGGCCGGGCTGGTCACGGTCTGCGCGCCGCTCCACGGCACCACACGCGGGCGCCTCGCGCCATGGCCCGACGTCCGCGGCATCACGCCCGACGGCCCGCACATCCGCCGCCTGATCGAGACCCGCCACCGCCTGGCGACATGGGGCCAGCCCATCCTCACCATCGGCGCCGATCGCGACGCGTTCGTGGCCCCCGTGGAGAGCGCGTTCCTCGAGGGCCACCCGACGCTCCGTTTGGAGGGGAGCGGGCACGTTGCCTCGCTCTTCGATCCGCGCACGCATGCGGCGATCAGCGCGCTCGTGCGCAGCCGCTTCTGACACCGACCTTCGCTCAGCCCGAGCGCATCACTTCGAAGACACGCGCCCCGAAGATCAGGAGCACTTCTGCGGTCGCCGGATCCAGTCGCCCGTCGCGACGAGCTGATACGTGCGAAGGATGGCCTCGTTGCGCGTTGTGGCCCGTCGCGTCGCGATGACGATCGTGAGGAGCACGAAACCGACGGTGAAGTAGAGCGCAACGCCCCTCGACCCGCTCGCGCCCGAACACCGCAGTCGCCGCGGCGACCATCAAAAACGTGACGAAGAGAACCTGGCGGCCCATGAGCCTCTTCCGCAGCAGCGCGAGCCGGCCTCGGGGATGCGGTGCTCGCTCGCGCCCGGCGGCACGACAGGCACGGGGTCGACCAGCGGGACACGCGGGTCGACGCGCGACGGCTCGAAAGGATTGCTCACGCGGACCTCCGAGGGGAGGCGAGCGTTCAGCCCGCGGCCGGGCCGCGTTCGAGCGCGACGAGGAGGCGCTTGAGGTCCTGGTTGACCTTGATGTACGTCGCCTGGCCTTCGTCGTCCTTGAGCTGCTTCTGGATGAGCGGGACGGCCTTCGGGGTGCCGTAGGTCCAGTAGGCGGCGATGACCGCCGAGCGCACGTAGTTGTCCTTGTCGCCGAGCGAGCTGGCGAGCGCGTCGATGGTGCCCGGATCCTTGAGCCAGGAGAGCTCCCACGCGGCCTTCTCGCGCACGAACTTGTCCTTGTCCGTGAGCTTCTTCACCCAGCACTGCGCGTCGACCTTGCACTCGACGGCGGCCTGCACGCGCGACTGGCGCTCGGTGAAGTAGGCCTTGATGCTGGGGTCCTTCTCGTCGGCGACGACCTTGGCGTAGGCGTCGGCGTGCTCGGCGCCCGCGAGGTTCGACGCGTGATCGGCGGCGGCCTTCTGCGCTGCGAAGAGCGCGGCCTTGGTGTCATCGCCTTCGCAGGTCTCTTTCGACTCGCCGAACTGCTTCTGGCAGCGCTCGACCGCGTCGGCCAGCGTCATCGCCTTGATCATGTCGGGGGCCAGCGTGCGATCGCCGAGCTGCACGAGCGAGCGCATGATCGGGTCGCGCTGGCTGGCGTCGACCGTCATCATCTGCTCCTTGAGGACCGGCACGGCGCGCTTGTCGCCGAGCGCCGCGAGCGGGGCCGCGGAGTAGATCAGCACCACCGGGTCGTTGGCCTTGGCGGCGCCCTTGAACGCCTCGATCAGCGGGTCGACGGCGCGCGGATCGCGGAGGTCGCCGAGCACGAAGCCCGCCTTGGCCTTGATCGCGGTGTCCTTGATGCCGCCCGACTTCTCGAAGTACTTGTTCACCGCGTCGTTCTTGCCGGCCATCAGATCGAGCAGCGCCTGCGAGACGCCCGGTCCGACCTGGAAGAGCGCGAACGAGGCCTCAGGGTAGAACGAGACGCCGGTCAGCTCGACGAACATCATCTGGATGAGCGCATCGGTGCCGGCCACGTCGCCGATGTCGCCGAGCGCGACGATGGCGTTCTTGCGCATGAACTTGTTGTCGTGCTTGAGCGCCATCTCGGCGACCGCAGGCACGGCGTCTTTGCACTTGAGGCGGCCGATCGAGCGGACCGACTTGAGCACCGTGTAGTCATGGCGGCTCTTCATCGCCTCGACGAGCTTGCCGCACGCCTTCTGATCGCCGAGCTCGCCGAGCGCCTCCGCGATCTCCTCGTTGCTGCGGTTCTGGTTCTTGTCCTTCTGATCGGCGCTGGTGCCCGCCGCCGGGTCGAGGCTGCTGACGAGCGCGTCGACCGCGCTCTTGTCCCCGATCGCGGCGAGCGCCTTGGCGGCCTCCTGCCGGTGCGTGTCGTACGGCGCCGACGAGTCGGGCGTCTTCAGGATCGACGTGAGGCCCGGGACAGCGGCCGTGGCCTTCGCCTTGGCGACGGCCTTGATCGCGTTCTCGCAGTACTTCCGCTTCGGCTCGCCCTGCTGGAGCATGAACGCCTGGGCGCATTTCTCGGGCTCGCCGTTCAGCATGGACGCGCACTTCGCCGCGTCCTCGCCGCAATCGGAAATCCCTGAACAGCCCGACAGAGCCACGGTCACGACGCCCCCGAGGAGCAGCGAAAGAGCGAATTTCATGGTGGTTTCCTACCGCCACGTGTCCCGGCGAGAGTCAAACGAACCTTGCGCCTGCGCAGTCTGCGCAAAAGTGAGCAACCTGCCTACATCAGCACCGATACCTTACACATGGTTGCCATCAAGTTTCCGCAGCTCTTCAGCGGCGCTCCTTTCGTTTCCCCTCCCCCCGCCGCTGCGAGCCAGACGCCGTTGGCCCGCCGCCTCGACGTCCCGAGCCTCCCGCGCTCGAGCACCGCGACCAAGGTCCCCGAGCCGACGCCCACCTCGCTCGGCGGCAAGGTCGCCAAGTTCTTCCGCGACCACGACAAGGCCACCGCTGGCGTCCTGATGGGCGCGAGCATGCTCGCCTCGGGCTGCGCGACGATGGTCCACGCCGCGCCGACCTCGACGTTCGATCGCAGCATGACGACCGAGCAGCGCGACGCCGCGTTCGAGGCGAAGATCGCCGAGATCAACGCCCAGAAGGGCAAGCTCCCCTACTCCCAGATCGCGAAGATGCGCGCCGACGTCCTCAAGGACTACGCCGCGTCGCAGCCCGCCACGCTGACCAAGGTGGACGCCGACAAGGACGGCGTGAACCTCGCGACCGAGATGCTCTTCGGCTCGAGCGACGCGAAGGTCGACAGCGACACGGACGGCATGGGCGACAACTTCGAGATCAAGAACGGCCTCGATCCCTCCGACGCGCAGGCGGTCGGCACCACCACGGTGAAGACCTGGACGCACGGCTACATCCCGATGTCGCACAACCCGATGATCGAGGGTCGCGGCATGCTCCACTACGACCTCTTGATGCGCGACCGCACCGGCACCGACCCGAAGATGCGCCACGAGGAAGGCGCCTCGGGCCTCGCGAAGGGCCACTACTTCCTGAGCGGATCGCTGGACGAGAAGGACGCCGAGATGACCTCCGGCTACGACTTCAATGGCGACGGCGTGCTCACGCCCGGCGTGAAGTGGGACTTCCTGAAGGCCGGCCTCGGCGACGCGAGCTTCGGCACCGACGGCAAGACCGACGCGACGCTCAACGTGTCGTGGTGGGGTCACTGCAACGACGTCGCGACCGCGGGCATCAACTTCCGCGAGCCGAAGATGGCCGTCGAGTACGACCTCGCGAAGCCGTTCACCGTCACGACGCTGCAGACGAAGCACGGCAGCTTCCAGGCCGAGAGCGTGAAGCCCGGCGCGACGCACACCGACCTGGTGCTCATCTCCGGTCAGACGATGCGCCTCGCGAACGCGGACATCACCAGCCAGACGAAGGAGACCATCACCAAGGTCACGTTCACCGCCGACCAGCTCAAGGAGCTGACGTCGGAGCTCGTGCACCGCGGCAGCAAGCTCGGTCACGACTGGGTCGGCAACCGCTTCGAGGGTCGGCCCGCGCTCATCCAGCTGAAGGACGGCAGCCAGGTCTACGGCGCGCTGACCTCCTCGCTCGAGGATCGCGCGAAGGTCGTCGGCCAGGGCGAGATCACCGCGACCGACTTCACCAAGGACGTCACCGCCGACGTGTTCGACTACAGCACCGGCAAGATCGAGTCGAAGACGTTCAAGGCCTCCGAGATCAAGCGCATCCAGGCCGAGAACAAGCGCGACGTCGCGCCGGTCGACTTCCACACCACGATGCTGAAGTGGCTCGGCAGCGACGGCACGGCGGGCGTGATGGACAAGGACTCTGGCCCGCACGTGTGGAACTACTCGTTCGACAAGTACGAGTACTCGCACACGCCGCGCGAGGGCGACGCGTCGACCATCGACTACACGATGAAGGTGTCGTTCGTCGGCAACGCGTACCCGGTCAGCTACGACTACTCGATCACGTACGACGCCCAGGGCGTGCCGGTGAAGGGTGATTGGAAGGAGAGCAGCCCGAACCCGGACTTCTTCTGGCGCGATCGCGGCGGGATGGAGGCCTTCGATCACTCGGGCGGCGGCGGGACCGACGTCCAGTACAAGACGGTGATGGAGCTCCTCAACAAGAGCTGGGCCCTGGAAGACGCGCAGAACTAGCGGCGGAAGCGGCCGTCGACCTCTTCGCTCGCGGCGATCAGCTCGAACGTCGCCATCTGCGGCACTTCGCGACCCGCGAACACGCGCACCCGGTAGACCCGCGTCGGCGCGAGCATCTCGATCGGCGGAACGATCGCCCCGTACGTCACCGACGTGTCCGGCGCGAGCACGCGCAGGTTCGGCTGGCCGCGCGCGTCGAGGCCGCCCCACAGCACCTGGCCCTGGAGGTTGGTGACCTCGACGACGTAGAAGCTCGCCCCTGCGACCGCGCGCCACGAGAACTCGACGGTGGTCCCGGTGCGGACCGTGAGGCCCTCGAGCGCGGGCGCGGTCGGGAGATCGACGGTCTTCATCGTGGCGTCGGCGACGTCGATGATCGGCGGCATCTTGCGCACCAGCTCGGGATCGAGGACGCGGCCATCGCGCTCCAGCGCGGCGCGGACGCGGAAGCGCCCGGGCGGTACGCCGACGATCGACCAGATGCCACCGAAGCTCGCGCCCTTGGAGAGGCCGGGTACGAGGTCGCCCGTCGCGGCGAGAGCCAGCGCGATCGTGCTCGAGCCGGTGCCCATACCGAGCATGCCGCCGACTGTCGCGCCGGCGTCGGCCGTGAGCTCGAGATCGGTGCCGGTCACCTCGGCGTCGGTGATGCTGACGTTCATCTTCACGCTCGAGCGGTGCGCCGCGAGGAAGGCCTCGACGCGGTACAGGTTCGGCGCGAGGCCGAGGATCGAGTACGTGCCGTCGGCGTCGGTGACAGCCGAGGCGCTCACGGTCGCGTCCGCCAGCACCAGGACTCCGGGCACGCCGGCGCCGCCGCGGGTCACCTTGCCGGTGATGCGGCCCGTGCCCGACGCGCCGGGGCGCGGCTCGAGCTTCACGACGGTGGTGGTCGTGACATTGGCCCCGACCGGGATCAGGACGGCGCGCTCCAACGGCTCGGGGGTCGAGATGTACCCGGCCGCCTCGACGCGCACGGTGTAGGTCGCGGGCGCGGTCTCGACCGAGATCTTCCCGTCGCCGCCGGTCCTGCTGCGCGCGGGGAGCAGCACCTGCGCATCCGAGATCGGCGCGCCGGTGGTGGCATCGACGACCGTGAGCTGGAGGATCGTGGGCGGCGGCGGCGGCGGCTCCTCGCCGCACGCGAAGGGCGCGAGGGGAACGAGTGCGGCCAGCGCGAGCAGGCGGAGCTTCGGCATCGGGCCGAGAAGACCAAAACGCGCACCAGACCACAACGGTCGTGACGGCGGTTTCACATGAGGATAGAAGGCCGACCCATGCGGATCGCGATCCTGGCTGCCCTCTCCCTCTCCCTGGCCCTCTCGGCGTGCAAATCGGCCGAGGTCCAGAAGTCGAGCCGCTGGGAGGCGTACCCCGGCTGCAACGCTTCCCAGTGCAAGTCCTGGCAATCGGAGTGCTCGGCCGAGTGCATCAATCAGCAGACGACCTCGGTCACCGAGTGCGAGGGCAAGTGCACCGCCCGCGTCGCTGACTGCGAAGCCTCCTGCCCGGGCTGAGAGACCCATGACATCCGACGTGCGGATGAAGGGCTTCGCGAAGCGATCCAGCGTCGCCGATGCCGAAGCCCTGATCGCCGCGCGGATCACCGCGCTCGGCTCCGAGCGGGTGCCTTTCGTGCGCGCGCACGGGCGAATCCTCGCCGAGGACATCGTCTCCGATCGCGACATCCCGCCCCACGCCAAGTCCGCGATGGACGGCTACGCCGTGCGCGCCGCCGACTGCCCGGGCCGCCTCACGGTGGTCGCCGAGCTGATGGCCGCAGACGTCTCGAGCGCCGTCCTGGGCCCCGGTCAGGCCGCGCGGATCATGACCGGCGCCCGCCTGGTGAGCGGCGCGGACACGGTCGTGATGGTCGAGAGCACCAAGCTCGAGGGCGACGTGGTGATCATCGCTGCGAGCGATCCGACCGGGACCCACGTGCTCCGCCAGGGCGAAGATCTGTCGATCGGCCAGACCGTGCTGACGAAGGGCCGGCGCATCCGTGCGCAGGACGTGGCCATGCTGGTCACCGTCGGCGCGCTCGAGGTCGCGGTCGCGCGCAAGCCGCGCGTGCGCATCGTGCCGACCGGTAACGAACTGGTCCCGCCGGGCGCCTCCGCGATCGGATCGCAGGTGGTCGAGTCGAACTCGTTCATGCTGGCGTTGCTCGCCGAGCGCGACGGGGCCGAGGTCGAGGTGCACCCCATCGTGCGCGACGACGAGGCGGCGCTCGAGCGCGCGATCGCCCGCGAAGGCGCCGATCTGGTGGTCGTGACCGGCGGATCCAGCGTCGGGAAGCAAGATCTCGGGCCGGTCGTGGTGCGCCGCGCCGGCGAGCTGCCGATCCATGGCGTCCACGCGCGCCCCGCCTCGCCGTCGGGCGTCGGGTTCGCGCACGGAAAGGCGATCGTCCTCGCGCCGGGCTTCCCGGTGGCGTCGTACGTCGCGTGGGATCTCTTCGGGCGGACGATCGTGCAGCGCATGCTCGGAATCGAGCCTTTTTTGCCCTATCCGCTCACGAGCGGGGTCCTCGCCGCGCCCTACAGCAAGCCCCCCGAGCGGCTCGACATCGCGCGGGTGACGCTCTCGAACGGCGCGATCAGCGTGCTCCCGGGCGGCGCGGCGCTGCTCTCGACGACCACCAAGGCCGACGGATTCGTGCTATTTCCGCCGGGAAATGGCAGGTTTTCGGCCGGCTCGACCCACGCCGTCCACCTCTACACGTGACGTTCTGGGACCGCGCCGCCGGGCTGTGGTCCCTGGTCCCTGCGCGCACGCGGACCGCGCTGGTGCGGCTGGCCAACCATAGAGTCTCCCTCGGCGTCGTGGGCCTGATCGACGACGGCGAGGGACGGCTGCTCGTCCTCGACCACCGCTTCCGGCCGCGCTGGACCTGGGGGCTGCCGGGCGGCTTCGTGCGCGCGGGCGAGCGCCTGGACGCGGCGCTCGAGCGCGAGATCCGCGAGGAAACAGGCCTTCGAATCGCGGTCGATCCGGCGCCGTTCGACGTCGAGCACCTGGTCGGCCCGGCGCTGGTCTCGGTCGCGCTGCGGGCCCGGATGGTCGGCGGCACGGCGATCGCGCTCTCGCCGGAGATCCGGGAGGCGCGCTGGGTCCAGCCGGGCGAGCAGCCGCCGGAGACGTATCCGCACCACGCGGCGCTGATAGACGGATTGAGGAAGCCGGGCTAGGTCATCGGCGTGCGATCGATCGCGGTGTCTCTCCTCATCCTGATCCCCTCGGTGGCGCTGGCGGACGATCCGCCGCTCGCTGACATCGAGGTCGGCTCGCGGCGCATCGGCGGCCCGGGCCTCACGGACAAAGAGCAGAAGATCACCGCGGCCGAGAACGCCGACTACGAGGACGACTCTGCGCTGACCGAGGAGACGCTGCCGCCGAAGGGCAACAAGAAGCGCCTGCCCGGCCTGCACAAGATCGCCGGCCGCTACTTCCGCGGACAGATGTGGCGCGAGGCCTGCGATCGCTACGATCAGATCCTCGACGAGGAAGGCGAGCCCGGCCTCGACACCGATCC